>Ga0105053_10007763_pt1 | contig 14228 bp, 16 predicted proteins | sample BON01_FD_78093 | JGI IMG/M metagenome (GOLD analysis project Ga0105053, IMG submission 78093) | Freshwater microbial communities from Lake Bonney liftoff mats and glacier meltwater in Antarctica - BON-01 | ecosystem: Environmental > Aquatic > Freshwater > Ice > Glacier meltwater | place: Lake...
CAATCACTTGCCAATGCTATTCTTTGTATAGTAAATCCCGGAGATGAAGTGATCGTCCCTACTCCATACTGGGTATCATACTCCGAGCTTGTAAAGCTTGCAGAAGGTGAATCAGTATTTATCAATACCACCCTAGAGAGTGATTTCAAGATTACACCGGAAGAATTAGAGGTTGCAATAACACCGAAAACAAAATTATTCATGTTTTCGTCACCCAACAACCCTACAGGCAGCGTTTATACTCGTGAAGAGCTCGCTGGTTTAGTAAAGGTTTTCGAAAAATATCCTAATATATTTATTATTTCTGACGAGATATATGAGCATATCAATTTCCTGAATGCTCATGAATCCATTGCGCAATTTCCTTCTATCAAAGACCGTGTTATTATTATCAACGGACTTTCAAAAGCGTATGCTATGACCGGATGGAGGATAGGTTACTCTGTTAGCAATAAAGAGATTGCTGATGCATGCGATAAACTTCAAAGCCAGATTACCTCAGGAACCTGTTCAATTACCCAAAAGGCAGGTATTGCAGCTTACGCAGGTGGACTTGACACCATCCATGAAATGAGAACAGTTTTCAAAGAACGTCGTGATCTTGTTTATGGTTTATTGAAAGATATCCCAGGTTTAAAAGTTAATCTTCCGGGAGGTGCATTCTACTTCTTTCCTGAGGTTAGTTCATTTTTTGGGAAAACCACACCTGATGGCGAAGCAATCAAAAATGCACAAGATCTTTCTCTTTACTTGTTAAATACAGGACATGTGGCTACAGTAAGCGGCGATTCTTTCGGAGATCCAAACTCAATCCGGCTTTCCTATGCAGCAGCAAACGACAAGCTAATTGAAGCAATGAAACGCATAAAAGCTACATTAGGTGCTTTAAAATAGTAATTTGCCCTTAATACCTGGTTAATCACTCGATTTAACATTCATATCCCAAATGACAGATATCTTCGAAAAGTTCAACTCATTGAATATTATGATCATTGGAGATGTGATGATGGATAGTTATATCTGGGGTAAGGTTGACCGTATATCACCTGAGGCTCCGGTTCCGGTGGTAAAAATAAGTAAAAAAGAAAACCGACTTGGAGGAGCGGCAAACGTTGGTTTAAATGTTCAGGCACTTGGGGCCTGCCCTTTTATTTGTGCAATTATTGGTGATGATAAAGCTGGTGAAGAATTTCTGTCACTTCTTAGGAATCAAAAACTCTCAGAGAGCGGGATATTAAAGATAAAAGATAGGCCTACAACAGTTAAAACAAGGATTCTGGCACATAATCAGCAAATAGTGAGAGTTGATGAAGAAACTGACAAGAATATTTCTGCTGAAGAAACGGGGTTAATGATTGAAATAGTCAAAAAAATTCTGACAGAAGAAAAAATTGATGCCATTATCTTCGAAGACTATGATAAAGGCTTAATTACTGCGAAATTAATTAGTGAAACAGTAAAACTTGCAAAACTTGGAAGAATAATAACAATAGTAGATCCTAAAAAACGAAATTTCCATTCTTACAATGGTGTAAACCTTTTCAAACCAAATTTAAAGGAATTGGAAGACGGCCTTAAAACCACGATTGATCCTTCAAATGCTGAGCAGGTAGAAAATGCCATAAACAAATTAAAGATACAGCTTGGATCAAAAGCAGTAATGCTTACTCTCTCAGAAAAGGGTGTTTTTATCAGTTCGGAAAATGGAGAGCGTCATATTCCGGCACATAAACGTGACATCGCTGATGTATCCGGCGCAGGAGACACTGTAATTGCAACGGCAGCATTATGTATGGCGGCCGGGCTGGATGAATTTAAAGCCTCTGAAATAGCCAACCTGGCAGGAGGACTCGTTTGCGAACACGTAGGCGTTGTGCCTATTGATAAAGCCAGATTACTTAAAGAAAGCAAAAAACTGTAAACAAGAATATGTTGTCTGTTGTCAGTTATCTGTTACCTGCGAAATCCAAATATTAAAACGTTTATTTTAATCAATTAAATTATCTTCTATTGATATTAAATTCAATACATCAGTTTGTCTACTATAACAGACAACAGTTAACCGATAACAAATAACTCTTAGTCTACTTACTCCTAATCGCCTCCACCGGATCAAGCCTGGAAGCATTGAATGCAGGTATAAATCCGGAGATTAATCCTATAGCTGTTGAAAGTATAATTGTTAGAATAACCTTGCTGATATCTACAATAATATTCAAGTCGAAGAAGGTTTTGGATACGAATGCCAAAATGAAGACAATAATCAGTCCGATAAATCCTCCCATAAGGCATAAAAGCACAGATTCAATGAGGAACTGAAGCATGATAAAATAATTCTTAGCTCCCAGTGATTTCTGAATTCCGATAATATTGGTACGCTCTTTTACCGAAACAAACATAATATTAGCAATTCCAAATCCACCAACCAAAATTGAAAAGCCTCCTATGAATGCACCAGCGAAATCAATAATTCCAAATAGCTGATCAAGCTGGGCAGTCAAGATCGTTGTTTTATTTAGTGAAAAATCATCGTCATCAGCAGGTGCAAGCCGGTGTATCGAACGCATGGTTCCTTTCAATTCACTTTCAAGCTCATTAACAGAAATATTTTCCCTACCCTTGATTGTGATCTGTGGCCCATATCGTTCATCTTCAACTTTTATTACTCCTTTTGCAAAATTCAAAGGAATAAGCACAGTTTTATCAGCTGAAATACCCAGCATATCTTCCCCCTCTTCTGTAAATACTCCGATGATAGTCACCTTCCTTCCAAATACTGTAATAACCTTTCCGATAGGATCCTGATTTGGAAACAGGCCATCAGCAATGGAATAACCAATAATTGCTATCGGTCTGCCACTTTTTGACTCGGCATCTGTAAAATATCTTCCAGCTTCAAAATCAAATTTCCAGACCTTATAATAATCGTGAGAAGCGGCAGATATCTGTGCACCTTCAATACTGTTATTTCTATATTTAATGGTGCGGTTCCCAACACTAACTTCATATGAAATTCCTTCAGCATTCATTAAGCGTTCAGTCAACTTATCATAATCGCGAAGACTGGGCTGAGGGCGGCTGATATACTTCCACCATGGAAAATCGGGTCCGCCAACCCAAGGCCATTTCTGAATATAAATAGTGTTACTTCCCAGCTTTTCAACACTGCTCTGGATATTATTCCGTAGTGTATCAACCGCCGAAAAAACGCCAATAATTGTCATGATACCGATCGTTATTCCTAACAATGATAAGATTGTCCTGAGCTTATTCTGACGAAGTGCCTCGTATGCAAACAGGAAGCTCTCCTTTAAAAGTTTGAGAAATATCATATATCAGTTTAGACCAAATTTAGTTAAAAACGTTACAGGTTTGCTGTGAATTAGTGAGATAATATAATTTAAGGGAAATTTCTCAAAATTAAGAATTAAATTTGTAGTTTAAATTCGCTAAATTTGCGCCCTTAAATCCATTAAACCTCATTATGAAATTATCTCAGTTCAAATTTGATTTACCCGACTCTTTAATCGCCCATAACCCTGCAGAAAATCGTGATGAAGCACGCCTGATGGTCTTGGACAGGAAAACTGGAACAATTGAGCATAAAATATTCAAAGATGTTTTAGGGTATTTTGACGAGAAGGATGTGATGATCATAAATAATACCAAGGTATTTCCGGCTCGTTTATATGGAAATAAAGAAAAAACCGGTGCCACAATTGAAGTTTTTCTACTTCGTGAATTAAACCGCGAATTACGTCTTTGGGATGTTTTAGTTGACCCTGCCCGTAAGATCAGGGTAGGAAATAAATTATATTTTGGAGATGATGATCTGCTTGTAGCAGAAGTAGTGGATAATACGACCTCTCGCGGAAGAACTATCCGCTTCTTATTTGAAGGTACTGATGAAGAGTTTCGTAGAAATATTGAAATTCTTGGTGAAACACCTCTTCCCAAATACATTAAACGTAAAGCTACTGCCGAAGATAAAGAACGCTACCAGACTATTTTTGCCAAACATGAGGGTGCGGTTGCAGCACCTACTGCAGGTCTGCATTTCAGCCGCGAACTGATGAAACGACTGGAGTTAAAAGGGGTTGATTTCGCAGAAATTACGTTGCATGTCGGACTTGGAACATTCCGATCTGTTGAGGTTGAAGATCTGACCAAACACAAAATGGATTCTGAGCAATTTATAATCACACAAAAAGATGCTGATCTTGTAAACAAAGCAACACTCGAAAAACGTAAAGTATGTGCTGTTGGTACTACTTCCATGCGAGCAATAGAGTCTGCAGTTTCTGCAGGACGGGAATTAAAAGCTGCAAACGACTGGACTAGTAAGTTCATTTTCCCACCTTATGATTTCAGTATTGCCAATTGCATGATCACAAACTTTCATACACCGGAATCAACCTTGTTAATGATGGTAGCCGCATTTGGTGGTTATGAGCACGTGATGAAGGCCTATGAAGTTGCTGTAAAAGAAAAATATCGCTTTTACAGCTATGGCGATGCTATGCTTATCATCTAAGATTTTCCAAATGAACCCGGGGGTATTAATTCAGTTTAACGCTGGGTTTTAATTTTGATTTGGTTTTTTATATATTGAGGTGTGAAATACTTTGTAATCATAGTTGGTGGTGGTTCAGGATCCAGAATGCATTCGGAAATACCAAAACAATTTATGTTGCTCAGAGGCCGTCCTGTATTAATGCATACAATAGAAGCCTTCAACAATTCGGAATATAATCCTGAAATTATTGTTGTGCTGAATGTTGATTTCCATCAATACTGGGAAAATCTCTGTGTACTACATAATTTTTCCATCCCTCACATACTCGTTAAAGGGGGAACACATCGTTTTGATTCTGTAAAGAATGGGATAAGAGCAATAAAGGAAAAAGCGATTATTGCTATTCATGATGCTGTAAGGCCTCTTTTAAGTTCTCAGCTTATCGATCGTTCATTTCAAGAAGCTGAGCAATCAGGTAATGCTGTCGCTGCAATAAAAAGCAGAGACTCGGTAAGACATCAAATTGGTACAAATAGTATTCCTCTGGATAGAGAAGAAATATATCTCATACAGACTCCTCAGACCTTTAGCTCTGAGATTCTAAAAAAGGCCTATAAACAAGAGTTTAGAAACGAATTTACAGACGATGCTTCCGTTGCTGAGCGTGCAGGAATTAGGATTAATCTAATCGATGGGGAAAACAGAAATTTTAAGATTACTTTCCCTGAGGATATCCGTATAGCCGAAGTTTATTTGAATCCGGGATTTTAAGTTGTGCCCCTTCTGATTAGAATGGGCACATCCTTAAATTCTGATTATAAGGAACCTCCTCTAATGACACGTAGTAATATGGCAATTATTGCAATTACTAAAAGCACGTGAATAAGGTTACCTCCAACTGGTGAAACAAAAGCGCCGAAAATCCAAAGGATGATCAAAATAACCGCAATAAGATAAAGTAAATTTCCCATAGTTTTAATATTTAGTGAATTGTTCTGTATCACTAATACCAAAACTGTACCATTAGTTCAATCTCAGAACAAAAGCAGGAAATTATAGTTACATGAAGCACAAAAAAAGCCCTGAATTTCAGGACCTTTTTTAATATTCATCTTCATTAAAGAAGAAATCATCTTTAGTTGGATAATCCGGCCAAATCTCTTCAATATTCTCATAAGGCTCTCCATCGTCTTCAAGCGCCTGAAGATTTTCTATAACCTCTACTGGAGCTCCTGAACGAATCGCGTAATCAATAAGTTCGTCTTTGGTTGCCGGCCATGGTGCGTCTTCTAAATGAGACGCTAATTCTAATGTCCAATACATATTTCTTAGAATTTGATTTATACTAGTTTTTGCAAAAATATAATAATTTAAATAACAATATCAATTATTTTCTAACATGTGATCTACACACGCGGAAGCCATTGATTTTCAGGTACATTGATGTCGAAACACAATTTTCTTGCCAGTACAAAAAGATAATCACTTAGTCTGTTCAAGTAAATTATTACCTTTTCATCAACAAAACTCTCAGATTTCAGATGTACAATAATTCGCTCAGCCCTTCTGCATACACATCTTGAAATGTGGCAAAATGAAACTGCCTGGCTTCCACCCGGTAAAATAAAATGTTTCAGGTCAGGAAGTACTACATTCATTGCATCGATTTCCTTCTCCAGCAAACTGATATCTGATAAATGCAGGTCGGGGATCTTCATCTTTGATTTTTCAGGATCAGAAGCAAGGGATGCTCCTATTGTAAACAACCTGTCCTGAATTTCCTTCAATATGTCCTTATGAGCAGAATTAATATCTTGATCCCTGATCAACCCGATATATGAATTAAGCTCATCAACTGTGCCGTAGCTTTCGATCCTCAAATCATATTTGGGAACGCGCGTTCCACCGATCAGTGATGTTAATCCCTCATCCCCTGTTTTTGTATAAATCTTCATTAAAATTCAATTGTTAATTGAAGCAGCAAAGTTAATCACTATATAGTCACAAGAAAGCTATATTTAGAATTATTCAGGCAAGAATTTCTGAAGTAATAAACAAGGGGAAGAATCTAGAATATAATTGCGACACTCATCGTACGACGTACAACGTACAACGAACAACGAACAACGAACAACGTACAACGTACAACGTACAACGTATAACGTATAACGTACAACGTACAACGTATAACGTACAACGTATAACGTTCAACATACACCTCCTACCCTATTTTCTCGAAATCCGATCCTTTGTTATTCATATCTTCCAATCGCGGAGACACCGATTTAACATTCGGGTTTAAATAATCATTTTCTATTAATCCATCACGCATACGTACGATTCTATGAGCATGCTGGGCGATATCCTCCTCATGTGTTACAAGTATAATCGTATTTCCCTTTAAATGAATCTCTTCTAATAAGCCCATTATTTCGATAGAAGTCTTGGTATCTAGGTTACCTGTAGGCTCATCTGCAAGAATGATTGATGGGTTATTAACCAGCGCACGGGCAACTGCCACACGCTGACGCTGTCCACCAGAAAGTTCATTTGGCTTATGATGCACTCTGTTACCCAGACCTACACTTTCAAGGGTCTTTTGAGCACGATCTTCCCGCTGAGCACGTCCAACACCAGCATATACTAGAGGTAGAGCAACATTTTCGAGGGAAGATGATCTTGGTAATAAATTAAAGGTTTGGAATACAAAACCAATCTCCTTATTTCTTATCTCTGCAAGTTCGCTGTCACTCATTTCACTTACCTGATTTCCATTTAATATGTAGGTACCCTTAGTTGGAGTATCCAGACAACCCAGAATATTCATTAAAGTTGATTTACCTGAACCCGAAGGGCCCATCAGGGCAACAAATTCGCCCTTTTCAATGATCAGACTTACAGATTTCAGTGCATGAATAGTTTCAGCGCCGATTACATATTTCCTGCCGATATCTATGAGGGTAATAAGAGGATCTTTGGCCATGTTTTTCTTTTTAGACTATCGGTACATAGTATTTGTTACAGCTTTTATCAAATTAGGGTTTATTAATCACTTTTGCTACTCTGAAAAATTTCCCATCCTGTTTTGGGGCATTTTTTAGGGCTTCCTCCCTGCTAATCTCCAGTTTTACCAGATCTTCTCTGAGAACATTCACCTCATCACTCATATAAACCAATGGATCAACACCATCAGTATCAACCTCATTGAGTTTATCCATGAAGGTCAGAATTTTATTCATATCATCCAATAAGCCCTGCTTATCATCCTCCTGCACTTCCAGCCTTGCAAGATGGGCAACCTTATCAATCATTTCCAGGTTTACTTTCATTTCTATTTTATTATATTAAGATTGATCAAATCAATCTATTTCAAACATGTTTTATATGATTATGATTAAACAGAGAATTATTAATAATATTAAAAACGCGATCTCTCAAATCCTCAACATCTGAGGTAACCATTCCTTTGGTTTCAATCGGTGCATGAATGCAAATATCGCAAATACCCGGGGTACTTCCATGCTGTTTACCATCATCCCACATTAAATTCCAGTTATTTCGGATTGTAACAGGCAAAATCGGCACTCCATTTTCAATAGCAAGTTTAAAAGGACCGTTTTTGAAAGGCTGTAAAATAGGAGGATAAAATTCACTTATCATTCCTTCGGGAAAAATAACCAAGTGCTTCCCCTCTTTTAAATTTTCACCGGCCTTTTTAAATGCCCTGAATGCCGATATTTTACTTTCTCTGTTGAGCGGAATATCAATGGTCCTGAAATAAATGCCTGTAATAAAGTTTTTAAGAAGCTCTTCTTTTCCCATGAATACATAATTCCGTTTTGCAAGTAGTATGATGGCTGTTATATCAAGATTTGAAGTATGGTTCGCACAGATAATGTAATTTTTGGACCAGTCAATTTTTTCTTCAAATGTATAGCGAAAAATGAATCCTGAAAATACTGAACTGATATAGCTGAAATACCATCTCAAACTATTCATTGTATGAAACTTTACCGGTTTACGAGAAAAAAAGAATATTGCCGGATAAAGCGTTGAAAAAATCAGTGCAAGCGAGATCTGAAAATAGTAAAGATGTATACTTTTTAACAATCTTTTCATTGGCTCAAAAATAGAAAATTCCATTGATGTTTTAAGCCCTGACTAGGTTTTGAAACTACACACCTTTTTCAGAAAAAATCCTTAATTTCGCGGCTTATGGAAACTGTTGTTAGTGGTATCCGGAGTACCGGTAAACTGCATTTAGGAAATTTTTATGGCGCTGTAAAAAACTTTGTTCAGATGCAGAATGAATATAATTGCTATTTTTTTATAGCTGATTATCATTCCCTTACAACTCATCCTACCCCTCAAGATTTACACGGTAATGTGAAGCAGGTATTGGTAGAGTACCTTGCAGCAGGAATTGATCCTGAAAAAGCGACCATATATGTGCAGTCAGATGTTCCTGAAATCGCAGAGTTATACCTCTATCTAAATATGAATGCCTATTTGGGCGAACTCGAAAGAAGTACCTCATTTAAAGATAAAGTTCGGGCTCATCCGGATAATGTTAATGCAGGATTACTGACCTATCCGGTATTGATGGCTGCAGATATACTAATCCATAAAGCTACTAAGGTTCCTGTTGGAAAAGACCAAGAACAGCACTTAGAAATGTCCAGAACATTTGGAAATCGTTTTAACAGGTTATACCAAACCGAATATTTCCCTGAACCTTTTGCCTTTAATTTTACTGAAAAGCTTGTTAAAGTTCCCGGACTTGATGGAAAGGGGAAAATGGGAAAATCTGAAGGTGAAGGAAATGCTGTTTATTTATCCGATGAACCTGAATTGATCCGTAAAAAAGTTATGCGGGCAGTGAGTGACGGTGGCCCGACCGAAGAAAATCAGCAAAAACCGGAGGCAATTCAAAACCTTTTCGACCTGATGAAAATCGTTTCATCTGCCGACACATATGATCATTTTGATTCCCTGTACAAACAGTGTGCTATACGATATGGTGATTTTAAAAAGCAGCTTGCTGAGGATATGATCCTTTCCACAGCAGCAATTCGTGAGAGAATCAATGAAATTGCCAAGGACGAAACGTATTTGAGGGAGGTTGCCCGTTTCGGAGCGATAAAGGCCCGCGAAAGTGCATCTAAAACAATCAGAGAAGTACGCAAGATCATTGGATTTAAAAGTTTTTAAATTTAGCCTGATTAAAAAAAACAATTTGTATTTTCAAACACGCTTTGCGACTATCGCTTTGCACTTACCAAGATATCATGCACATAGCTATAGTTGGAAATATCGGAGCAGGCAAAACTACTCTGACAGAATTACTTGCCAAACATCTGAATTATGAAGCCCAGTTCGAAGCTGTTGAGAACAACCCCTATCTGGAAGATTTTTATAGTGATATGAAACGATGGAGTTTTAATCTCCAGATCTATTTTCTGAATAGCCGATTTCAGCAAATTCTGGAACTTCAAACCGAAAATCGTAATATTATTCAGGATCGTACAATTTATGAGGATGCTTATATTTTTGCTGAGAACCTGCACGACATGGGCCTAATGACCACCCGTGATTATGAAAATTACAGGGCTATTTTTGACAATATCACCTCTTTCATTAAACCTCCCGACCTGCTTATTTACCTGAAAGCATCTGTACCTACGCTTGTAAATAATATTCAGCGAAGAGGTAGGGAATATGAAGCAGGTATCCGGCTTGATTACCTCTCAAAACTAAATGAAAAATACAAAAAGTGGATCGACTCTTATACTCAGGGTAAATTACTGATTTTGGATAAAGACAAATTGGATTTTGCGAATAAACCTGAGGATCTTGGTTTTGTTATCAACAGTATTGAGCGGGAAATACACGGATTGTTTTAGCCTGCCTGAACATTATTTATTACCCAATGAAGATACTCGGAATCATCCCTGCCCGCTATGAATCCAGCCGCTTTCCCGGAAAGCCATTAATTGACATTGCAGGGAAAAGCATGATTCAACGGGTCTATGAGCAATGTTTGAAATCATTATCACTAAACAAAGTAATAGTAGCTACAGATGATCCGCGTATTGCGGATCACGTAAGTTCTTTCGGTGGCATTGTTGAAATGACTTCAAATAAGCACCAGAGCGGCACCGACCGATGTGCTGAAGTTGCAAAAAACTATCCTGAATTTAATATTCTGGTTAATATACAGGGTGATGAGCCCATGATAGATCCGAATCAAATCGATCTTTTATGTAAATGTTTCGAAGCGCCAAAAACTTCCATCGCAACATTGGTCAAAATAATCAGCACAAATGATGAACTTTTTAATGAGAATACTCCCAAAGTAATTATTAACAAAAATAAGGAAGCTGTATTTTTTAGCCGAACTGCGATTCCCTTTCTAAGAGGAAGGGAAAAAGAGACCTGGTTAAAACATTATACATTTTTCAAGCATATCGGAATTTATGCATTCAGAACCGATACCTTAAAAGATCTCACTAAATTACCCATATCGGGTCTCGAAACAGCAGAGTCTCTTGAACAATTACGCTGGATAGAAAACGGATACCGGATTCAGGCAGCAATTACCGATAAAGAAAGTCAGGCGATAGATACCCCCGAAGACCTAAAAAAATTACTCAACCTGCCAGGCCTCTGAATATTTGCTTATCAGGTTATAAGTGCAAAAGCCTTCTGAATAATTTATTAAAATTGACGAAAGATTTAATTAATGATAAAATGAAATACCTCAAGGCCATCTGTTTAATGATAATCAGTCATTCTGCATTTGCACAGCTGGAAAATCGTCTGGATTCAGTAATCATTAATAGCATTCAGCAGGGCGAACCCGGGATTGCCTTGTACATTGAAACCAATGGAAAGACCATTTATAGCAAAGGTTTTGGTATTGCAGATACGGATAAAGAAAGTATTGGTTCCAAAACCAATTTCAGACTTGCTTCAGTTTCCAAGCAATTTACTGCCATGTGTATTTTGCTGCTTGAAAAGGATCAGAAACTCTCATTTGATGACCCAATTTCTAAATACTTTCCAGAATTGCCCACAGAATTAAGCCAAAAAATTCTTTTAAGGCATTTGATCACACATACATCAGGAATACCTGATTATGAGGAGATTATGGACAATAGCAGCAGCAAACAGCTTCTGGATATCGATGTATTAAGCATTTTAAAAACACAGCATAAAACCTATTTCAATCCGGGCAGCCAGTTCAGGTACAGTAATTCTGCTTATGCTCTATTGGCACTTATTGTTGAAAGGGTATCCGGTCAATCTTTTCCTGAATTCATGAAAGAAAGAATATTTAGGCCCCTCAAAATGAAAAATTCAGTCGTTTATGAATCAGAAGCAAAAATACCTCACAGGTCGATGGGTTTTGCCCGTGACAATGAAAAAAAACTATATGCAAATGATCAGAGTTCAACCAGCGCGATCAAGGGCGACGGCGGAGTTTATTGCTCATTGAACGATTATAAAAAATGGACTCATGGAATTTGGCAAAATAATTTGGTAGATATGTCTACTGTTCTGACTAGGCTAAATATTTCTATAAAGGATGTCGCAGGTAGTTTTTACGGACCAGGTTGGTTTTACTTTGATAAAGGCAGTCCTGCCCTATTCCACTCCGGTAGCACCTGCGGTTTCAGCACGTATTCCATTAATATCCCAAGCCAAAAAACTTCGATAGTTTATTTTTCGAATATTGCAGGCAATTCTGAGCCATTTAAAAAAATACTGGAAGTATTAAATACAGAAGGAATCCGAAGTCCGGCCGAAGTGTTCAGTTTACACCAATTGACACGATAATTATTTTGCTTTTTAAAAAAAGTTAAGAAAAAATGGATTTAAAAGTTGATAAAGTATTCGAAAGAGTGAAATTCAATGAAAAAGCTCTAGAACAAGGGGAGTATGAAAATTGTATTTTTAGGCAATGTGACTTTTCAAACTCGAGCCTTTCTGAAATAAAATTTATGGAAGTTGAATTTATGGGTTGTAATTTGAGTTTAGTAAAATTGAACAAGACTGCATTTCGGGATGTAATTTTTAAGGAATGTAAAATGCTGGGAATGCATTTTAAAAACTGCAATGAGTTTGGGCTATCTTTTTCATTTGAGAACTGCCAACTCAACCACTCCTCCTTTTACAGGACAAAAATCAAAAAAACGAGTTTTAAAAACTCATCATTACTAGAGGTCGACTATACGGAATGTGACCTAACAGGTTGTGTTTTCGAAAACTGCGATTTTGCCGGAACTACCTTTGATAATACGATTATTGAAAATGCCGATTTTCGGACATCCTTCAACTATTCTATTGATCCTGAAAAGAACAGAATCAGGAAAGCCAAATTTTCAATATTGGGAATTTCAGGACTTTTAGATAAATACGATATTGAAATTGATAGCAGTATTTAAACTGAAAATAGGAATACATCATATATTTATAAACCACCAAGTATTGAATTCCTCTATGTTTTTTACAAACTGACAACATTCTTTTAGTTAAACTTGCATTATTAACAAGCGAAGCAAACAGGCTTTAAAATTAAAATGAACGAAGATTTTTTTAATCATATATTCAAAAAGCAGCAAGATGCAGATGCCGTTCCTTCAAACAAGGAAATTTCAAAATGGGCACTGGAACTTATCAGACTGCTCTACCCTGAACAATCTAAACGTACACTTAGTTCTGTTGATGTATTAAAACAGGAGTTCCAAAGACTAGAAACCGAACTATGTCATATGATGGAAGCTACAAAAGCTTGTATTAATTGTGATAATTCCAAACTGGCAAAAGATTTTTTCGCACAGGTACCTGAATTATTCCGAGTACTGAACACGGACATTAAAGCTATTTTCGATGGGGATCCGGCAGCGAAAAGCGAGTTTGAGGTAATCAGGGCGTATCCCGGTTTTTATGCAATCTCTTTTTACAGACTTGCTCATGCACTATACAATCTAGGCGTACCATTACTGCCAAGAATTTTTACTGAATACGCTCATTCAAAAACAGGAATTGATATACATCCTGCCGCAATAATAGGTGAGTATTTTCATATTGATCATGGAACAGGAATTGTTATTGGAGAGACCTGCAAGATTGGAAAACATGTGAAAATGTATCAGGGTGTAACCCTCGGAGCATTGAGCGTCCATAAAAGTATGGCTAATACAAAAAGACATCCTACAATTGAAGACCGGGTGGTAGTCTATTCGGGTGCAACGATACTTGGGGGCGAAACAATCATTGGCCACGATAGTATAATCGGAGGAAATGTTTGGTTAACTAAAAGTATTCCTTCGGGTTCGTCAGTTTACAATACATCTGAGGTCGTTATATCCAGCGAAAATAGTAATAAATAGTAATAAAATGGCAGGCATAATTGATCTGGTGGGAAATACACCACTAGTTGAAATTAAAAAACTAAACCCAAATCCAAAAGTTAAGATCTATGCGAAACTTGAAGGAAATAACCCGGGGGGAAGTGTAAAAGACCGTGCAGCACTTAATATGATCAGGAGTGCAATTGAGCGCGGAGAAATCAAAAAAGGTTCCAGCTTAATCGAAGCCACAAGCGGCAATACAGGGATCGCACTTGCTATGATTGCAAGATTATATGATCTTGAAATTGAACTTGTTATGCCATCCAATTCGACCCGAGAGCGGACTTTAACCATGG
>Ga0105053_10007766_pt1 | contig 14214 bp, 12 predicted proteins | sample BON01_FD_78093 | JGI IMG/M metagenome (GOLD analysis project Ga0105053, IMG submission 78093) | Freshwater microbial communities from Lake Bonney liftoff mats and glacier meltwater in Antarctica - BON-01 | ecosystem: Environmental > Aquatic > Freshwater > Ice > Glacier meltwater | place: Lake...
CACTCGCTATCTACGAAAGCAAACTCTCCAACAATGAAGCCGTGATCGCTTCGTTCCTCGAGGCCAACAAAGTCTCAACTGAGCAATTGGCCCCCTTCACCATTGAGGAAGGCCCGAGTGAGCTCGGCCATTCGGCTGATGTCACGACCGCAGCATTCAAACTCGGTGAAAGACGGTTCTATTCAGATGCGATTCCCGTCCAAAACGGTGCGGTCATCCTCCTCTGGCAAGAAGTGTTACCCACGCGTATGCCTCTCATGAGCGAAGTCCTCGATAAAGTGACCGCTGATTACACCGAGACCGAAAAGCGCAAACGCTTCGTCGGCTCTGGAAAAAAAATCCAAGCCACGCTCACCACACAATTGGCAGCCGGTGATGATTTCGCTACCGCCGCTCAAACCGCTGCTACTGCCACTGGCGTCACCTTGGATGTAAAGAGCCTCTCTCCCTTCACCCCTTCGAATCCTCCGGAAGCCTCCGAGTTCTCCACTTACGGTCCCTTGGAGACATTAAAGAAGGGTCAAGTCTCCGCGATGATCATCAAGGACCAGAAGGGCGTTTTGGTTTACGCTGCGGACAAGCAACTGCCTGACCTCACCCCATCCAATCCTCTTTTCAAGCAAACCCGTGATCAAATCGCTGCCACGACATCCCGGCTGGGTGTCAGTAAGTATCTCGATCAGCTCGTTCGCGAAGAACTGGAGAACTCGATGCCTCCTGCTAACTGATTTATAGCCCGCCGCCTCCAAGCGGCGGGCTTTTTTGTGCCCCCCAAACTCTGGCCTACCGTTTATCCGCACCCCGAACCGTTCGCCCCAAATCGCTCGTCACCTTGAGAAGGCGCTCGAAACTCAGCTCAATTCCTTCTTCACTCGAATTGAACTTCCTCAGATCTCCCCTTCCTAAAGTCGTAACCTGCCGCTATCTCAAACGTCTTTTAACCAGCTAATTCACACTTCCCGCATTTTTCGGTAACTTTTCGCCGACTGCCGTGTTCTCAATTTACAACCACCGCACTGAAAACACCACGAACTCCATGTCGCCACAGGTCTTTCGCTCTTCGCCCCTCATTCTTACCCTTCTGCTAGCACTGCTTCCCGCTCAACCGGCGGCAGCCGCGGAACTCACCTTACAAGAGTGTATCACCCGCGCCCTGGACAAAAATTTTCAGCTGCAAATCCAAGGCACCGTAGCCGCCAGTGCTGTCGAAAATCTCTCAATTTTCGAGTCCGCTTACGACCCCAGTTTCACCCTGATCGCTGGTAAAAGTGCGAATCAAGCAGATCAAGCCTCGACCACTTTGCTCGGCACGCGCAGCGAGAATCTGAGCACCCGCATTGGCGTTTCTCAAAAGATCACTACCGGTGCCATCGTCAATATCAGCAGTTCACTGAATCGAAACGCGACCAACAATACTTTCGCCACCCTCAATCCCGCTTACAACGCCGACGTCACCCTCTCGGTCAAACAACCGCTCCTCAAGAACGCGGGATCTGCGGTTAATAAGCTGGGGATTCGACGTGCAGAGATCGCGTTGACCGTAGCCGAGTTGAATTACAAAGGCAGCGTGCTCCAACTCGTGAGCGACACCGAAGTGGCCTACTACAATCTCGTGTTCGCTCGTGAGCAACTCAAGGTGCGCACCCTCAGCCTTGAACTCGCCGAGAAACTCTACGAAGAAAACCGGACGAAGAAAGACACTGGCGTCGCTACCGATCTCGACGTGCTTCAATCCGAAGTCGGCGTGGCCATCGCACGTCGCACGGTCCTACTCGCGCAGCAGCAAGTCAGCGATTCGCAGGACAATCTTCTCAACATCATCGGCCAATTCGAATTCGATTCGGTTCTCGGTGATGTGAGCCTCCCCGCCACTACGAAACTGCAACCTGATTTTCAGCGTTCTTATGAACTCGCTCGCGCCAGTTTCCCCAGTTTCCTCGCGGCTCAAAGTAGTCTTGAAGAATTTGAATTCGCGTTGGCCGCGGCCAAGCGTAACCGCCTGCCTTCACTTGATCTCGGCGGTGCGGTCGGCTACAACACCCGCGACAGCAGCGCTAGCAGTGCCTTCGATCGCTTGCCCGATGGCGATGGTTACTCTTGGCAGATTGATCTTTCTCTCAACATCCCCTGGGGCATGCGCGCAGAAAAGGCCGAATATCAAACTGCCCTCAATGCCTTACAGCGTCAAAAGCTGCGCCTGCGCCAGATAGACCAGAGTCTCACGTTGCAAGTGCGCAATGCCGTGCGCTCCGTCGAAACCAATCTCGAAAGCGTCACCATTTCCACTCAAGCCACTTCACTGAGCGAAAAGCAATACGAACTCGAGAAAGCACGGTTCGATGCCGGTCTATCGACCAGCCGTCGCGTGCTCGAAGCGCAAGACGATCTCGAGACGGCCCGAGTCGCCGAATTGCAATCTCGCGTCAATCTTCGTAGTGCAGTTGCCGAGCTTCATCGTCTCGAAGGCACGTCTCTCGCCCTCTACAATATCCAGATCGACGGCAATACGGCCGCCGTCAACTAAGTCCAACGAGCACTTTAGTCCTCCGGAAAAAAATCCGCCGGGGTCGCGCTCGCCGCATCCACTGTGCGATGCTCAGGTATCTGCGTGCGGAACCAAGTGCGCTGCTTCTTCACCAAAGCACGCGTGTTTTGAGCGATTTTTTCAGCCAGTCTCTCTGAGGGTAATTCGCCTGCTAACATCGCGATCACTTCGCGGTAACCGATGGAGTAAGCGCCACTCGGATTGGCCGCCAACCCCATCGGTAACAGTTGCTCGACCTCAGTCACCAATCCTGCCGTCAGCATCGCATCGACTCTATGACTGATGCGCTGCGCCAAAATTTCCGGGTCGCGCACGAGTTCGACCAACTTGAATTCGTAGTCTGCAAACGCCGAAGGTTGCGTGGCAAAATCGGCACGCAGTTGCAACAAGGTTTTGCCCGAAGCCAGACACCGCTCCAGAGCTCGCGTCACCCGACGCGGGTTATCTCGATCCAATGTTCCGAGTCCATCCGGATTCAATTCCTTGAGAATGGTGACCGCCTCCGGAAGAGACATCTCCTCAACCCTCTTTCGAATCTCTTCGGATACGTTGATACCATCCACCACTGGCGCCAAAAACGCCTTCAGATAAAAACCACTGCCTCCCGTCACCAAGACCCGACGCCCTCGCGACAGGATATCATGCACCGTCTCTCGCGCCATGGTCACATAACGCGCAATATCCATCCGCTCGGAGGGCTCACAGATATCGATCAGGTGATGGGGCACTCGCGCCAACTCCTCCTTGGTCGGTTTCGCCGTGCCGATATTCATCCCACGATAAAACAACAGTGAATCGCACGACACGATTTCCGCGTTATTTTCTTCCGACCATCGCAAGGCCAGCTCGGTCTTTCCGACAGCTGTGCAGCCGGTGAGTAGATGAATCGTTTGACGCGTAAGCATGACAAACAAGAATTGGCGCAGCGCCCCTCCGTGACAAGCGTGTGATTTATATTACGCCACCTCTTTCCACACTCGCCGCCACACCTCGAGTCCACCTAACATCATCTAGGCTTTGAAACTCCGATTTATTTTTAATCCCCATTCCGGCCACAATCTCCGGAATCCGCATCTCTTGAATCGCGCACGCGAGTTTATTCAAGAGCAGCAACTCGATGCCATCGTCGTCCCCACCCAAAGACCACTGCACGCCACAGAACTGGCTCGTCAGGCCATCGCCGAAGGTTGCGATACCGTAGTCGCCATTGGAGGGGATGGCACCATCAACGAAGTCGCCACGGGTCTGATCGGCACCAAAACTACTCTTGGGCTGATCCCCTGCGGTTCTGGCAATGGACTCGGTCGACATCTCGGCATCCCCAAGCCCAACCAACTCGCCTTCGATACGCTGCTGAAAGGTCGCACCCGGGTAATCGATTCAGGAGCAGCCAACGGTCGGCCTTTCTTCAATGTCATGGGACTGGGATTCGATGCCGATATTGCGGATCGATTCGCCAAACTGACGAGACGGGGATTTAATGCTTACGTTCGCACGACTCTTTCTGCGTGGAGTTCTTACGAGCCGCAAAACATCGTCATTCGCAATGGGAACCAAACGATCGAAAGTCCGGCCTTGATTCTCTCAGTGGCAAATTCGGATCAATTTGGAAACAACTGCTACATTGCCCCCGGAGCGCAAGTCGATGATGGTTTGATCGACCTCACGATCCTTAAGCCGATCGGCTTTTTCAAAGCTATCCCGTTGGCGATGCGACTCTTTCAAGGTAGTCTTGATGCATCACCTCATGCCCTCCGCATGCAGGGCACGAAATTTGTAATCCAACGCCCAACCGCCGGTCTTGTTCATGCCGATGGAGAGCCATTCATCACCAGTGCCGAAGTTACAGTGACCGTCCTCCCTAAAAGTTTGCGAGTGCTAGTGCCAGTCGATTCCTAAGCTGAGATATCACGAAAAGTGACCACGCGATTGCGACCGTCTTCTTTCGCCGCGTAGAGAGCTTTATCAGCAGCCGCGATCAATTCATCGGCTCCATTCGCATCACGGGGAAAATCAGCCACTCCCGCACTGATGGTAATCGGTAACACTAAGTCTGCCCCTGCAGGCACTGCATCAGCCTCGATCTCAATACGAATCGAATCTGCTAAACGACGTGCTACTTCGGAATCCCCCTCTAGCATCAAAATCGCAAACTCCTCGCCGCCGTAGCGCATCACCCGGTCCACGGATCGCGCTTTCGTTTCCATCCGTTGCGCCACTTCCCGCAAAACCGTATCGCCCGCTAGATGGCCATGCGTATCGTTAACACTTTTGAAGTAATCGATATCGACCAGGATCAAGGAAAATGGGTGACCAAATCTTTGCGAACGTTCGATTTCCTCTTCCAGATTTTCGTCAAATACCCGTCGATTTAACAAACCAGTCAGCTGATCGTGCGTCCCCAGACGACGCAAAGCCTCGAGCGTATCACCCAGCTTCAAGGCATAACGCATGGAGCGTTCAAGCATCTTGGGGCTGATCTCTCCTTTGATCAAATAATCAAGAGCGCCGGCATTCATCGCTTCGATATCGACTTTTGAACCGGTCTCAGCAGTCAAAAAAATAATCGGCACGCGGCAATTATTCTTAATCGCTTCACGAATCAACTCCAACCCATCGCGCTCATCCAGTCGGTAGTCCAAAAGGCACACCGCATAATCACCCGTTAACAGCTCGGCTAAACCTTCCTCGTAGGTCTCCCGCCATTCCAATTCATAGTTGACCGACACAAACGCCTTGAATTGCTGCTTCGTCAGTGCGAATTGCAGCCGGTCATCATCAATCAGCAGAACTTTGCGCGGCATGGGTATTAAACTATCAGCTGCTTCGAAGAGTGCCTGCAACTAAATCAGTCATCACATCTCGCAAGGTCGCTGCCATCTTTTCGGGCTCTGCCAAATTTTCACGAATGCTATTTACCAAAGCACTTCCCACTACGACGCCATCGGCATAAGGCGCAATCGCGCTCACCTGCTCTCGGCTCGAAATCCCAAAACCGACCACCACCGGTAGTTTCGTGTGCAATTTGATCCGCTCCATCGCCTCCGGAATATTGGTCGCCGATTCCTTGCGCACGCCCGTCACTCCCTCGCGCGACACATAATAAATAAAACCAGTTGTCGCTTCCGCAATCGTCGCGATACGCGCATCCGGAGTCGTTGGGGCTACGATAAATACCGTTTCGACAGCGTGCTGCGCACAAGCTGCCGCGAGATCTCCGGATTCTTCCGGCGGTAGATCTAGGGTGAGAATCCCATCCACACCCGCCGCTTTCGCTTCCGCGATGTAAGTTTCCAATCCGTGCGCAAACACGAGGTTGTAATAGGTGTAAAAAACGATCGGCACTTCACTAAATTCCCGAATACGACGCACCAATTCAAAGCACTTTCCCCTCGTCATCCCACTGACCAAGGCGCGCTGAGCCGCCAGTTGGTTTGTCAACCCATCCGCTAGTGGATCGGAAAACGGCACGCCCAGTTCAAGCACGTCGACACCGTTTTCAATGACCGTGCGACACGCCATTAGCGATGTCTCGAAATCGGGATCACCCGCACAGAGGTAGGCGACAAACGCGGTGCGGTTGTCCGTTTGGGCTTGGGCAAATGCTCGGGCAATTCTCGACATAGTAGAGGGTTATTACTGAACGATAAAACTCCGCGGCGCAAAGCATGTTTTCCGCGATTATTTCAGCGTGAAATCCACCCACACCGGGCAGTGATCAGAGATTTTGGTCTTACCAATCTCGCAGGATACATCGTTACACTCGGGCGGTAGAAATACAAAGTCTAGGGCACGACTCGGCATATGAGCCGGGAAGGTATTCCCCCCCTGAGGTTGCAAAGTGTAATCCCCATGCAGGGAAAAATAACGCATCAGCTCAGCGGTCGCGTCCGGCCGGTGTGACGGATTATTCATATCCCCACACACCAGCGGAGGCATGTGCCAGTCGTTCTGGCGATGACGATGCTTCTCCGCCACATAATGCATGACCTTCTCAACCTGTCTAAATCGATTGAGGCGCGAGCTGAAGTTTAAGTGCAGATTTAGAATCGGCACCCTGCGGCCATGGATATCCAATTCGACAAAGAGGAATCCTTTCTCACCGACCGTTTTCTCTCCAAACACGATATTCTCCGAATCAACAATCGGATGCCGCGAAAGAAACGCATTGCCGTAACTCAAATTCAGCAACCCCTCGCGGCGGTTATTGATCCCAAAAGCCGAATACTCAAATCCCGTGTGAGCCTTGAGGTAATCGAGATGATCAAAATTCCCCGCCCAGCGCGAATTTTGGTCGATTTCCTGCAATGCGACTACGTCGGGCTTCAATTCATCAATCAAACGTGCAATCTTGCGGAGATTCAGTCGTAGCTTGCGGCCTAGTGTCAGACCTTGGATCGGGGTTAACCCCCGCCCATGGGCGATATTAAAAGTAAGGATCCGCAAACGCGACATACCCAAAATCACAATGTAAGCGCCCCTCCAAAGCAACAACGCCGATCACGGAGAAGAAGGGATTGACAGGCGCCAACCGGATCGAGAAGTTCTCCAGCTCTTTATGGCGGCCATAGCTCAGTTGGTTAGAGCACCTGATTGTGATTCAGGGGGTCGCGAGTTCGAGCCTCGTTGGTCGCCCCACTTTAAGCCCCTCTAAGTAAACAACTATGAGGGGTTTTTTTGTGCCCAAACTGAAGTCTAACCCAAAAGATGGGGGGAAATGGCCAAGAGGTCTTATTTTAGGGTTTCGGTTGCAGGTTCAGGATTAGCCAAAATGAGCGATGACACGGTGGCGGTAGTTGTTAAAGTTACCGAAATCGTAGGCGTGACGTTGGATGAGTTTCATCTTTCGGTTAAACCCATCATTGATGCCGTTATTCTCGGAGATGCGCTCACATCGCGGCGATGCGGCCGGACCATTGTGGAGAGGGTTTGTAAGGCAGGCAACTGTCTGCCCTTGCAAGTGTGAGATCAGGAACAGGAGTCGACGGATATGAACTTTACCCTGCTGTTTAGCTTGGGTTTTGAGTAACAAGCAGAGTTGATCTCGCAGATGAAGCAGCGGTCCGAGCGCGGGATATTTTTCAATCAACTCCTGGCGACGTGCGCTTTGCTCGGGACTAAGTCGCGTGGCGGGCCTAGGCAGACAGCCCAGATGCCCACGGTGCCAGTTAATCTCCGGAGCGATGGTGCGCGATCATCTCCATAAAATGAGCATAGACTAGCCGCACGACATGGAACCGATCTGCAACCATCTGGGCCTGGGAAAGTAGCGACGGATCAGAGAACGATACGAACTACTCAGATCGATGCATGCGACCTCAACCTGTTCGCGTCCGCTCAGTTGACTCATGTAATCCTCCAACTCCGCAGGACTGCGACCGGGCACCACGTCGAAGACGCGGTGGTTCTTTAGGTCGCAGAAGGTCGTGGCGAAGCGGTGATGCTTATGGAGGGTGTGTTCGTCCAGGCCGAGCACTTGAGGGGAGATAAACTTATCCTATTTTATTTTTTTGACTCGGTTTTCCGCAATACCGAGGATTATATAATACTGCATTGATTCTCTAATCTATTGATGCGGAGCGAGAAGGGCTGCTTGATTAAAACCCATTACCCTACCCAACGAAGATCATTCCGGATGAACAACGAATCCCCTAGATGGCGAGAATATTTGAAGCGCCTGAGTTCTTGGCCGTTGGCAGTCGGGTGCTGGATCTCGCTTTCTAGGTTCAGGCAGCTGAGCCAAGATTTTGTAGCACGCACCGAACAGGAACGATTCACCTTACAAATCGATGAAGCTACTAATGCGATCACCTATCGAATAAATTCTCAGAGCTATTTTTTTCGAAGGGCAACTGGCCTGTTTGCTCACTCAAATGATGCCAGCAGGGAAGTGGGGCGAAGCGATGCCGATAGTCGGCGCTTTGCGCCTCCCGTTCGGAATTATAATTCTCAGCATCTATGAAACCAATCGTTTTAATTGTCGATGATCACGACTCCAATCGAGAGGTATTGCGCGAATTGCTCACCGAAAACGATTATCAATTTTTCGAGGCCGAAACCGGGGATTCGGCCCTCCGCATCGCCAAGGAGTCTCCACCTGATCTTGTGATGTTGGATGTCATCATGCCTGGCACCGATGGATTCGAGGTGTGTCGGCGACTTCGGATGGATGCGCGCCTGGCAGAAGTTCCGGTGCTCTTCCTGACAGCACTTAACCAGCGTGATTCACGACTATCTGCCATTGAGGCAGGAGGAGATGGCTTTATCAGCAAGCCCTACAACCCTACCGAATTAAGGGCACGCGTAAAATCTATCACCCGCCTGAATCGTTACCGCCGCCTAATGGAAGCGCAGGATAAACTGCACGATATCGAGATGCGTTTCCAGAAACTGGCTGAGCTTAGCAGTGAGGTTTTCTGGTTCGTTAACCTCCGTCCCGAGAAAATTGATTACATCGGGCCTGCAATCACGACGCTCACAGGTATACCCGCAGCTCGTTTCTATGACGATCCCCGGCTAAGATTTAAGATCATCCATCAGGACGATAAACCACGGGTCGAGAAAGCATACGAAGAGGTCCTCTCTGGAATAACCAATCGATTTGAAGAAGAATACCGGATCATCCAACCCACGGGTGAGGTTCGCTGGGTATTGGATAGTGCCACCCCGATCAACGAAGAGACCGGCAACATTAGAGTGGGAGCGGTCATTCGCGATGTCACCAACAGGAGGGACTCAGAATACCGGATGCTCAGAGCCCAGCGATTGGAAAACATCGGGATGCTGGCAGCGGGTATCGCGCATGATTTCAATAATGCACTGGCACCAATTTTGATGGCTGAGCAAATCCTGCGGCAATCCATCACCGATGAAAGCGCCATCCGCTTACTTAAAATGATCGAGCAAAGCGCCGAGCGAGGTGCCAGTCTCGTTAAACAGCTACTATCATTTGCCCGAGGCGCGAATGATACGCGACAACTGCTGCAGGCGCGCCATATGCTCAAGGATCTGATTGAAATGATCGAAGTGACCTTCCCTAAGTTCATCTCGATTCGATCCGAGCTTCCCACTGACCTTTGGACGATCAGAGCTAATCCGACAGAGATTCATCAATTATTTCTCAACCTCTGCGTGAATGCACGCGATGCTATGCCTCAAGGCGGTGAATTGACCATTACCGCCAAAAACAGAACCTTTAATTCAGAAGCCGCCGCCGAAATGCCGGATGCCAGAGTCGGAGATTTTCTTGTGATTGAGATTCGCGATACCGGCACTGGGATCTCACCGGAAGTGCTGAAGAGACTCTGGGAACCTTTTTACCCGACAAAGGCCGAAGTCTCCGGGACGGGACTGGGACTCTCCACAGTTCGAGGTATCGTGCACCAACACAAAGGCTTCATATCTCTCAATTCACGAGTTGATTATGGCACCTCGTTTACTATCTACATGCCTGCGGCGGAACCGGCCAAAGACAACAACGCCGAGGCAAAATCCAAGCTAACATATCACGGCAGAGGTGAATTAATTCTGGTCGTCGACGATGAAGAGCCCGTGCGTATGACCATATCCGAAATCCTCACTTCTCATGGCTACACGACTCTACTCGCGCGCGATGGTGCTGAAGCAATCGCGGTCTTTGCGACCCGTCCCAATGATGTAAAGCTTTTGCTCACCGACATTCAGATGCCGTTTCTTAATGGCTCGGTTTTGAGCACTGCTCTTCACCGGATCAATCCGCATCTCCCGGTGGTCGCCATGAGTGGCACGGGAAATCACGCCAGTGCTGACCATAGGGAATTCGCCACGTCGTTTCTAGCTAAGCCATTTCTATCAGAAACCCTGCTTTCGATTATTCGCCAGACCCTTGATAAAGCCAAACCGCAGCTCCCTTCTTATTCTTCTTCTCGTGAAGAGAAACACAACGAATGCGATTTATAGATTTTGGATAGAACTGAACATAGCTCTTCCGATCGCCGATACGATCAAAACCCGATGTCACGTTCAATCACACGATGGTGGCGCTTACCGCTAAGCCTATTCGTCCTCTACTTTTTTCTCGGTAGCAGCGCGATCCATGCGCTCACGATGAACGAGTTGCTCAATGCCCCCACAATGTCCCCCAAGCAGTTCGCTAATTACTTCGAGGACTTCAAGTTTGAGGATCGCTTGGTGTTCGATGTGCAAAGCCCACAGCAGTTTCTTTCCAAACGCTCCGGCGATTGTATCGACTATGCCGTGTTGGCCGATCATGTCTTGAAACACCGTGGATACCAGACTCGGCTAATTCGAGTTGAAATGGTGGGCTTAGACGTAGGACACGCCGTCTGCTACGTCCAAGATGATCGCGTTTATCTGGATTATAATAACCGAAAATACTTTTTCACCTTAACGCGATCAGGGCCGACTATTCGGCAAGTAGCCACCAAAATAGCCGCCTCCTTTAATGCCAACTGGACCTTCGCGCAGGAATTCGCCTTCGACTACGATGATTTCTATAAAAGGATAATTCACACTGTCGTAAAAATTGAACCGACCTCTGCTGACCCAGATGTAGTTGCGAAAAAATAACTCGCCCGATAGAACAACTCCTGCCCCCTTGCTAACATGAAAGACAAGACCACTAGTCGCATCCTAGCGTTTTTCCTGCTCATTTCAGCTATTCTGGTTATTATCGCCGTCCAAGCAGCTCGTAATATCAAGCAGTCTGGTGATTCCAGCGACTGGGTAAATCACACCCACGCGACACTCCTCGAAATCGAAGCTCTCCGCACTGCCCTCTATGTCGCCGAGGCCTCATCGAGATCCTATTCGTGGTCGAATAACACGAATGACCTGACCACTTCCCAAAAGGCACTCTCTGATATCGCTGAGCATCTTAATATCACGCAGGCGTTGACCCGCTATGATTTGACCAAAGCCAAGGAGGTTTCGGATATCGAGTCCTTGGTAAGCCAACACATTTCAAGCATCCGCAATATCTTGAGCACGACACAGGCAAGCAAAATGGAAACCGCCCGGAGATTGTCGGATGCAGATCTGGGGGGTGAGGTTTCCATCACTATCCAACGTAAGCTTAAAAAACTTAAGGATCGTGAGCTCGCCCAACTCACTGAACGCGATATCGAATCTTATTTGCAGGCCCAGAAAACTCGCTGGACAGTCTGGGCGGGGGTCACCCTCAACGTGCTCCTTCTCGCTGGGGTAGCTTGGCTCATTAAACATGATATCGATATTCGACGGCAGGCAGCTGCTGCACTGCAAGTGGCCAATGAACAGCTCGAATTACGCGTCAAGGAGCGGACGGCCGAGCTGGCCAATGCTAATCAAAAACTCTCTATGGATAACCTAGAGCAACAATGGACCAATCTAACCCTCGAGCATCAACTGCGCTACAATCAGCGTATTGTGGATTCCGTCAGTGATCTGGTCTTCGTCCTCACCAAGACTTCCAACATATCACGGATGAATCCGGCGGTCCTTCATCTCAGTGGATGGGAAACAACTGACCTCATCAACAAACCCTTATCTCACATCGTTGAACTGGTCGACTCCACAGATGATGGAGTCCACTCGACAAGCGGATCGCTAAAACTAGCCATGAAAGAAGGTCGCGATCTTCGAGAACAAGAGGCCTTTGTCAAAACCAAGCAGGGTCACCAAACACCGGTCATCCTCTCAATGTTTCCGTTGAGAGATCAGGACAAAGTCGTCGGCGGAGTCGTCACGATCCAAATCAAATCAAACTCGTCGAATACCACGTTCTAAGCACACGCCCACTCCCCTACCATGAAAAAACACATTTTGATCCTCGACGACGAAGCCAACATCCTAGAGCTGCTTGGCCAATTCCTCAGCAGTAGCGGTTATCAGGTTACTCCCGTGGCGACCGCATCTGACGCCTTAAAAATCATTCGAAGCGAAAGTCCCGACTTAGTAATCTCAGATCTGCAACTTGAGGATTCTGATGGTCTCGAGCTGATCGCTCAGCTTAAGAAAGAAGCTCCTAATACCCCCGTTATTCTTCTAACGGGAGTGCTATTCGATTCTGACGTAGTTGAGAAAGTATTGAGCAAAAAAGTAGACCGCTATTTGGAAAAAACATCATCACTCACGAAGATCCGAAAGACGGTAGAATCTCTGCTTGCTCCCGCCTCAAGCTCATAAGCGAGTTCCGGCGAACCTAGCCTAAAGGTAAGCAAGTCGGACATGATTATTAGATAAACAACAACGTAAGGTTACTTTCGACACGTAATGTTTTGGCTTAAGAAAACGGTAACCTATTGTTTAATGCCCCTACCCGCGGTGTTGGCGTTGCTGGTTGGGGGATTTTTGCTCGCCCTAAGCGTTAAGCACCGCCGGCTCGGTCGATTTCTAGGTTTTGCCGGTATTGTGGTGCTACTTATCACCAGCCATCGCCAAGTAGGTTGGCATCTGCTCGCGCCGCTTGAAAACCAATACCCAGCGATCCCGGAATTCACGGAAAACACCGCGATCCCATCCAATCTCGCCACATGCCAATACATCGTCGTTCTGGGCGGCGGTCACACTGACATGCTCGGGCTCCCCGCGAGCAGCAAACTGAGTCCCTACGCGCTAAGCCGTTTGACTGAAGCGGTGCGATTAGCTCGCGCCTTGCCTATGGCCAAGGTGATCACGTTAGGCCCAGGGCGTCGCGGACAGGATACTCACGCGCATGTCCTCGCTACTGCCGCTATCTCTCTGGGTATCGCTCCAGATCGTATCATCGAAAATAGTCTGGGACGCGATACCGAAGGCGAAGCTCTGGCGCTGCGCGCTATTATCAACGGGGCTCCTTTCGCCTTGGTCACCTCCGCCTGGCACATGCCGCGATCAATGGGCTTGATGCGCAAAGCAGGGCTAAATCCTCTAGCGTGTCCAACCGATTTTCAAGCCCGGGCCAATCAATCCTTTAGTTTGAATGACTGGCTTTGGGGAATCGATGGATTGGAACGTAGCTCTTGGGCCATCTACGAGCGCCTTGGCACATTATGGGCTAAGCTACGCGGGAAGCTCTAATCCCCGCTGCGCTCACTTCTGTCGCACATCTTTGCCCTTAACCAGATAGATCATCTCTTCGGCAATATTGGTCGCGTGATCGGCGATCCGTTCGATCGATCTCGAGATAAACATCAATTCAATCGCACGGCTGATCGTTTGCGGATCTTCGACCATGTAACTCGTTAGTTCGCGGTAGAGCTGCTTATTCAAAGCATCGACCTCCTCGTCGCGAGTAATGACAGTGGCAGCCTTTGCAGCGTCACCGTCGAGGAAGCAATCCAGCGCATCGCGCAACATCTCCAACGCTATCGCTGCCATTCGAGGAATGTCGATATAGGGCTTAAAAGGAACCTCTTTGGCCAAGCGTTTCGCACGTTTGGCAATACCCACTGCCTCATCTCCCACCCGCTCGAGATCGTGCGACGCTTTCATTCCCACGATCAGCAGGCGAAGATCCGTCGCAACGGGAGAGCGCATGTTCATGAAGCGAATAGCCTCTTCATCCATTTCAATCTCCAAATCATCGATCTCGTCATCTGCCGCTATGACCCGCTTCGCCATGGCACTATCGGACTCCAACAAGGAGGTCATCGCATCTTGCACCTGCTTAATCGAGATCTCACCCATCTTGATCAGATGAGTGCGGAAGG
>Ga0105053_10007767_pt1 | contig 14213 bp, 4 predicted proteins | sample BON01_FD_78093 | JGI IMG/M metagenome (GOLD analysis project Ga0105053, IMG submission 78093) | Freshwater microbial communities from Lake Bonney liftoff mats and glacier meltwater in Antarctica - BON-01 | ecosystem: Environmental > Aquatic > Freshwater > Ice > Glacier meltwater | place: Lake...
ATATGATCTTCAATTTCGGAAGATAGTACCGGGGGTACCATTTCTTTGATCCCATAAATGTAAACGGATTTACTGCCATCGATAGTGTCAAAATGTGGCGTGGGTAAAGAATCTAAAAGTCGAGACCCTTTCACATGCGGAAAAAGAGCTACTTGTGGGGTTGCAGAAATGGAGTCTCGGTTATTTGTGAAGTTATATGGTAACTTAGGGAACTGATTCAATAACTTGACTTGAATTCCAGTTGGTTTTTCGACTACTGATTCAACAGCCAAGTCCCATGGATCTATGAAACGATTGATGGAACCATACCACAAGCATGCCTTTGGTTCGCAAATACATTTCATTGGAGATTTAATAGAAGCTTTATTCAAAAATGAAATCATTTCACTCTGTGGCCTTTTGTCTTGAAGTTTAGAGATTTCTATTTGAACTATTCCTTGAAACCAATCAAGATACTTTTGTTTGGTGTCTTTCTTAGTCTCGACTTCCACTATACGCGTAGCCTTAGTGCCCTGCGTGACCTTGTTTAACGACTGTTTGAAGTTTTCAATCTCCAACTCAGCTTGGTAGATTCTGTCACGGTTGCCTGAATTGGAAGCAAGGTTGTCTAGCGTAGCACACACTATTTTAACTTGATGATCAGATTGCAACGTCCAAGCAAAATGAAGCAATGTCAAGAAACCTTTTTCACAGAATTGTTGCTGGAACAATGGACTATTAGATAAGTGATACATGGCCATCAATGAATCGACCATATCTGTTTGAGTTTCGCAAAAGCGGCACTTTTTCTTGAATTCTAACCACACATGATTCGTCGGACAACAATCTTGGCAAGGTCCCATCTCAATACATTGAAATGAATCGATAGCATATCTTAAAACCTTTGTAGCGAGGTTCATTTTGAACAGTCGCGCATATCCTTGAGCTGAGAATCTGACCTGTGTAAGTAGACGGCAAGCAAATCGAATGAGCATTTTGCGTTCCGATTTGAAAAACGTCTTTATAATCGCAAGCACTGCTTTTTCACTAGCATCATGTGGCATTTTGGATCGGGTTATTAGGCTTGCAGCATGACATCGGGTCTCGTCAAATTGGCTTTTTGTAACGCAGTTCCATGCTGCTAACAACACTTGAGACTCGTCATGATGTGGCGCTAAAACTCTCAGGAATTGCATGATACAACTAGATATGCCCCCATCATTGTATTTCTCTAATATGCTGAGTATTACTTGTAGGCCTTGGTTTTCAAAAAAGGAATATCGATCTTCTTCAAAAAGGAGATGAAGGGTCCTTATATAAAAGAGAATATTGGTAGGCGTTTTGCTGCCTTGTCGAAGGATTCTTAACAGAGATGCAATTGTGTGAATTTTTGAAAATGGTTTTCGAGATAAAGGATTCCTAGCGATGGACCAGATGATGAACAGTGACTTTTCCTCGTGGATACCTGTATCGACAAGTTTCAAGTATGTCAATAGTGTAGGCTCTGTTACATCCGGTGCTGCCACCAAATAGGACAGAAATACCAAAACATCAAATATACCACAAGCAACTGACTCCCATTCCGGTTGCTGCTTCATTGCAGCTATAATTTCTTGAAGCACAGTAGCTAAATAACCACTGTTCATTGTTGAACTCAAATTCTGAGCAAATTTTGCATAGGCCTGTACAGCTTGTTTTTCTGATTTTTCGTGTTGGTGAGTTGCAATGTTCAAATTTGATCTCAAATACTGAAATGAATCTAAACATACTTGGCCATAGCGAAAAATTTCGACCACGAATGCAGTCATTACATTAAACGTTTCCACACATATCAGAAAGGAATAATCGGTTTTCGTTATAATGGTCGGTTCTTTGCTAAATATACTTTCAATAGACAAAGTACCTAAAACCTGAACTAATTCGCTGATAAATTTCGAAACCGAGGCAACATTTTCCACGAACGCCATTCTCAGATCCACAAGCAGTTCCTTCAAAACGCCAAAACAAACAGCTTGAAGCTGAAAAATAGCTTTGGTGGAACTATTTTGTTCGTATACACAAGAAACCAAGTCCTTGGTGAAGATACCCAAGCATAACTTCAATACGAAAGGTGCGTAAACTTCTATTGAGGGATTTCCCATAGTACGTTGATGGGAGTATTGTTGAACTAATTCACAGTTGGTTGATGCGCAGTAATGAGCTAATGGTTTCCTGTCCCGATCGCAGATACGGCAGCACCTCAAAACCACTAAGAGTAGTCTCATTATTGATTCCAACATCATTTCCTGAAAAGTCATTTCGGAAGGATCTTCAACTCCAGCATTATTATCAAAATGGAAAAATGACTTTGCGCTTTTGAATATCTTGGGTTGGTTCGTCAAACCATTTATACACGTGAAAGTCAAATCGCAAATATCTTCAATGATGCTGGTTCGAATAAATAGTTCTTGTACTTGAGGATTCTGTGAAGTGTGAAGTAATATCGAAGCAATACAGAGAGTAAGTGAAGCTGATAAATCAGATCTCTCATGAGGTAGGATGTTAATAATGTCTCTAAAAAAACACTCTGGGTAAACGCATCTATTATTAACCAAAAAGGTTAAAAGCCTGCTTGCACAGTCGGTCAAGAATCCATGTTTATTTTCAATACCAATATCAAGAACATTGACAATCAACTTTGGATATTCTTCATCTGAATCATACTGACTTCTTTCACTTAGACTTAACCAAGTAGGAGAGCATACCAAGTAGGTAAGCAATCCAAATAGACATTGAATTTCTTCTCCAGGTTTACTTAAAGCGGATTTATCGCAAATGCTTTTAATGATTTCGAAAAGTTTCTGAATGATATTTGTTTCTTTCAAAAGCCTGGTTAAAATATCAGGATGGCGACTTGCCCCCCATAGAGCCCCAAGAATATTCGCTTGGGTTTCTTCAGTAAGAGATTGAAAATTCAACAGCATAGTCACCCATTCTTGAACTAAATTGGTGAATATAATATCGATATCCCGAATGAGCACCAATTCATTGGAAACCATCATCCGCCAACATTCTAGTGTATCCAAGTTTTCAATCTGCGAATCCATCAGATTATCCAGTTCCTCCTCATACACGAGCAATCGTTGCGGCTTAATCAATTGAAGCCATTCGGTATAGGCAGTTACGATACCAGTGATGGACCGAATCTTTACTAGATTGTTCTCGGAAAAATCAGCAGCGAAATTTTTCACACTAAAAAGATCAAACTTGCGAAGAACTCGATTTGGAGGTATTTCAACATCTCCTCTCAATTCCAACGCTCGAGTTAAAATACTTTCCAGATCTTCATCAAGACCGATTTCAAGGCGAACGGGTTTCCCGTCTACATCGATCTCGCACTCAACAACCTTCATTCTCGCAAAATATGCGTATTAGATCCGTTAAGTTTTGTACTGGAGTATTTAATAAAAAGGCCTATTTGACGCTTATGTACCACGATCTCACTGTCCATAGAACTTCATTACCAAATACACTAAACACAAAAAGATCAGCCATTCCTGAATCTACTAAGAACATTCTAGACATCATCAAAACATCAATGCAATACATTTCTTTGCTGTTGCTTATCTCGGTGGCATATGGGTCGAACTGCTTACGTGACGTGGCGAGAGTGAAAGCTCTTCCAGGGGGTTATTCGCAGATGGAAGGAATACCTGCTGACGTTGTCGAATTCGCTCGACAACATGGTGGAGAGCACTGTGCAAATCTGAACGGACCACTAGGGGAGTTGGTGGGAAATGCCGCTCAAGTTGTTGCTGGGATGAACTACAGATTGCAGTTTAGAAATGGAGAGAATGACAGGATTATAAAAGTGTACAAGAGATTAGACGGTGGAATGGAAATTTCTGAATGCATTTTGAGTGACTGTTAACACCATGTCTATATATTTAAGAGTGTACTATTTAGGTATTTTTATCTATTTTATTAAGAAAAGGGATACCCATCAACACAACCAAGATCTTCCTGGCATATAAATGGAATCGTGACTCGGAAGATGAGCAAGTCCATTGGCATCCCTCTCTTTTTCTTCTTTGGCTTTCATTCGCCTTAAAATTACAAATTTAATAACCTGTCTGAACAACCCTATTATGAGTACTACCCAAATGATCATTGAAATGAGGTAAAATGTGTCGTCGGCCGAAGCAATTCTATCCTTGCATCCTTGATCCAGCGCAGCATGCAATTCTTGACAGCTGTAAAATTTCGCTAGCACCCAGTTTTCGATGGTGATCACAAAAATTAGAAATATCGAGAACATGAAAATGTTATCAATTGGCGTCATGTAGTTCACTTTGGGCAATTCTTGTCCATGAGAAATGTGCATTGTAAACAATGTAAGCAACAAAGCTAAGTTGACAGAAGCACGATCCCAAAAATTCCAATAAGGGACTGCGTTGGAGCTTGCTGCTAAAATGGCTACCAATATGGGTGGTCCAGCATAACGATACATCCAAGGAATACTTTTCCTGTGCAATGGGACTAAGAAGATCAAATTGTAGAGCTTTGGAGGATATGTTTTATGTCTATGAACTTCTCTGATATTAGGCAGCTCGCGCAAGTTCTTAAATCCGCTCAAGCTATCTGCGCAATTATGTGCTACAGTAATGACCGTCCCTTCATCCAACGATTCGTCAACGGATATGTTTAAACAGGAGCAAAAGCAAGGGGAGAGGTAAAAACGGTTTTTATCCTTGCTTTTTCTTATCCAGAATCTCATTTCGATATTGTTACAGTCGAAAGGAAACTGATGCAAGTCAAACTTGACAACGATAAGTGTTACATGAAGTTGGGTGAGCATCACCCATGAATTCTCCAAGAAACGCAGTTCAAGCTCTGAGGCATCGTATGAAGATTTATCTTGAGTTCCAAATAAGTCTAAGGAAGGAACTATTTCATCGACGCCTGGAGGCCATTGTTGTATTCCGAAGTAATATGGTCTGCTCGGATTCATTTTCTCTTCGATGCTTTCAGATATTTTGTATACTTTGCGCGTGAATTTGTTATTTTGTAATTCAGCATGATGCTCTCTGAATATTTGCCTGAGCTTGAGGTCCTCCCAGAAGAGATAGCTTCGAACAACCACCTTGACGGTCCCAACACGCTCATCCACATTCTGAATAGCGTGAATTTTAGCTTTGAAATGAACGGGAATCTTGTCCTTGACCTCCTCCTCTTCACGAGCTGTGAACGTCTTCTGGTCACATGAGCATTTGGAAGGTGGCATTTTCAAAGTCGGCGTGAGCGCGGCACTCTAACAAACTAACGCGTGGGGGCTGCCACACTTGGGCGCGAAATCACAAAAAAAACCGCGAACATTTTAATTGTGTACTTCGACCACTTTCACACTATAAAAAATGACATTTAACTGCATTTAATTAGGTTCAATTTCAAGGAATAGTTGTGCATAATTCTTCTTGCAAACGAACAATTTTCATGCAAATTCACAATGACTGACAATACGAAAACTTGCTCCTGCAAAAAGCTCCAGAGATATGATTTAAGCGTCGTAGAAGAAGAACATGTCAACAAGACAATTCCAGTTCATTTCAGGGCGAAAATATATGCTATTCAAAACGTGAATGAGCGTGTTGGTACCGTCAAGGTGGTTGCTCGAAGCTACTTGTTCTGGAACGATAGGGACGGAATCTTGCGGGAGTCGTTTAAAGATCACGAGAAAAGAAAAGAGCATGGTAGAATACTCAAGGCATTGGACATCGGTATTGCAAAGAAACTTGAACGAGATGAACTCTACTACTTTCCCATGAAAGAATGGCCACCTGGTGTAGCCGAATACATTCCTTCGTTAGATCTGTATGGAACTCAAGATAGAGTTTCAATGGATGCCTCGGAATTTGAACTACGTTTCTTGGAGCATGGTTATTGTATGCTGACACAATTGCATCACACAACAATTGTCGTCAACTTTGAACTAAACCAATTCCCTTTCGATACTAATAATGTGAAGTTGAAATTCTGGTTGAGGAAAACAAAGGACAAAAAGAGGTTCTTCCTTTTGCCTTGTTGTTGTGAGTTCTTGAAAGTTAAAGAAGATGAAAATCTTATTAAAAACCAATTCATTACGTACTCGACAAGCGTCACAGCTGGTAGTAGCGGTTTCAAAAAATTGGACGGATGCGTTATCAGGGAGGAATCCCTATCCGAGAATCAAAATGACCCCCAATTCAGATTATGCAATTTGGTATTTTTGGTTCCTCTGAAACGCAAAGCACGTCCTTGGATCTTTCGCTATGCGGCACCACCTATGCTGGTAGCTATTTTGGCAGCAAGCTCGAGCGCAGTTCCTTATTGGAATTTTTGGGATCGTGCTTCTGTCAACTTGGCTTTGTTGCTTACGTTGTTTACAATGCACATTTCTCATACTCAAGAACTACCTAAGATGTCATACATGACACCGATTGATATGGTGTTCATGTTTTCGATCCTGTTGATTTGGCTTATCACTTTTGAAAATTGGATCCTAGCTAAATTTTATGGTTGCGGCCAGGAATTGAATTGTATGGGTGGCAATCTGACTTTAGACCAAGAATCCATAGACCGTATTCAAACAATTGATGCTTGGTTATATATTGGAATCATGGGCATTTGGGTACTTTGTATTTTCGGTTTGATACTAAGAATTTGGTATAAAATCCGATTGAGAAGTAAACCCAAAATTAACAAAATTAATGAAGATAGTGTGAATAGCACCTCCATTCTGATACCCTCCAGAGAACCCTGATTTCTTCTTCATTTTCTCCTAGAATTTAAAAACCAAGTAGAGATTTTTTATAACAACTTGAATCTTGCGAGTATATTACATAACTGGAGTCTGGAGGGCAATCATAAATCGTTTGTATTTTTTATCCTATGCATTCTTATTGTCAACCATGGTTCTTTATATGATTACCAATAGGATACTTGTGCACACACAGAGCTTGGCGAATTGAGACTGAAATTATTATCGTTGAGATGCAAACTAGGGTTTTTTTAAAAAGATGAACACGTACGTATTCATGCATTCCGAATCACTTCCTACGGAATTCAGATGGTACTTTACATTCAAGTGTAGTCGGAGCCAGGCCAAGGCAAATCGCCAGCACCGCAAATAGTAGCTGACCCAGGAAGCAAGCAAGTTACAGAGGTTGCGCACTCCGGAATAGGAATACAACCTCGTGTGATATTAATGGTAGAAATATCCAACTCTTTGAGCCCAAACGAAATGAAAATATTGATACTTGTATACAATTCTTCATACAGAGCATTGACCCACCCACTTAAATTCAATTTCCTCACGTTTCCTATTTCATCACATTCAATTCTTTCGGGGCAATAAACGCAAGAACCGGAATTGATTTGAAAGAGATTCGTCCACGAGGCGCAATTATTAAATAGAAACGAGTGCTTTGAAGTGTCTGTCTCTGCAACGGAGCTTTCTGTTAATGGCTGCGATAAACTAACCATTTGAAAAGTTTCCATGAATTGACTAGTGTCATATGATGAGGCTGAATTGATGTAGGAGGGAGGATCGTGTACGGTTCCAGAAACGGTTCGTGCCATTAGTTTATTGCCGTCTACGTAAAGGTACTTTCCCGAGGACACAACTTCGATGGATACCTGGGTCACCGAATTGGGTGACAGTCCATCTAGCACTGCGATAGCCACAGATGGCTGTGTGATTCTAAAAACAGCTGGACTAGCTTCCACCACGGTGTCACTTATTGAATCAAGTTCTGCTTGGGAGTAAAAGTAGTACCTGTCATCAACAAGATTGAGAGCCATGAACCTTTCTTCTCGATTGAAGAATCTAGCATCTGAATCTGCATAGGAGCTATCGGCCAAACGGAGTGAAAGAGTGTAAGAACATTTTGATCCAGCAAACGGAGTCGCCCAGATAATACCACTATCAAAATCGATTGAAGAGGCGGTAGAAAAACGATCCTTTATACTTTGAAATTCAATATCGACACCACCAACCAAATTCTCAATATTGAAAACTCCCACTAATCCAGTACCCGCCCATCCGAGAGACCTTAAAACGAATGGAAATGCTTCTGAGGGGCAATTTTGATTCAAAGGTAAATATCGAGTGGAGCTTTGCTTTGGACAATTGCATGCTCCATATTGAGCAGTATCTAAATCAGCGAAACGGACAGCAGAGCAAACTTGACCTCCTAAACTAGGATTAACATCAAGTAATACATCCCAATCAACACATGACGAGTATGGTTTACCATCAACATAAAACGGAAAACTACATTGACCACTATTTTCAAGAGAAACTGCGTCATTGACAGCGGCACATGGTCTGTTCAATCGATTTATATATGGTAGTTTCAGATTATCAAGATATCCGCAACTTAACGGACAAATATCAGACATGAAAGACCCGTAGACTGCATCAGAACATGCGGAAGGATTTAAAATTGGTGTCGACATCAGAAACGAATTGCTTAGCCCGCCTTCCCACGGGATCTCGTGGATGGATTCCGTGTGTTTTCGAATTGCAAACGATGCGCAGCTATTGTCTCGATCAATGGGAGTTCTACAAGTCATACTGCAAGTAGCAGGACAGTAGGCTTCCATGGAAAGAGGGAAGATACTGGGAGCAAGCTCATCGCAGGCACCTAGACTCTGAAGCATTGCACATGTGATGTTACCGGTTGAATGCAAGACATCTTCACAAGGTGCTTCCGTTGCGTAAGATGCGCAGATGGAACTGCACTTGGATGGACATACATACCAGCCTTTTACCAGAATTTTTGCATCGGGTACAAGCATGTAAGGGTCGATGGTGTACGCAGCACTGCAATCGAACGTGTTGTCAAAACATCGACTATCATAGTTGTAGGCGAAGTCTTTGCATGCTTCTTGTTGCAAAATAGAAGGAGGCGTGGACGGGAAAGAAGATGGATTGGAATTGTTATCATAGTCGCATTTTTGGTCATAATCAAGCCATCCGCATTGATTCAAATTCGACGAACATGCAGATTCTGAAGGACAGAATGGACAATCAGATCCAGAGCATTTTGATTCATAGCTGACGCATTTGACAGGATCACTTGTAAGATAATCGTAATAACAGTTTTTATTCCTAGTTCCCATGATACATTCATATTTCGTGCACTTCGAGCAATCATTGGCACACGTTTGGGACTTGGGCAGACTAGTCGGATACGCAGTAGAAGGCTGGCTTGTTGGCGATCTTGTGGGACTTTTGGTAGGGCTGGAGGTTGGTTGAGGTTTCTTGATAACAACGACGGGTTCATTCAGCGGTTTTTGTATTGTCACAATGACATCTTGAGGTTCGGCGTCGTCATCTTCTCCCTTTGCTTCTACTTTAAATTCATCTCCATTTCCATCTGTGGCAATACAATCTAGCTTGGAACCAGCACTAAGTGGAATAGTAAGCTCTATTTTACCGGTCTTGGTTATTTTAACGATAGTAGGTAGAACTCCTACAATGGGGTTTCCACCAGAAATAGAAACATTTGTCCGGGATCGTAAAGTGGCAGGAGGGCCACTACCACTAGGTTGTATGGAACTTGATAATTGAATATACGCAGTTTCCTGAATTTGATTCAAAGGCACAACACAAGAAACATCGCCAGTAACAGGATCGAATGTAACATCAGCAATATCATCGTCTGCCTCACCACCAGCAGATAACTTCCTATTCACTGTAGTGTTGAAACTGGCAGTGTCAGTACCTCCTTGCTCGTTCACTGTCGCGATGGTTGAGGACATAACGATAGTCGTAGTGTCCATAGATTGCATATTTGCAACACCAGTTACCGAGGGTCTACTTGCTAGAGGGACTTGAAGCGTTACCATCCCATCTTTCGTTTGACCAATAATAACTCTGCCTGCAGATCCTGCACCAGTATTTTCAACATCCAATACAAGTGTGGAGGATCCCGTGAGTCGACGACCATTTCCAGATACTCCGGTATCACTTGTGATTGTAACTTTCATATCTTGGTCCGTCGGAACTGAGAACCCTGAGAGAAGCGAATTCACATCCATCGTTGCGATGGTTGCAGCAGATATTCCGTCCTGATTCGATTGAATGTTTGAAGTTTGAGTGACAGTTGACCCTGCTCTATTGTCAGCGGTAACAACTAAGGAAGTTGTTGCTAAGACACCTTGATTTAGTAGGTTGTTGACAACTAAATCGTCTGCTGGAGGCAGATAGGACGAGATGATGGAGCCGTCATCCACATTAGCTGTAGCAGAGAGTAACCCAGATGCATCAGCTGACTGACGAATCAACAAATTCCGTGCCTTCATTGAACGTGTATGAACCACGGGCGTGCGTTTACAGATACCAAAAGTACCAGCGCATGCAAATTGCAAAGCTACTGCGGTAAATGCTGCCGTCACAGTAACTGACCTAGCACCCGAGGAAGCCAATCTCCTCCCTGCACCTCCAACAGCTTGCATTGAGATTTTAACATCGGTCGATTCGGGAAGTGTCGCCACCGATGTTTGAAATGTCGAGGAACCTATTGAGGTGGAGAAATCAGCTCCGTCTGTGATAGACGCTCTTGTAGCAAGTCTTCTTCTACTACCTGCAGCTACAAACGCAGTTCCTGGGGCGTCAAAGCTTGCAGAACCGGCGTTGCAATTACGAGGATGGTCACAAGTCCTCATGTTGTATTGCACAGACACGTTAGACAATGAATCCACCCCTTCCAGATCTCCAGAAGACAGTTTCAAGTCAGTTCCAACAGTATTTGTGTCTCTGGATAGCTTCACCGATCCATCGGCAGGATTATCTGTCAGTTCTATTTGATCCGATTTGGTCAATGTGTAAGTCGAAACATAACTCAGCGTGCTCACACCATTACTATCATCCGCTACTTTGACAGTTCCTGCGTTCGTATCCGTACCAGCAGATTGCGAGGATTCCATTGTAAAAACTCCGTCTGCTATTTCAATTTTTAAATTGTTTTCTTCGGATGTATCCGATGCAATCAATCGTCTTCCGAAAGCACCTTTTGCTTTTTTACCAGTGGCTTTTCGTTTCACCTTTCCGGATGCCTTTGCTTTTTTCGAAGCATTTTTCAGCTTTCGTGTCGAATGGCGATCATTCAGTAACACCCTACGAGCATCAAAATTTTCTTCAGTCGTGACCACCGTGAAAAAGATTTCGTCATCGAGATCATAAAGTTCGCTATCTGCTTCGAGTTTAGGAAATGCAATGTCGGCATACGTACCTTGGTAGTTGTAAGTCCAGATATCCTTATCATATTGAGCCGTAAAAGTTCCAAATATCTTGTCACAAAAGTCACTCTGTAACATTCTACGACCAAAAGCCCCCTTCGCTCTCTTCCCTCTGGCTTTTCTACGAACCTTGCCTGATGATTTTTTAGAACTGGCCCTTCTCCTACGTCTCCTCAACTCTCGACTGGTTCCATCAGAAGAAACATCCCGAAGGTTCAATAGATTTCGAGAAGGAAATTCTAGAATACCTTCAGTTTCTTCATTGTACAATGATTGAAAGTCTGCATCCATATCATCAACCAAGTCCTCGGTAAATGTATCTGCGACTTGATCCTCATCCAGCAACCTTCGGTTAATATCGTCGACATAATTGGTAACGGACACATCAAACAAAAAGTTGGAAGCTTTCTTATGCAGCAATTGCGTGAACTTGATCCCATCATCTTCTCCAACATCGCCTTGAATATGATTGTAGCCTTCAAAACATGTTTTTTCAAAGTCACTTGTTGTGTACCGATTTCGCATCGACCCTAATAACGATTCAGATTCGCTTTTTTCCAAAGTTAAATCGATTGAAGTCATCATCAACACAGGTTTTGTAACATCAGGTCTGTAGACATCAGCGAATGGAATCTCAATTTTCGCAGAAAGTGAATTTAAATCTCGTTCTAAGGCGAATTTGCCTTCAACATTCCATTCAGATTCTGATCGTTGGCTAGGGGCTCCTCGACCTCGGGCATCGTACGCCACGTCCACTAAGAGCTTCCGATATTCACTAGGAGATTTCCCCATGAATTCCATTTCTGCAGCAATTGAACTTGTGTGAGGATAGAGTCCTGATTCGAACTTGGTGTCAGAAATTGAAATTTGAGGTTGATTCGTGACCACCCCATCAGCACTTATAGGATTTCCTTTGATTATATATTCTATTGAAGCCTTTGAACTTCCAGTTTCGTCTTTAAAAGTCAAAGCAGCAAAAAGCGAAGCATATCGACCCCGCAAAAGCAGCAAGAACAAGCCAGAAGGCACGTCAACCGTGCAAGAGAATCCATTCGCATAAGTGAGTTTCCCATCACGGGTCAAGAACTCCCCCTCCTCAAAAACTACCCTTTTATTATAACGTGACGCGGTGACCTCGAAATGAACCGAACATTCCTTATCTCCTGCCTCTCCATACGTAACCGATACAAGTGATTCGGAGAGATCTCGTATGTAGGATGGAAATGAAACAGTGACTTGATCTGCAGATAGAGTCATATCAACAGTACGTCCATCCACAGATTCAGTGGCATCCCACGCAACAGCAGGAATGGGACGAATGCCATACAACGAGGCTGTGCTAGTGTAAGTAGTTGTCGTAGCTCCTGCAGTAGATGCAAGGGAAAGAAATGAAGTACCGTAGAAATATTCACAGTAGCCGTCTTCCAGGAAATCTCTAGATGGAAACCCTAAGAGAGCAATTGTTGTATTCCCTTTCAAAAATCCTCGACGATTTTGACCAGTGTCAGTAGTCTGCTTTTTAGTACCTTCATTTAAGCAAGACACTTCAGTTCGCCCTGAAACTTTGTTTGAGACATCGACGTTGGAAATGGTAAAACTTGATTCACCAGTGGATACAGCTGACAAGATGGAATTATCCGGTGAATAAGAAGAGAAATACTGGGTAAGGGATACGTCTTTATCCCAGTTAACATGCAATAACACTGAATCTATCGTGACACTCGGATGAAAATATGGAATTTTGGTGACAAATTCATCGTTATTGAAAGCAAACGTGAGATTCCCATCAGGTTGGCAATTTGCATAGTTTCCACATTCGTCATTTCCACTGCATAGTTCTTCAGCTTTAGATGCTCTGTCAACTTGAAGTTCGAATTCAAATTGAATTTGTTTTGCCAAATCAAATGTCCCACTAACTTGATTGCTGCCAGTGGACCCTGAGCTTTTCCGATATAAAGGTATTTGCAAGCTAGCGTCGGTTTTGCAACTTGGTTGTTCAAAAAAAAGGTTGTTATTGGAACATGGATCAGTAAGTGTAAACTCACAAGCAGGAAACGTTGGAAGATTCAAGCAAAAGTCCGGAGTATCAATATCAGGACACATTCTCCAACCCAATGAAGTCCATGACGAATCGATGGCTTTTATACTGGATAGCGCGTTGTTCATGTCTATCCCATCGGGATGCAAATTCTTCTTGAACGCCACTGTGAAGAATACCTTAGTAGAGGACAGAATAGTCTTTACGCGATCAACCTTAATAGCGTCGTTATTTTGAAGACCTAAATTGGATCTAATACTCGCAATGAATGTAGGCTCGTCGTAATTCGAGACACTTATAGCATAACTCATGTTTGAATAAATGTTCTCAAAACCGTTATTCATGTCAAAGCAACAGCGAAGGTTTGCTCTTGAACTACGAGTGCATCTATTTCTATTTCCTTCTCCGGACGCGATGACTTGAAGATTGTACTCCTTGCCTTTAAACGTGCACTTGTCAGAGACAAATATATAACGATTATCCAAAAGACAGCCGGTAGCTTTCGTCTCGTCCTGAACTTCACCGTTGTAAACCTCTTGAGCCGTACACAACCGACTCCCCAAAAACGCACAAACAGCTTCTGACTCGGCTACAGTTCGTGTTCTCCTGCAGGTTCTATAATTGGCTTTGAACGGAGTGATGCCACACACATCGTCATCAGTCCCTTTCAAAAGAGCGGGAGATTCATGATAGCACTCCGTAACGGGACCTTGTGTAAATACCGTGTCACTGAAAGCTGTGCCAACGAACAAGCACATCGTAACGAGCTTCATAAAAATTGATATAAACCGCCGCTCCGCTTTGGCTTTTCAGTTAAAATGTGAACCTTATTAGACTTTTCTATAATAGCGAATTGTAAACAACAAAAATCGGTTTTTTCCGTTTTTTAAAACTACTAGTATTGGATAAAAGCCATCAAATGCTAATTTCTTAA
>Ga0105053_10007768_pt1 | contig 14212 bp, 10 predicted proteins | sample BON01_FD_78093 | JGI IMG/M metagenome (GOLD analysis project Ga0105053, IMG submission 78093) | Freshwater microbial communities from Lake Bonney liftoff mats and glacier meltwater in Antarctica - BON-01 | ecosystem: Environmental > Aquatic > Freshwater > Ice > Glacier meltwater | place: Lake...
ACGATCTTTTGGTGCGGAAGGTGCTCCCGATACTCGCGACATTCGAAAGCTGGTCGGGCAAATTGATTCTTCTGAATCTCTGGTCATTCAACAAATGCGGCGCGAGTTGCGGATGCAGGGTAAGGCGTTGGAAACCGAGCGTGCGTATGTCGGTTGGGTCGATCGCTTTCTTCGGTATTGTGGTGTGACAGCTTTGCGGGAAAAGGAATCTGACGCGTCCGAGGCAGTCGCGGTGGTCGATGAAAGTGCGTTGTCGGATGCGGCGCGCGATGCTTTGCAGTTGCAACGGGTGAGTCGGATGATGCAGAGTTTGGGAGAAGCGGAGATGCGTTCGTTTCTGACTTCGTTGGCGGTTGAGGGAAACGTGGCCCCAAATACTCAGAATCAGGCGAAGTCGGCGCTGTTGTTTTTGTTTCAGCACGTGTTGAGTCGTGAGGTGGGTTTTCTGGATATCGTGTCGGCCGATAAGCCCGAGCGTCTGCCGGTTGTTTTGAGTCGTCAGGAAATCGCGAGACTGTTGCCTGAGTTTCAGGCGATTCGGCGATTGAAATGAACTCATGCGTGCATAGCACCGCTGAACTCAGCCAGCACCCCCTGAACTCGGCATCTGGACTCGTTGTGGGGATCCACGATTCCCGATCGACACGGCTGAGCTTCCTCTCGGTAGATCGTTGCCGTTGAATTCGCCAGAATGCCGGAACGAGACTTCAGGATGTTGTCTGTTTCGTCATCGACCACATCATGCTGGTCGCAGCATTTTTCTGGTCGTGGCCCTTCTCCACTCTCCGGCAGAGAAAAGAAGCCCGGAATCTCTTATTGGAACTTTGTACTGTTCATGTCACTTTCTCGCTATCACAAACAAATGCTGTTCGCCGGAATTGGTCGTGAGGGACAACAACGTCTGGCGGATAGCCGTATTCTACTTGTCGGTTGCGGTGCATTGGGATGCGTGCTGGCGGATACCATGGTGCGAGCTGGTGTCGGGCATGTTCGCATCGTTGATCGCGACTTTGTGGAACTCAGCAACCTGCAACGACAGATACTGTACGACGAGCAGGACGTTGCCGAACACCTGCCGAAAGTGATTGCTGCTGAACGCCGACTGCAACGAGTCAACTCAGAGATCACAATTGAACCAATTGTTGCCGACGTGGACTGGTCGAATATCTCGGAATTTGCAGACGGAGTCACATTGATTCTGGATGGCACCGATAACTTTGAGATTCGTTATCTGATCAATGACGTATCGCTGCAACTCGGAATCCCATGGATCTTCACCGGTTGCACCGGCAGCATTGGTCAGGTCATGCCTGTGTTTCCGCATGATTCCGGATGTCTGCGCTGTCTGATGCCAAGTCCACCGCCGCCAGGAACGACCGAGACCTGCGATACAGCAGGTGTCCTTGGTCCTGCGGTCAACATTATCGCGTCGTTCCAGGCGGCCCTGGCTTTGAAGATTCTCACCGGGCATGCCGACAAGGTGGATCGAAAGCTAACGATCATTGACGCGTGGAGTGGGTCTTTTCGACAAATGGACGTCAGCAAATTGCGAGAAAACTTGCAGTGTCCAGCCTGCCATCAGGGAGAACGTCTTTGGCTGCACGGAAGTCAAAAATCGTCTTCCACTATTCTTTGCGGTCGAAATGCCGTCCAGGTCACGCCGCCGGAAAAATTAGCTCTTTCATTGCCTGATGTGGCCAGCCGACTACGGTCCTCAGGCGAAGTTACCGCAAATCCGTTTTTGGTCCGAGTGACGATTTTGGACGCGTATGGGAATCATCCGATCGAAATGACGATCTTTCCGGATGGCCGAGCTATCATTCGCGGGACAGAAGATCCGGCTTTGGCAAGAACGCTTTATTCCCGTTACATTGGCACCTGATATGCGGTCTACCGAATCAAGGCGAGCGGTTGGGTGAATCACAAATTGAGCCGCAAGGCGCTAGCCGCGGGTGAGTGTGAAAATAAAAATAAGGTAGAAACCCGCGGCTAGCGCCTTGCGGCTCACGATTGCAACTAAAAAATCGCTCACTCCCTGCCGATCACTTGGCACGATGAATCCATGCTCCAGCAAATACGACATTTCCTTGAACTCATCCGCTTCAGCCACACGATCTTCGCGTTGCCGTTTGCGATGCTGTCCGCAGTGATCGCATGGGGGACACCTGGAACTGTATTTCGCTGGCAGGATCTCGTTGGAATCCTCATCTGCATGGTGACAGCACGATCGGCTGCAATGGCATTTAATAGGCTGGTCGATCGCGATGTCGATGCCGACAATCCTCGCACTGCAAAGCGACACATTCCCGCGGGATTGCTGTCCGTAAAAGCGGTGATTGTTTTCACAATTGCCATGAGCGCGGCATTCATCGCCGCCACAGCAATCTTTCTGCCCAAACAACTGCCGATAATTCTGTCAGTACCGGTCTTGCTTTTCTTGTTGGGATATTCGCTGGCTAAACGCTGGACGAGCCTGTGCCACTACTGGCTGTCTGCGGCACTCATGATGTCGCCGATTGCCGCATGGATCGCCGTTCGAGATGAGTTTGCACTGATTCCAACACTTCTCGCCGGTGTGATTTTTTTCTGGGTCGGCGGATTTGACATCATCTATGCCTGTCAGGACGCGGACTTCGACCGTGAACGGAAGCTCAACAGCATCCCGGCACGGTTTGGAGTTCGCTCAGCTTTGCGAATCGCGTTTGTGAGCCATCTGCTCACGATTGCCATGCTCGTGCTGCTTTGGAAAATGGCGGGCCTGGGGCTGATTTTTCTCGGCGGGGTCATTGCGATCGCCGCTTTATTGCTTTATGAACACTGGCTTGTCCGCCCGAATGACCTCAATCGAATCAACATGGCTTTTTTCAACGTCAACGCCATCATCAGTTTCGGCATCCTTGTGCTCGGCTGTCTTGATGTCTGGGTCTTCTGAAATTCATTTCGTCACAAAGTCACAACCATGACAATTCAAATCAAAAATCCAGCGATTCGTTCCGTGGCAGACAAAGTCTTCGCCGGCGAACGTCTCACGTTCGATGACGGCGTTCTTCTGGACACGGAAGCCGACCTGCATCTTCTGGGGCAACTTGCCAATCATGTTCGCGAACGCAAGAACGGAAACTATGCCTACTACAATACGAACATCCATCTGAACCCGACAAACGTCTGCGTCTATCGCTGCCGCTTTTGCGCATTTCGAGCCGACTTAAAGGACGAAAAAGCCTACACGTTCACCGACGACATGTTGCGCGAACGAGTTCTCGAAGGCCGCGCCGCAGGGGCCACTGAAATCCATGTCGTCGGCGGACTGCATCACAAGAAAAGTTTTGACTGGTATCTCAACGTTGTGCGAGTGATTCATGAAACGTGCCCGGAAATTCACGTCAAAGCATGGACTCCCGTTGAAATCAGTTGGTTTAGCTTCATTACCAAAAAGCCGATTCAATGGATTCTGGAGCAACTGGTGGAAGCTGGCCTGGGCAGCATGCCGGGGGGTGGGGCAGAGATTTTTGACGAAGGAGTCCGCCAGCAAATCTGTGAGCACAAAGCCGACAGCGATGTCTGGTTTGACGTGCATCGCACGGCTCATCAGCTCGGGCTGCGTTCAAACGCCACGATGCTTTACGGTCATATCGAAAAAGCACAACATCGCGTTGATCACTTGATCCGCTTGCGAACGCTGCAGGATGAAACGTCCGGATTTCAGACGTTCATCCCATTGGCGTTTCATCCTGAAAACACCGAACTGTCATCGATCCAGAAAGCTGACGGCGTATTTGATTTGCGAATGGTCGCTTTGTCCCGATTGATGCTTGATAATTTCGATCACATCAAGGCGTACTGGATCATGCTCGGCGCACAGACAGCTCAGTTGGCACTTGGCTACGGCGCCGACGACATCGACGGCACCGTCGTGCATGAATTGATCTACCACGATGCCGGTGCAACAACACCGGAGGGGATGACTGTCGAACAACTGCATCGCTTGATTAAAGAAGCAGGCCGCATCCCGATTGAACGTGATACGCTGTACCGCAAAGTGATTCGAACTGGTCGTGAGTGGTCGGTCGGTGAGGCTTTGACAACGTCTCGTGCATAATTCAACAGCCTCAGCTTAACAATATTGCCGATGGATTGGCGATCGCAAGGGCGATTTCCTGCAGGAAGCGAGCGGCCGGGGCACCATCGAGAATGCGGTGGTCGAAGGTCAGGCTGAGAGTGATTTGATGCCTCGCGACAATGCTGCCGTCGTCGAGCACCACCGGTTCGCGACGAATCGCCCCGAGTCCCAGGATGGCGGTTTCAGGAACATTAATGACCGGCGTGAAGGCATCGATCCCGAAAGCGCCTAGATTTGTGATGGTGAAGACGGATCCCTGCATGTCGGCGACCGCCAGCTTTCCAGCGCGAGCCAGACCAACGAGCTGGCGTGCCCTTCCGGCCAGTTCAATCAGTGACAATTGTGCCGCGTTGCGCAGGACGGGGACGAGCAGGCCGTCGTCCGTATCGACTGCCATACCGATGTGAATTTGGTTCTCGGAAGGCCACACGATCGCATCTTCGTCCCAACGACCGGCCAGCAGAGGATGTCGCAGGAGCGTTCGCGCAACGAGCTTCGTGATGATGTCCTGATAGCTGGGGATCGGCGATTTACCGCTGGTGGTTTTGAATTGTTCTCGCAGGTTGACAAGATTTGTGGCGTCTGCTTTCGTCGTCAGCGTGACGGGCACCGTTTGCTGTCGACTGGCCACCATACGCTGCGCAATCACTCGACGACGACTGGTTAACGGCAGGCGTTGTCCACCGGCGGTCGTGCTAGGCGACTCCTCGGAACTTCGCGCAGCGCAGGCGGCCCGCACATCCTGTTCGCGAATTCGCCCTCCCGCGCCGGTGCCTGTGAGTTGCGTCCAGTCGATCTCCAGTTCAGTAGCGACTCGTCGTGCTCGAGGGCTGGCGACCGGCGTCAGCGCACTCTGCGTCAGCCTACTCGGCGGCACTTGTGAACTTGCGAACTGGATATCTTCCGCGAGGATACGTCCGCCGCGACCTGTGCCTTCGATCTGATCGAGCGCGATACCGGATTCTCGCGCCAGGCGTCGCACAGCAGGACCTGCCGCCGGAGACAACGCGGTATTCGCAACCTTTGGCAATGTTGCAACAGAAGCAGTTGCAACAGAAGCAGTTGCAACAGAAGCAGTTGCAACAGAAGCAGTTACTTCCGAAACCATCTGCGGCTGCAGTTTGATCGCCGATGCGTCCGGTGTTGCGTCGACAGGCAGCGACTCACCATCCGCGACGAGATATCCGACAACGGCTCCGACTTTGACCATGCTGCCCGGTTGAGGACCGTTCGCAGAGAATCTCAAGATCCCTGCATCGACGGCTTCGATCTCCTGAATCGCCTTTTCTCCCTCCAGTTCGAACAGCGGATCACCTTGTCGAATCGCGTCGCCATCCTTCTTCAACCAGCCGGAGAAAACGCCTTCCTCCATCGACCAACCTAAACGTGGAATCGTGATTTCGTGGGCCATGATTACTCCTTCATCAACAGGCGGATGGCGGCGGCGATATCGGCGGCCGACGGTACCACGGCGGTTTCGAGCGGCGGGCTGTAGGGCGTCGGCGTGAAGACTCCGGTCAGACGGCGAATCGGAGCGTCGAGGTCATTGAATCCCGCATCCGTCACCTTTGCTGCGATCTCGGCCGCGAACCCACAGGGTGCTGGCGGTTCATCAACAATGAGCAGTCGGCCGGTCTTGGCGACTGATTGCAGAATCGTCTCAGTGTCTAGCGGCGAGATTGTGCGAGGGTCGATCACTTCAACTGAAATCCCCTCGCGTTCGAGTTCCTCGCAGACCGACAGCGTGAGATGCACCATGCGGGCCAGAGCCACGACCGTGACGTTCTTCCCTTCGCGGGCGATGGCCGCGCGACCGAACTCAATTTCGTAGTCTTCCGTCGGAACATGCCGTTTCATCGTCAGGATTTCGCGATGTTCAAGGAACATCACCGGGTCATCCGATCGCAGAGCGTGTTTCATCAGGCCCTTGGCGTCGTAAGCATTCGACGGCACCACAACGCGCAGCCCCGGCACCTGCGCGTACATCGCGTAGTAGCTGCCGGAATGATGTGTAGCCGCTGAGTGGCCGATACCGATGCATCCTCGCAACAAAACCGGCATCTTCAATCGTCCGCTCGACATGTACTGCATCTTGGCAATCTGATTAAAGATCTCGCCGATGGAGTCCAGGATGAAGTCGGCAAACATGAAGTCCACCACGGGCCGAGTCCCTGTCATGGCCGCGCCACCTGCAAGCCCCACGAAACCGCGTTCGGAAATCGGCGTGTCACACAGTCGCTCAGGTCCGTAGAGCTTGTACAGTCCGGCAGTAGTATTGAAGTTACCGCCGCGAATCCCAATTCCTTCACCCATGACGAAGATTCGCGGGTTGACGGCCATCTCCTCAGCCAGCGCCTCGTGAGTCGCCTGTGTGAAGCTGATCTCACGCGATTCCGTCGCCTGATCCCGCTGCGGTTCCGCGTGCCGAATGACTTTGCGAACTGGTGAGTAAATGTGCTCTGCGGCCGTCGATGCATCCGGCAACGGGCTTGTCTCCGAAAACTGCCGCGCTGCTGCGACAATCGCCGTGACTTCAGACTCAATTTCCTGAACCGTTGTTTCGGCGATATCGAACTCGCTCAGCATGCGGTGCCGAAGAGATGCCAGTGGGCAACGCTGCTTCCACTGGTCGACCTGTTCACGCGTGCGATAAGTGAAGTCGCCCATCCCTTCAGCGTGAGCTCGCGTGCGATACGTCTTGCATTCGATGAGCGTAGCTCCACCGCCGGATCGCGCTCGTTCCACCGCCTCGCGGGCGACTTCGGTCACAGCGAGAACATCGTTGCCATCAACTTCAAAGCCTGGCAGGCCGTAGTTGGCCGCTCGCCGTCCCACGTCCGGAATACCACTGGAGTAAGCGAACGGGACCTCGGTGGCGAACTGGTTGTTCTCACAGATAAACAGCACCGGCAACTTCCAGATGGCGGCCATATTCAGGCCTTCGTGAAATGCGCCGTTGTTGACAGCGCCGTCGCCAAAGAATGCCACGGCTACACGGCCGGATTTCATCAGCTTCGAACTGTATCCGCCGCCGCACGCCTGCAAAATGCACGGCCCGACGATGCCGCTTGTTCCCATCATACCGATCTCCGGCGAGAACAGGTGCATCGAACCACCGCGCCCGCGCGAACACCCTGTCGCTCGACCGAACAATTCCGCCATCAATTCTCGTGGCGGCATTCCCTTGGCCAACGCATGCCCATGTCCGCGATGCGTGCTGAAGATCGGATCGTCGTTCGTGAGATGCGAGCAGACGCCCGTCGAAATGGCTTCCTGGCCAACATAGGTGTGACACGCGCCGAATATCAGCCCGCGCTGATGACAGCGCGCGAGTTCCTCTTCCGTCTGTCGGATGATTTGCATCGTCCGGTAGAGGGACAGGAGAGTGGATTTGTCCAGCTTACGTTCCAAAACGTTTGTATTTGTCATGACTTATTTGTCGCCCATCATATTTGAATCTTTGTGAATGTCTGAACCTTGTGAGCCAGGTGCCCCGGACTGCCGCCCGCGTTCATAGCCATGTTGCCGCCGTCCATCGGGATGATGGCTCCGGTGATCCACTGTGACGCATCGGATGCCAGTAACACAGCCAGTCCCTTGATGTCGTCGGGCATACCCAGGCGTCCGGCCGGAATGCCTTTCAGGAAACGTTCCTCCAAAGTTGGGTCATCCTGCATGCGGGCAAGCAGCGAGGGATTCGTCACCTGAGCCGGCGTGACACAGTTAACGCGCACACCACGGTGACTCCATTCGGTGCTGAGTTCTCGCGTCATCTGCAGAACTGCTCCCATCGCCATACTGTAGGCAATATGTCCTCGACCCAGAGCCGTGCTGCTGGCGAGCGAACCGATGTTCATGATCGAGCCGCAGTTCTGTTTCAACATGCGACGCCCCGCCTGCTGGCACATGGCAAATCGGCCGACAACCAGGTTCTGCAGCACGCGATGCAGATCCTCCATCGACAGGTCTTCAGGCTTCGCAAGGCAGCCGTCGCCCGCAATGTTGCCCAGAAAATCGACTCTGCCGAATTCGGCGTCAACCTGCTGAAACAACTCGGCAATGGCATCAGGGTCGGAGACGTTGGTGTCCGTAACCAGAACCCTCCGTCCAAGAGCTTTGATCGCTACTCCGGTGGCTTCAGCGCCTTGCAGATTCCGATCGATCAGCACAACATCGGCGCCGTTTTCGGCAAGGGCGATGGCAGTCGCCTGTCCCATGCCCTGAGCGGCTCCGGAAACGACAGCGACTTTGCCGGAAAGATCGAACATTGATTTTGTCATCTCACACTTCCTTTTCTGCAGAATCATTTGGAACTCCAATCACCAGGACTGCTCCTGCAAACAGAATTCCGGCCATCGACCACAGCCCGAAACTTCCCAGAATATTGGCACCCAGAAATCCGCCGATGTTCCCGACCGAGTTGATCATTGCGATACCACCTGCCGCAGCGGCACCGGTCAGGAAAGCGGTTGGTAACGTCCAAAACACCGGCAACATGCTCATCATGCCGGTTTGAGCGATGCAGAGTCCCAAAAACGCGACCACCGGCGACGGTGCCCACGCCGTCAAGCTCCAGCCAATCGACGCCATCAACGCCGCGATTGCAAGGTGACCTTTACGCTCATTCATTCGATCCGAACTGATGCCAAGCAGAGTCATCCCGAGCACGGAACACAGCGGAGGCAGAGCGCTGAGCAGCCCGATCTGAAACGTACTGGCCGTCGTGAATTGAGCTTCGATGAGTTTCGGAAAATAGGCTCCACCGGCGTTCGAACCGACTGCAACGGTGAAGTATATCGCGATCAGCAGCCAGACTCGCCATTGAAGCATTGCCCCTAAACGGTCAGCGTTGTGACGTTGTTGTCGTTGTTGTTCTTCGCGGTGCATACGATCAATCAGCCATTCGCGTTCTTCGGTCGAAAGCCACGCCGCGTCTTTGGGATAGTCTGTCAGGTAAGCCAGCGTGATAAATCCCAGCACAACTGACGGGATACCTTCCAACAAGAACAACCACTGCCATCCATGCATTCCGCGGACCATGTCAAGGTACTGCATGATCGCACCGGAGACCGGATTTCCGAATACGCTCGACAGCCCAATGGCCACCATAAAAAAGGCCGTCATTTTTGCTCGCTGCTGAGCAGGAAACCAATAACTCAGGTACAGAATAATGCCGGGAAAGAAGCCCGCTTCCGCAACTCCCAGCAGAATGCGAAGTGTATAGAACGTCCATTGATCCGTCACAAACATCGTGCAAGAGGATACTATTCCCCAACTGATCATGATGCGAGCAATCCATTTCCGCGCCCCAAATCGATGCAGCAGCAGGTTGCTCGGCACTTCAAAGATGATATAGCCGAGATAAAAAATGCCGTAACCCAGGTCGAACATCGCTTCCGTCAGGCCAAGGTCGTCCTGCATTCGCAGTCTCGCGAAACCCAGGTTCGACCGGTCCAGAATGTTGAACACATACAGAATGCAGATGAAAGGCACGATACGCCAGGCGATCTTTCGAAGCGTCTGTTGCTCAAATGTAAGTTTGTTCATTGATCGGCTACCGTTTCGGTGGAATTGTGCTCAAGAACTTCTGCAGACGTTTTTCACCACAGTACAATCGCCCGGCCTGGTCCGCCGTGACAATCGCGGATCTTCACCGCTGCAAACAGAAAGTACGCCTCTTTATTCAGGGGGATGCTTCCCACGTTATGCAGAAACTCAACGCCAACCATCTCGTGGCTGCCAAGCGCCCAGTACGTCATCAGCGCGCTGCGAGCATCCACGCCGCCGAGATCCGGAGCGTCCGTGGCCACGCAGCGAATGCCTTTGCTCTTCAGATAGATGACGGCATCAGCACCGATCGCCGGCCAACCTTCGCTTTTGCCCTGCAATGGATCGGACCACAAACCGGTATCATTCGGTTGAGGTCGCAGATTTTTGTCCAAATGCCCAGTTTGTAACAGCACCACGTCACCCGGTTTTAACTCGCCATCCTTTTTTTCCGCCGCTTCAATATGAGCGGGCGTGATCTCCGGCGACGCGGGCCACGTCTTCGCTGCTGTTGTGCCCACAAGAGAGCGAACGTCGATAATTCGAAGTCGTCCCGCAGTCCAATCCAAAAGCACTTTTTCTGTTGTCATTGCGCTGGTGCCGCGCGGGCCATACTTCTGTTCGTATTCCTGCAGCCAGCCGCGAACTTCCGGCGCGTAGGCAGGTTGCTGTTCATTCGTCGGAAGTGCGAAGGAAGGTGGCACCAGATGCGAGCCTGCCATGGAATCCATCAGGTGAGTGTGATGCCACATGTCGAGATATTCCGAATACAGGAAGTCGACTTTCAGATACACCTGACGATGATTGCCCGTGCCGATGCCAGGCGATGTCAGCGGATACTTTGGTGACAACGTGGGCGATAGATCAACTACCCGTTTGTTTTTGCACGAATCAATCAAACGTTGCGGCAACTCACCACCGGTCACAGCGAAGGCTCGGCCTTCGCTGTACGGTCCGCCTTCGTGCTTTGGCCCCATCATGCAGTAGAAGCTTCCGGTCGGCGGCAATGTTCCCAGATTCGTTGCACCTTCAGTCCAGATCATGCCGTGCTTCAGACCGGCATAGTGCGTCGGTTCAGCCAGGTCCGGCAGTGGGCCCATGCTGGCGCTGTCGGTGCCGAGCGTCATCACACCTCGAGTTGCCAGAAACTCCATGCAGTCTGGATCAGGATCAGGAAAACCGGGCGATTTTCGATCCAATGCATCCGCGATGTACCGACTGCCTTCGGGAAACGGCTGGTAATACTTGTCCGAATAGTCACTGCGAAACAGCACGACATCGCCGAATCGCAGCTTTCGATGTTTCGATTCGAAGCGTTCGATGTGTTCACGCTTCACCAGCGGGCTGACTCCCTTCGACTCTTTGTCGAGAAGGTCTCGAACATCAACAACGCAAGCCTCGCCCCCGAATTGCCACGGTTCAATTTTGTCGGTGTATGCCAGTCCCAGCGGTCTGGATTTCTCGCGTTCCAGATCCGGACGCGCGACCGAATGCGGCGGAACGTCCAACTGAGTCCCGGTATTCCCGTCGATCAACAGCACATCAATGTTGTAGGCACTGTTCGGTCCGATAGTTCGCTGATGCGTGATCTGAAATCGCGGGAATGGCGCTGACGGCCATGTCGCCGGATATTCCGGCGCGACAAGAAGCGAGCAGTCGATGAACTGCGGTTCGTCGGCAGCAGTCAACGGCTGAAAGTCAAAGACGCAAGGCAGCAGGAAGAGGGCGATACTGATTGCCAATATGACCGACATTTTTTTCATCTTAATTCTCGCTATCTCGCTGTAAACATCCATGCAGAAGTTTCGTCGCTTATTCTTTGAGCTTTGAGGGAGAAATGACAACTTGTCTAACCCCGTTTAACCCGACTCGAAGAGGAGGCAACGCTGTCAGTTCCTCCTCTTCGAGTCGGGTTATACGATTCAAGATCCGTAACGGCGTTGGGTGAGTGGGGACACCAAAGATAACTCCACGCCGAAGGAACCCGACCTGAGACAGGTCGGACTACGTAGGCAGATCTGTCCCAGATCTGCAGCCTTCAGCGTTGTTGATAGCAAGAGGTTGCCAAATTTTAGACTTAGAGTTGGTAATTCTTTTTCTGCCGCTCGCCCAAGAGGAAAAGAGACTCGCAAAACACGTCTTTCTGAATTCACATGACTACCTGGTCAGCCATTTTCACGCCGTCGTTATTTTTGCAGATGACCGGGAAAGGCCATCCTGCGGAAATGGAATCGCCATCAATTCCGCCGCCTCCTGCAGCTTATTCATCACATCCTGCGGCAGTGGAATTCCGTCGTCCTCTGCCAGATGATAGTTCCGCCATTCTCGTTCACCGGGCAGCAGCACGCTTTCGATTCCATCCGCAGTTGGTGCCGCGTGCAGCTCGTCGATTAACGTTCTTATGCGCCGACCGAACTCCACACGCGACGCAATCACATCCACACTGATCGCCACAAACGACGCGTTATGCCACGACGGTCGCGCTGGTTCATCAAAGAGCCAGCTGCCCACCTGCCATGTCATATTTCCGCCGGGCAACAGGGCCGACAACACCTCACACCAGAGACCAAATCCGTATCCTTTGTGTCCCGCCATCGGTGCCAGCGATGCCTTGAACGGATAAAGACTTCCATCTGTCGTGGGTTGGCCTTCGGCATCAATGATCCATGTCGGCGGAATCGGTTCGCCTCGCTGGTGAGCCGCATACACTTTTCCGCCCGCGACAGCCGCCGTGGCGATATCCAGAAAGATCGGGTCGCCGTCTTCCACGGGAATTCCGAAAGCGATCGGGTTACTTCCCAGCACTGCTCCACGTGAACCGGGTGCAGCGACACTGGGCATATCGTTGCCCGTCACCGTCGCAATGAAACCTTCCTTCGCTGCCATCACTGCGTAGTAACCGGCCGCGCCAATGTGTCCGGTATTTCGCAGACCAACGTAAGCAATACCCACTTCGCGGGCTTTCTGCATCGCGGTCTGCATTGCGTAAATACTTCCGACCTGCCCAAGCGTTGAGGCTCCGTCGATGACGGCCCAGCCGGGGCCCTCGCGTTCAATCACCGGCGAGGCGGTGGCTCCGTATCCGCCGCCCTTCAGCTTCTTCAAGTATCCGACAAGCGACTTGGTGCCATGCGTGAAGACTCCCATGGCGTCGGTCGTAACAAGTGCCTGTGCTGCTGCGCAGGCGTCGGCATCGCTCATGCCGACCTTGCGAAAACAAGCTTCCGTAAAACGTGTGAGATCAGCGAGTGATATTGACGTCAAGTTGCCGCGCCTTCGCGATACAAATTCAGAGGGTTGGACACGTGAGAGGACTTGCGGAGCTTTTTATTTAGCTCGCCCCGAGTCAATTCACGACATTGGGCAGCTTTTCGCCGCGCAGCGCCATTGCGGCCAGATTGGCGGCTGTTTCACGCAGTTTTCGTACGGCGGGAACGCTGCATGAGGCAATGTGCGAAGCCACAATTACATTGTCCATCTTCAGAATGGGGTGGTCGGAAGGGATCGGCTCCGGCGCGAACACATCCAGCGCGGCAGCCGAAACGTGACCGCTTCGCAGAGCCTCGGTCAGTGCAGCGGGATCGACAAGGTCTCCACGCGCAACATTGATCAGTATCACACCGCGCTTCATCATCGCCAGCGAATCGCGGTTGATCATCCCTCGCGTCTTCGCCATCGACGGACAATGCAACGAGATCGCGTCTGACTGTGACAGCAGCTCATTCAATGCAACCGACTTCGCACACGCCAGTTCGATTTCTGCAGCGGCAACGACCGGATCATGGACCAGTACTTGACACTTAAACGCTCGCAGTCGCGCCACGACTTCGCGACCGATCCGACCAAAGCCAACGATCCCGACGGTCATATCACGCAGTGCCCGCATCTGATCAAGCGGTGTTGCCAAGCCCCATCGGCCCTCTCGATTCCGCACGGCGTTTGGGACCACTTGCCGCGTTGTCGCCAGCAGAAAGGCGAGCGTTTGGTCGGCCACTTCGTCAATGCAGTAGTCGGGAACGTTGCAGACTGGAATGCCGCGAGCCCGTGCTGCTTCAAGATCCACATTGTCCACTCCGATGCCATAACGGACAATCACTTTCGCCCGCTGCATGCTCGCAATCACGTCGGCATTGACCGGCGCAAACTGAGTAATGACGGCATCAGCATCGGCCACCAGTGTCGGCAACTCAACGGCGGATTTGCGCTCTTTCCAGGCGACGATTTCGTGTCCTGGCGGCAGGAGAATATTCTCTTCGATTTCGAGACTCGGAAACGAGTAGTCAGTGATGGCAATTTTCATGTGGGAATTCCAATTGCGAACTCAGCCGGGATCAGGCGGCAAGCTCTTGACAAGGTCAGAATGTCCGATTGTCGTCGTTTCCGCGAGAGTGTCAAGAAGACCGAACGATTGGGCGGCATCGAGAGTCATCAAAGGATCATCGACACTCTGAAAGCCGGTCGTGTCCAGCAAGCTGAGCAGGAGTTGCGAACGTACATCGAAAGCCATCGTGAGCGAATATAGACTGGCACGCTGAACCTGCGGCC
>Ga0105053_10007769_pt1 | contig 14210 bp, 15 predicted proteins | sample BON01_FD_78093 | JGI IMG/M metagenome (GOLD analysis project Ga0105053, IMG submission 78093) | Freshwater microbial communities from Lake Bonney liftoff mats and glacier meltwater in Antarctica - BON-01 | ecosystem: Environmental > Aquatic > Freshwater > Ice > Glacier meltwater | place: Lake...
CTGCCTGCAAGGCGTCTTGTGTCGGGGTGATTTGATCCCAGGCGACACTAGGCATGATTTCGTAGGTCGCTTCGCCATTGGGAGCGATATCGGCACGCACATAACCCGTTGGAAGGCCAGGGTGGAGCGTGATGGTGTCCGTGTCTAATCCCCAGGTTTTGATCCGACGGATCAATTCATCGCCCAGCTTATCGCGGCCCACGGCGGAGATGAGTGTTACTTCAGCGCCTTGTTGATGGAGGTGGTAGGCTGCGTTGAATGGAGCGCCGCCGGGAAAGAGTCCAGCGGGTAGAAAATCCCATAAGATCTCACCGAAACAGAGCAATTTAGGCTGGTCGGTGTTCATGGGGAATACGGTTAAGTTGTGAGTCCTGAGTTACAGCTTAGAGATCCGGTAGCCGTGCTTATCTGGACTGAATACCTCGTCGTGTAACTTAACGCCCAAGCCCGGCCTGGTGGGTAGAGCAACGTGTCCGTTTTCGATGACCGGAAGTTCGTCGATCAGCTCCTTATAGAAGCTGCGAATGTGTGCGCGGACTGATTCCTGATAGCAGCAACCGGCCACGGCGGCATTGACGTGAATGCCCGCGAAGAGGGTGAGGGGGCCGGTGCAGTCGTGCATGGTGGTCGGGATATTGTAACCCTGAGCAAGATGGGCGATGCGAACCGTTTCAGAAATACCCCCGGCCCAGGTGGGGTCGACCATGATGAAATCGGCGGCGTTGGTTTCGAGCACGCGCTGGTAGTGCGGACGATGCAGGAGCATCTCGCTGGCCGAGATAGGCATGCGGCTTTGTTTCCGGAAATCAGCAAGCGTCTCGAGATTGTCCATCTTGAGAATGTCCTCGAGCCAGAGTGGTTGGATTTCACGTAAGGCTTCAGCGATGCGCAGTGCAGCGGGAAGCATGAAGAACCCATGGCCATCGATCATGATCTCGAGTTTATCACCGACAGCCTCGCGAATCTTCTGCAGTGGTTTGATCGCGTGATTGAGATCTTCGAGACTGATGCGCATACCACCGGATCGATGAGCGGCCTGATCAAAACACCAGACTTTCATACCAGAGTGTCCTTCTTCGATCAGTTCCTGTGCGAGCCCGACCGGATCGTGAAAGAGTTGGTAGCTGTCGTTGAGCGGACCGGGTTCACCGAGGTTGCCATAGCCAGGCCAACCGGGTTTGCCTCCGGGTCGTCGTCCGTAGTTGGGATTGCCGCAACTATTATAAACCGGCACCTGATCGCGCACGGGCCCGCCGAGCAGTCGATAGATCGGTTGATTGCAGACTTGCCCTAGAATATCCCACAGCGCGACATCGACTGCAGATATCGCGCGCATCTCGGCACCGCCGATTCCAAAATTACCGAATCGTTCGTAGAAGAACCGCCAATGGCTTTCCACTGCCATCGCGTCGGCTCCGAGCAGACGTTCCGACATCCAATCATGAATTAAGGCCGCGGTGGCACCCGGCCCATAGTATGTTTCGCCATGACCCACGATACCTGCATCGGTATGAATCCGTATGAGCATCAGGCTACCCATCAGGTCGTTGGGGTTAACCGTTTCTATCTTGGTGATCTTAACCGAAGCGTCCGGTGCATTATTGAGGTAGGGCAGCATGGTGTTGGGAAATGACGTTAGCTAAGCAGAGCGGGGGTGATCGGTTCCTCGATGGCGCTATTCTCGCGACGGGAAATACGGTAGGCCTGTTTTCCTTCACGCCAATTTATGGCCTGATTGAATTGCTCGTCAATAAAGTGCACTGCCACGCCATCTTCAATCGCATAGCCATCCCTCATGGTGCCATCGCCGACGAACTTCAAGTAAGAGGGGCGCCGCGAAGGTTCGCCGTTGTAGTGAGGTGAGCAGCTGCCTTTGAGCCAACCCAGACAGTCTAGGGGCGTGAGGGGCGAACCATTTGAATCGGTGTGGCCCTGTTCAAACCAGCAGATCGCTCCCGCACTGCCACCGGCCAAGACGGTGCCTTGATTGTAGAGGTCGCGGATGATTTCGTGCAGGCCCCATTCACGCCAAATGGCGAGCATCGCGCGGGTATTGCCGCCAGTTACGTAGATGATGTCTGTGTCCGCGAGGTGGGCGCGCCAATTGGGCTGAGGGTCGCGGAAGAATGAAAGATGAAACGGACGGCATTCGTATTGAGCGAAAGTTTGATCGAAGCGATCGATGAAAACCTCACTATCTCCGTAAGCGGTGGGGATGAGACAGATTCGCGGATTAGGGCGACGGCTGAGGTTTAGAATATATCGGTTCAACGCCGGCGTGTCTTCGCCGTTGTGAAATCCTCCTCCTCCGAGCGTCACGATGTGTCGGTTCATCAGGCCTGCTTAAGCTCTTCCATCGTGAATAGACTCGTGAGCGTCAGGTTCTCTTTTTCGAGATTTTCCCGACCACCAGATTGGCGATCTATCACGCAGAGGACATCGTTAATGATTGCACCGTCTTCCCGCAACGCGCGCACCGCATCGAGAATAGCTCCTCCCGAAGTGACTACATCTTCGACGATTAGGAGTCGTTTCCCTTTTACTTCGCCGCCCTCAGCGTAGCGACACGTGCCATATTCTTTGGCCGTTTTGCGGATAAATAAAGTGGGCCATCTGGTGATTTGAGAAAGCATCGTGGCGATCGGGATGCCTCCCATTTCCAAGCCCGCGAGCGCATCATATTTCCCCATGATCCTCGTCGAGAGTTGCTCGGCAATTTTTCTGAGCAGGATGGGGTCTGCTTCGAAACGGTATTTATCGAAATACTCGGAACTGGTCGCTCCGGATCGCAGTAGAAATGTGCCAGTGAGGTGGGCGGCATGGTGGACTTGCTGTGCTAACGATGGCATCAGATCAGATCAGCACATATGCGCGAGGATTTCAAGTGCGCTCGCCTTGAAGGAGCAATAGAGAATCTGATTTTATCTAGAAATTAAGACTCAAACTTACCGGAATAGAAGGATTCGGACGTTGCTGGCTTGATGCTCGGATGAAGGCGCCCAACGAGGGCGTCGCGAAATATCTCGCGAGCAACTAAGCCCGCGGGCTCAGTTTTCATTCTACCAATCCCGACCTGAAACGGTCGGGATATTTTGTGCACGATCAGAGTCCTGATCCCTACCCGCCATTGGCGGAATTGAGACCGATAGCGATATAGCCCTTGGGCGTGATGACGCGACCCTGGGAAGTGCGTTGCAAGTAGCCTTCCTGGATGAGGAAAGGTTCGTGAACCTCTTCGAGCGTTTCACGTTCTTCGCCGACGGCGACGGCGATGGTGCTCATACCGACGGGACCACCTTGATAATTATCGGCGATCACTCGGAGCATGCGTTTATCCATTTCGTCGAGTCCGGCAGCATCGATATCAAGGAGTTCGAGGGCGGCAGAGGCGACGGATTTGGTGATGCGACCATCGGCGCGCTCCTGCGCAAAATCGCGCACGAAATTAATGAGATTATTAGTGATGCGGGGGGTGCCGCGGGAGCGGGTGGCGATTTCGCGTGCGCCCGCTTCGTCAATTTCGACTTTGAGGAGGCCACAACTGCGGTGGACTATTCCGGCCAGAGTGTCGGCATGGTAGTAGTCGAGGCGGGTTTGCAGCGTGAAGCGTGAACGAAGGGGAGCGGTCAGCAGGCCACTGCGGGTGGTCGCGCCAATGAGGGTGAAGCGCGGAATGTTGAGACGCACGCTACGGGCGTTGGGGCCCTGATCGATCATGATATCGAGTGCAAAATCTTCCATCGCTGAATAGAGATATTCTTCGACGGTTTTGGGAATGCGGTGGATTTCGTCGATGAAGAGGATGTCGCCTTCTTCTAAATTGGTGAGGAGTCCCGCGAGGTCGCCGGCCTTTTCGATCACTGGGCCGGAGGTCACGCGGACGTTGCGCCCGAGTTCGTTGCCGAGGATGAAAGCGAGGGTGGTTTTACCGAGCCCTGGAGGTCCGGAGAGGAGAATGTGGTTGAGGGGTTCTTCGCGTTTCTTGGCAGCACCGACCATGACTTGCAGTCGCTCGACGGTCTTAGCCTGCCCCGTGAAATCGCCAAACGAGAGTGGCCGGAGCGCGGCATCAGAAGGGGAGTCTGCCTGACCGAGTGTGCGGTTGAGAAGGTTTACGCCCGTGGCTTCCGCTTCTTCCATTTTAGATTTTGGATTGTCGATTTTAGATTGGTTCACAGCAAATGAGAAAGTGGTATCGTTGATTGGGTAAATCGAAAATCAGAATTCAAAAATCCAAAATTACCTCAGCGCCATTCGACTTCGGCGCCGAGACTTTGGAGGTTTTCGACAAAGTAGGGATGGGCTCGTTTAATGGTGTCGGCATTCTTAACAATACTGCGTCCGGGGATGCTCGCAGCGATCATATAGAGCGCGACGGCGGCACGAATGATATACGGGGCTTCAACCGTAGTGGGATGGAGCGGACGGTCGCCGAATACGATGATACGGTGCGGATCGTTGACGACGACGTGGGCGCCAAATTTCACAATCTCACCCGCCCAGGTGAAACCACCTTCATATACTTTGTTCCAAAACATCATCGCGCCTTCGGCACGCACCCCCAAGGCGATCATACAGGGCAGCAGATCCACGGGGAAATACGGCCAGGGAGCGGCTTCGATCCGGGGAAGCAGATTGGTAGTAAATGGTGCGGCGACGGCGATTTTTTGGTTTTTGCGCACGATGGCGGTGGTGCCGCGATGTTCGATTTTGACGCCAAGTTTAGCGAAGGCGCGGTCGATAAGATCGTAGTGATGAGTCTGACAATTCTTAACCCGCACCTCGCCACCAGTGATCGCGCCCAGCGCGAGGAAGGTGACGACTTCGTGATGGTCGGAACTGATCGTGAACGTGCCTCCATGAAGCTTTTTAACTCCGGTGACGCTGATTTGGCTGGTGCCGAGTCCGTCGATCTTCGCGCCCATGCCGACGAGCACGGCGCAGAGATCCTGCACGTGCGGTTCGCTAGCGGCATTGAGGAGAACGGATTTTCCTTCGGCGAGAGAGGCGGCCATCGCGAAGTTTTCTGTCGTCGTGACGGACATGTAGTCGGGCCAGTGTCGCGCGCCACGAAAGCGATCCTTGAGAGTGAGCACGACGTCTTTGCGTTTACTGATCCGCGCGCCAAGTTTGGCGAGAATATCGAGATGCGGATCGAGTTCGCGAATGCCGAGGGAGCAACCCTTGGCGTTGAGCGGGATACGGATTTTTTTCATCCGCTGGAGCAGCGGAGCAAAAAGCAATACCGCCGAGCGCATGCCATCGGGTAGCTCACCGTTGAGGTGGCTCGCATCGAACGTTTGGTGGCACACTTTCAGCACGCCGGATTCGCGCTTCCAAGTGACCTTCGAGCCCTGTTCGAGAAAGAAGGCGACGAGCTTTTCGACGTCGGTTATGTTGGGGACATTGCGCAGGGTGATCGTCTCGTCGGTTAGCAGGCTCGCGCACAGAATTGGCAGGATAGCGTTTTTGTTGCCCGACGGGGTGATGGTGCCGGAGAGGGGTTTGCCGCCATTGACGATGAGGTCTGCCATGAACTTGAGGAAAGGGTGAGGGAACGCCGGAGTGAAGGGAATACTTCGCTGGGCCACGTATTTTTCGGCCGGTGAATGGGAAGGCTGCTCGCTTGCGAGCGCAGAGATGCTGAAATCTCTCGCTCTCTGTCATCGCGAGGGGGGCGAAGTGTGGATAGGGCCATAACCGATTCTCCCCTTTTCTGTCATGGCGAGGAGTGAAGCGACGTGGCCATCCACGACTACTCCTCGGTTATACTTGATTGTTCGTGGATTGCCACGCCCGCCCGGGACGGACTCGCAATGACATACTCGGGGGGGCTTTAACCTGGTGGCCTGCTGTCACAGCGGAACCGATTGTGGCCAACCGTGAATGAGCAGACGTGACCAGATGGGTGGTCGCGTTGCTCCTACTGATGGGTCTCTCAGATTTGTCATCGCGAGGGAGGCGCAGCCGACTGCGGCGATCCACGAACGAGAAGAAGTGATCGAGGGGGAGGGTGGATGGCCGCGTCGTTGCCGCTACTGCGGGGTCTTTTCGCGATGACATGCCTTATTAGAAGCACAAAAAAGGCGCCCGGAAGACCGGACGCCTTTTGAAATGACTTGGACGGGATACGATTAGATCGCGCCGCCGCCCTGTTGCCCTTCGGGACGAGGATTGCGACCACCGCCAGCGTCTTTGCCACCGCCGCCGCCGTCATTACGGTTGCGATTGCGACCTCCGCGACTGCGACGAGGACGATCACCGCCTTCGCCACCACCTTCACGGGAACCACCGCCGCGATTCTGGGAATCACGTGGTCCGCGACCTTGGCCACGATCTGGGCTACCGCCTTGGCGATTGCGTCCACGACCACCGCGATTACGGCGACGAGGCTGACCGTCATTATCAGGACGGTTTTCTTTGGTTTCCTCGGCAGGACCACTGAACAGGCTCTTCAACCAGCCGAAAAATCCACCGGACTTTTTGACGGGCTTAGCAGCCGCAGTGCGATTGCGCGGATTACGCTCACGAGCTTCGCGAGGGTCACGCGGAGTGCGTGGCTCACGAGTTTCACGAGGGCCGCGAGACTCACGGGGTTCGCGAGGCTTACGAGGTTCACGTGTGCGTTGACTGCGACCTTCGCCCTTTTCATCGCGATTCGCATGGCGTTCCAGACGAAAGGTCGGACGATCGTCGGAGCTGGCTGCCGATTCGGAAGAACCTTTAGAAGGTGTTTCCCAGCTTTGTGCTGTTTGTTTAGTCTCCGTGGGAGGGAGGATATTTAGTTCCGCTTTGGGCTCATCGACTTGAGGAGCTTCGACTTTGGCGGGTTTTTCGACGACGGGCTTGGGAGCCGGTGCGACGGTTTCTTTAACAGCGGCCACAGGGGCTACTGGTTCTGGCTTGGTCTTTTCGACTGGTGCCTCGGGAGCTGCCTCAGCGGCAGGCTCTTCAGGAGCGAACGGATTTTGGTATTCGCTTTTGGGCGTTACCACTTCGATCACGGTGGGCGTGTAGTCGGTCGTAGGAGCAGTTGAAGCGGCCACAGGGGCTGCTTTGCTGTTGCGCTTTCCGCGGGCAAGACCGGATCCGCTGGAAGTGCCAAACACGAAGTTTGGCTGGGTTTCGCCTTTGTTTTCGACGTTGGTCGTCGAAGCGGCGGTCGCGGCTGCGGGCTCAGTGGCCTTGGCGCCGGACGTGTCTGTATCTGACATGGTTTTGTTTGTTTTTAGCTAAGGCGCTCATCCTGAAATTAATCGGAGAGCTGCCAGGTTGTGAGAAGGCCGACGGAGCAACAAGAGTCGCTCTCTACGTCAGCCATAAGGAGCCGTTATCACGAGCCATGCCTCGTGGAGCAACTCAAAACGCACGGAGGTGCGCGGATGAGGTGTTAAGTGGCAGAATAACAAAGGTTAGCGAATGTCTCATTCCTGTCATCGGCGGGCTTGCCAGCAGGGAGTGCATTCCACAGCGTGATCCCATGGATAAGCTCGAAGAAATCTTCCAAATGCAAGACGCGCTCAACCAGCGCATTGGTGTGAGTCTTCCACCGGCTACCGATGAGGAGAAAGCCAAGTGGGTGCTCAACTACACCCGCGCGATGCAACAGGAGACTGCCGAATTGATCGATAGTGTGCCGTGGAAGTGGTGGGCGAAGTATCAGAAATTCGACGAGCAGAACGCCAAGGTCGAAGTCGTGGATATGTTCCACTTTCTCGTGTCACTGGCACAAACCCTCGGGATGACATCGGAAGATGTTTACCAGGCCTACCTCAAAAAGAACGCGGTGAACCACGAGCGTCAGGACAGCGGCTACGTCAAAAAAGACGAAGCCGATTCGAGGCATATCTGAGGCGCGACCTCTGAATGGTGAAAACGGAAAAGAGGCAGAGCGCGAAATAGCTTTAATCTGGAACTCAGGAAGGCTGGAACTAATGCACTGAACACATGCACCCTGATCATAACGTGGTATGTTCCTGAGTTCCTATTTTCAGTGTTCCAGATGAAATCAGGGCACAAAAAAAGGCGGGACCAGCGATCCCGCCCTACAATAAGAGGGTAATCTTAACGTGAAACCACGAAGGCGGCGGTGACGTCGACGGCGGTTTCGCCTTTTTCAACGACCTTGGCGTGCAGCTTGAGCTTGGCTTTGCCGTAGCGGGAAAGCGCGTCCTTAAATTCGGCGATCACGGCCTGGGCCGGGCGTTCGCAGATCGCTCGGAGATCACCGATGACGGGACGCCGATAGGCGGCGCGGCTTTCTTTCACGACGATGCTCCATTCGGCCTTGCCGGATTCTTTCTCATTCTTCATGAGCTCCCAGACGACGCCGTAACCGGCAAGGGTCGCGAGAGATACGAGGCTGCCGCCAAATGCGGTGTTGAGAGAATTTTTGTTCTGCTCCTTGGGTGCCTTGAGCACGAGCGAGCGGTCGTCACTGACTTCGACGCCCACCTCCATCGCCTTCGCAAGAGGGATCATCTCGTGGAGGAATAGTTCAAATGCGGGTATCTTGACGGACTTCATGCGAGGTTTGGTGTAGAAAATGGAAGCCGCGTGTCTGATCCGGTGCAAGCCTCTTCGTTTGACGCGAGGAGATCGTTGGGCTGACTGTGGGATCATGATCACAACGGGAAAGAAAGTGGAAACTGGGTTTCGACTCAAAATCGTGCAAGGTGATGAGGAGAAAGAGGTCGAGTTTAAGGGGCTGCTGACGCGTCCGACCATCGTATCCGTTTACATGCGCAACAACACGCCGGGTTGTGATCGGCAGAATGATAGCTTGGTCGCACATGCGGAGGAATTCGATGCGATGGGCTATAACCTCGTCGCACTCAGCCGCGATACCTGTGGCTCTCATCGTAAGTATGCCGCCAAGAAGGGGGTGAGCTACACGCTGGCCTCCGATCCGGATGATCTTTTTGCGCAGGCCACAGATTCGGTGATCGAGAAATCCATGTATGGGCGGAAGTTTACCGGCCCGGTTCGGGCGGCCTATGTGATCGATACCGATGGCACCGTGCTGGCGATTGCCGAAAAGGTGGATACCAAAGATCATTCGGCTCAGCTGATGATCCTTTTGGCCGAATTAAGTTAGTTCGAGGTTCGGTGCTTTAATTAAGTAGCGCAGAACGCATTGGTTATCCACCCGAATGGGTTATCATCTTGATGAAGGCGTAGGCGGCTCGACCAGGTGTGCGATGCTTCGGCCAGACGATGATGATTTCTCGTTCCGGTTTGGGTGAGGGGAGTGAACGATACTTTGGCGTATGATTGCGCTTTTGACGCGAGGCCATTTCCGGAATTAGCGAAATGCCTAAACCCGCATAGACGAGCTCTTGAACGGTCTCCAGTTGGGCGCTGCGAAAACTGATTTTGGCCTTCACGTTGGTGCGATCGCAGAAGCCGAGGACTTGATCACCGAGACAGTGGTCTTCTTTCATCACGATTAGACGTTCGTCCTTCAGGTCATCGGTAGTCACTGAGCGTTTGCGAGCGAGGGCATGCCTTGGGGGCAAGGCCAGCAGCAGCTCTTCGGAAAACAGCTTAGTCACGATGAGGCCCTCTTCTGAGATGGGTTGGCTGATGATGGCGAAGTCGATCTCGTAGGCGTGAATCTGTTTGAGCAGGCGCGCCGTGGTATCTTCCTGCACCACGATTTCGACATCGGAAAACTTCGATGTGAATTTCGCCATCGGGGCGGGGAGTAGGTATGGCGCGATCGTGGGTAACACGCCGACAGTCACGGTGCCGCGCATGAGATCCATGGCGTCGGTGGCTTCCTTTTTGGCGGCGTCGACCTCTTCGAGGATTTTTACCGCGCGTCTCAGAAACGCTTCACCATGCGTGGTAATTTTTACTCCCCGCTTCATCCGATCGAACAGGCGTTCGCCGAGTTCTTCCTCTAGTTTTTTGATCTGTTGGCTCAGCGACGGTTGCGCGACATGACATTGCTCAGCCGCCCGCGAAAAATTTCCGGTTCGGGCGAGGGCCACAGTATAACGGAGCTGATGCATTTCCATAGGTAGGGCCTATCATTACTAGAGGAACAAAGTATTCAACAATAGCTCGTAACCCATTTGGATCGGTCAAGACTCTGCCTCTCTTAGTTATTACTCCCCCACCAGATCTTGTCGGGCGGTAATTATTCTCAATCAGAAACAGCCCAACACACAGACTATTATGGACGCACCACATTCTGGCGAAAGCGGCGGCAAATGCCCGTTCCCACACATGCAAGGCTCCACGCCGAAGCCCACTCACACGACCAACGGAGGCCAGTCCAATCGCGACTGGTGGCCCAATCAGCTCAATCTCAAGATGCTGCACCAAAACTCGAACTTGTCCGATCCGATGGGCAATGGTTTCGATTATGCAAAGGAGTTTGCGAAGCTCGATCTCAAGGCAATCAAAGCCGATCTCTGCGCAATGATGACCGATTCTCAGGATTGGTGGCCGGCTGATTTCGGGCACTACGGCCCGCTCTTTGTTCGTATGACTTGGCACAGCGCCGGCACCTACCGCACCTCTGATGGTCGCGGTGGAGGCGGAACAGGTCAGCAACGTTTCGCGCCACTCAATAGCTGGCCAGACAACGCTAATCTCGACAAGGCCCGCCGCCTGCTTTGGCCGGTCAAACAGAAATACGGTAACAAAATTTCCTGGGCCGATCTGCTGATCCTTTCGGGTAACTGCGCGCTAGAATCAATGGGCTTCAAGACCTACGGTTTCGCCGGTGGTCGCGCCGATACTTGGGAACCGGAAGAAGAGGTTTACTGGGGTTCGGAAGCCGAATGGCTTGGCGACAAACGCTACCATGGCGAACGCGAGCTCGAGAAGCCATTGGGCGCGGTGCAGATGGGATTGATCTACGTGAATCCGCAGGGCCCGAACGGTAATCCCGATCCGGTCGCGGCCGCGAAAGACATCCGCGAAACTTTCGACCGCATGGCGATGAACGACGAGGAAACCGTCGCGCTGATCGCCGGTGGACACACCTTTGGTAAAACTCACGGCGCCGGCGCTGAATCACATGTTGGCCACGAACCCGAAGGCGCAAGCATGGCCGAGCAAGGTCTCGGTTGGGCTAGTAGCCATGGCAGCGGCAAGGGTGTTGATTCGATCACCAGTGGTTTGGAAGTCACTTGGACCACCACTCCCACCAAGTGGGGTAACGGTTTCTTTGAAAACCTGTTCAACTACGAATGGGAGCTCTCCAAGAGCCCGGCTGGTGCTCATCAATGGGTCGCTAAGACCGACGACGAAACCGTGCCCGATGCCTTCGATCCCGCAAAGAAGCACCGCCCGACGATGCTCACCACGGATCTATCGTTACGGATGGATCCGGCCTACGAGAAAATCTCCCGTCGCTTCTTTGAAAATCCGGATCAGTTTGCCGATGCCTTTGCTCGCGCCTGGTTTAAACTGACTCACCGCGACATGGGCCCGAAGTCACTCTACCTCGGTTCGGAAGTGCCGGCCGATGATCTGATCTGGCAGGATCCGATTCCCGCCGTTGATCATCCTTTGGTCGACGCCAGCAATATTGCCGATCTTAAGGGCAAGATCCTTGCCACGGGTCTTTCGATTCCTGAGCTCGTTTCGACCGCTTGGGCCTCGGCCTCGACCTTCCGTGGTTCCGACAAACGCGGTGGCGCCAATGGTGGTCACATCCGCCTCGCTCCGCAGAAGGATTGGGAAGTCAATCAACCCGCTCGCTTGGCGAAAGTGCTCAAAGCGCTCGAAGGCGTGCAAAGCGCGTTCAACTCCGCCCAGTCCGACGGCAAGAAAGTCTCCATGGCCGATCTGATCGTCCTCGGTGGCTGTGCTGCAATCGAGCAATCCGCGAAGAGCGGTGGTCACGAAGTGGCAGTTCCCTTCACTCCGGGTCGCACCGATGCCTCGCAGGAACAAACCGAAGTGGATTCGTTCAACGAGCTCGAACCAAATGCCGACGGCTTCCGCAACTACAGCAAGGGAGGCTTTGGTCGCATGGCCGAGCAGCTCCTGATCGATCAGGCGCAGTTGCTCAAGTTGACCGCACCGGAGCTCACCGTGCTCATCGGCGGTATGCGCGCCCTCAACGCCAACCACGGCAAGTCACAGCTCGGCGTGTTTACGGATAAAGCGGAAACGCTCAGCAACGACTTCTTCGTTAACCTGCTCGACATGGGCAATGAAGTGAAAGCGACCTCGGAAGCCGAGACCTCGTTTGAACTTCGCGACCGTGAGACCGGCGATGTGAAGTGGACCGGATCGCGGGTTGACATGGTGTTTGGATCGAACTCCCAACTCCGTGCCATCGCCGAAGTCTACGCTCAAAGCGATGCGCAGGAAAAGTTCGTCCACGACTTCGTGGCGGCCTGGAACAAAGTGATGAATGCAGATCGCTTCGACCTGAGCTAATCATTCAGTCAACTCTCAGCAATGGCGCCACCTCGCGGTCAATCGCGGCGTGGCGCCTTTTTGCTTAACCACTAATAATCACTGATGGGAATAAGGTTGGGCGTGACCGCTGGGCGCGCCGGGATTGGAGGGACGGCCTCCCGGTCGTCCGTTGATTAGGATGAATTTGCCACAGAAGGCTCAAGAGTCTCAAAACCTCGAAGGGTCTTATCTCTGTTTATGTGCATTCTGAGCCTTTTGTGGCTCATTTACTCAGCTTAATCTTTTATGAGTCGCAGGAACTCAGCGGCATTTTTGCGCTGCACGGAGGGGAAGAACTCCAGAAACTCTTCAACTGAGAATCCCTCGTTGAGATAGTCAGGCAAGGTTTGGGTAGGGACTCGCGTGCCAGGAAAAACTACCGTGCCACCCATTACCAAGGCAGAGGAGGAAACTGGACTGTGTGCGAACGTGAGCATGAGGACTTACTGATCAAGATTCCATGTCTGAGGATCGCGTTTGGAGTGCCAGAAACGTAAGATGTAGACGCACTGATCGCTCTCCTTGATACGGTAGGAGATCAGATAAGATTTGTGCACCAATTGTCGCACTCCTGAGCGTCCTTTCAGTTCCCTTCCACGACGTGGCATTGTCGTGAGTGACTCTGACAATGCCAATAATTGTAGCCCTACACGTTCCGCTGCAGCTGGATTGTCTTTTGCGATGTAGCGAGCGATCTCACCTAGATCGCGGAGGGCCGGACGTGAGAAAATTACTCTGTAATCCATTGGCGAATGTTTTGACGGGCATCCTCCAAGGTTACTCCACCTTCTTCGACCAAGGAACGTTCGGCTTCATCAATCGCAGCATACATCGCTGGTGTCTCCGGCCATAGCTTCGCTTCGAGCCATGCCGCGACCTGACGCTGCGACTCTTCCGGTAACTTCTCCAACGCAGATTCAATTTCAGTCACGGTGCCCATGTTTGAATCTATGTGCGGCATATGGGGAATTGGCAACAATGCTCTATTTTCAAAACGCAAGGTATAGGAAATTTGCACAAGACTTCGTGGCACTCAAATTTTCCATCTCTAGCGGTCAAACACGCTGTGGCTTCTTCTTTATTGACCGGCCCACTGTGCAATTGCTGCAAGGAACGGAGTGAGAATCGTCATATGATTGGCTGCGTGCTCGATAAACTTGAGGTAAGCATCCATGCGACTGGGTTTGTCGCTGATCTGTTGAAGTGCATCTACTTCTTTGGTGAGGAAGGTTCTAGCTTCGACGTCAGTAATTTCTGTCAGTGCCTTTTTCACGTCGGAGAAGAGCTGGCTTTCGGACAGCGTAACAACGTTGGTCGATGAATCAGAACTATTGTTATTCACGCGTGCATTTGCACCGTGAAAATTGTAAATTACAGTTGGCTGGGCTTTCATGAGGCTGGTTTTATTTTTAGCGATGATGAGCTGAATATCTGCGTTCCAACAACGCGATGAATTCTGGTAGTCTTCGGTTAGGTTGATGACGGTATGTTGATTAGATGACACCTTACTCTTTACGACATCGAGCTGGTGACAGGCTTCAGAATAAAAGAAATCGAGCTTACTTTTGAAGTGCTCTAGCAGTTTTTCTTCTAACGCATCGTAGTCGTCTGTATCAATGTTAGTTAGGACTTGGTCGTAATGCGAAATATAGTGTGCGGCCTTTTCGTCGATTAAGCGGTGTAGCTCGTCCTTTATGGGGAGTCCTAAAATTAAACGGGGCAGTTGATCGCGATAAAATCCCCGATATTCGCGGGAGGTTTTGTTTCATCAAGGGTGCCTAGTA
>Ga0105053_10007770_pt1 | contig 14210 bp, 12 predicted proteins | sample BON01_FD_78093 | JGI IMG/M metagenome (GOLD analysis project Ga0105053, IMG submission 78093) | Freshwater microbial communities from Lake Bonney liftoff mats and glacier meltwater in Antarctica - BON-01 | ecosystem: Environmental > Aquatic > Freshwater > Ice > Glacier meltwater | place: Lake...
ACATTGTTGACCTGATTGGGATAATCGCTGCGCCCGGTGGCGATGATCGCATCGGGGCAAGCCTCGCGCGCAAGGGCCGGTTCGATCTCTGGCGCGGGGTTGGCCAGCGCAAAGATGATCGGTTTCGGGGTCATCAGCCGGACCATGTCCTGGGTCAGCACGCCGGGGCCGGAAAGGCCAAGAAACATGTCGGCACCGGCGATCACATCGAGCAAGGTGGCGGGGCCGGTGCCCTGCGCATAGGCGGCCTTTTGCGGCGGCATGTCCACCGTGCGCCCCTCATAGACCAGTCCATGCAGGTCGCAGAGCCAGACATTCTCGCGCTTGACGCCGAGTTGCAGCAGCATGTTGAGACAGGCGATGCCGGCCGCACCGCCGCCGGTCGAGACGATCTTGATCTGGTCGAAGGATTTGCCGGTGACCCGCATCGCATTGGTTGCGGCCGCGCCGACGACGATGGCTGTGCCGTGCTGATCGTCATGAAAGACCGGGATCTTCATCCGCGACCGGCAGATATCCTCGACGATAAAACAATCCGGGGCCTTGATATCCTCAAGATTGATCGCGCCGAAGGTGGGTTCGAGCGCGCAGATGATATCGGCCAGCTTATGCGGATCGGCCTCGTCCAGTTCGATGTCGAAACAGTCGATATTGGCGAATTTCTTGAACAGGACCGCCTTGCCCTCCATCACCGGCTTGGACGCGAGCCCGCCGATATTGCCGAGGCCGAGCACGGCAGAACCGTTCGAGACGACCGCCACCAGATTGCCTCGCGCCGTGTAGTCGCGGGCAGTGTCGGGGTCGCGTTGGATCTCGAGACAGGCTTCGGCGACGCCAGGAGAATAGGCGCGCGAGAGGTCGCGCCCGTTGGCCAGCGGTTTGGTGGCCCGCACTTCGAGTTTGCCGGGCTTGGGATAGCGGTGATAATCGAGTGCCGCCTGACGCAGGCTTTCGCGGTCCTGATCGCGGGAAGTTTCAGACATGCGACGCCTCCTGAGATATGGTTTAATATTGAACCATTTTTGGGGGACCGGTGCGCCCCTGATGCTGGCGATTAATCACGAAACGCCGACCCTTGCAAATCCTACACCGCAGCGACAGGGTTTGCCCATGCAAGATGACCTGACCACGATCCGTGCCGAATTACGCCTGCCGACGACCGATTTGCGGGCCTATCTGGGGTTTTTCGGCCGCTGCGCATGCGCCTCGACATGATCTATCCCGCCGATAATCCGGCGGTGGCGGAGCTGTCGGGCCATGGTATCCGGGTGCGCCTGATGCAGGAACTGGCCGAGCATGTGACCGAGATCGACCATGTGATGACGCTGCCCACCCCCGATCTGCGCCCGGAACGGGAAATGGCAGGGCCAGCGATTTGTGTTCAACCGGGCCGGGGGGGCTGATTGGCAGCCGTTTCGCCTGTCCGGTTATATCGCCCGCGACACCACCATCGCGGCCAGTACCAAAGGCGTCGCCGGTGTGCAGGTGGTTCGAAAAGGGCAAGGAGAGCCGGGCCGGGCCAGCCATGACGCCGATATTCTGTTCGGTTTTGTCATGTCCGGTGCGATGACACTCGAAGGCGAGGGCAAGGAACCCTATGCGCTGAGCGCTGGTGATGCCTATGTCATACCGCCGCATATGCAGACGCGCTGGGCCTGGCCGAGTGATGATCTGGAGCTGCTGGAGGTCACGCTGCCCGGTGAGTTTGCCACCCAAGCCTGAGCTTGCATCGCCAGCGCGCCCCGGTCACAGTCTGGTGAAATGCCGCAGGGAGCCAGCCGCATGTCCCGAGACGCCACATTGCTGATCGACGCCGCCCGCAACGTTCGGCTGAATGCCTATGCGCCCTATTCGAAGTTCAAGGTGGGGGCGGCGATCAGGGCGACCTCGGGTGCGGTCTATACCGGTGTCAATGTCGAGAATGTCGCCTATCCCGAGGGTACCTGTGCCGAGGCGGGGGCGATTGCCGCGATGATTGCCGCCGGTGATACCGGCATCGCCGAGGTGGCGGTGATTGCCGACAGTCCGATCCCGGTGAGCCCCTGTGGCGGCTGCCGTCAGAAGCTGGCTGAGTTTGGTGGCGGCGATGTCGTGGTCACGCTGGCCACGACCGACGGGCTGACCCTGCAAACGACGCTGGCAGAGCTGTTGCCCGGTGCCTTTACCCAAGAATATATGAAGCGGAGCTAGACCATGGATGCCCGCGTGATCATCGCCAAATTGCGCAGAGGGCAGGTGCCGGATGCGGATGAATTGTTGTGGTTTGCCAATGGTCTGGCCACTGGCGCGGTCACGGATGCGCAGGCAGGTGCCTTTGCCATGGCGGTCTGTCTGCAGGGGCTGGGCGAGGTGGGCCGGGTGGCCCTGACCACCGCGATGCGCGATTCGGGGGCGGTGTTGAAATGGGACATGCCGGGCCCGGTCCTTGATAAACATTCGACCGGGGGATTGGGCGATTGCGTGTCGCTGATCCTCGCCCCGGCGCTGGCGGCTTGCGGCGTCTATGTGCCGATGATTTCGGGCCGGGGCTTGGGTCATACCGGCGGCACGCTGGACAAGATGGAGGCAATTCCGGGTCTGCGCACGCAGGTCGCCGAGGAACGGTTGCGCGAGATTGTGGGCCGGGTCGGCTGTGCCATCGTCAGTGCGACGGGCACGATTGCCCCGGCTGACAAGCGCCTTTATGCGATCCGCGATGTGACGGGAACGGTGGAGAGTATCGACCTGATCACCGCGTCGATCCTGTCGAAGAAGCTTGCCGCTGGGCTGCAGGGGCTGGTGCTGGATGTGAAGGTGGGCACCGGCGCCTTCATGAAGACCGAAGAAGATGCCCGCGCGTTGGCGCAGGCGCTGGTCCGTACGGCCAATGGTGCCGGCTGTCCTGCTGCCGCCTTTGTCACCGATATGGACGAACCGCTGTGCCCCAGTCTGGGCAATGCCCTGGAAGTGGCGGTGAGCATGGAAATCCTTTCGGGCAACCGCATGGCGGCACCGCGCCTGCATGATCTGACCGTGGCGCTGGGCGGCAGGCTGATGGCGCTGGCGGGCGAGTCCGAAGGTGAGGCGGAGGAGATGATTGCCACCGCCATATCCTCGGGTCAGGCGATGGAGCGGTTTGCCGATATGGTGGTCGCGCTGGGCGGGCCGCCCGATATGTCAGAGGATTGGCGCACGCATCTGCCGCAGGCCCCGGTGGTGGGCGATGTGATGGCGCGCGAGGCCGGGTTTGTTGCCGCAATTGATGGCGAGGCGCTGGGTCTGGCCGTGGTGGCCATGGGCGGCGGTCGCCGGGTTGAGACGGACAGGATCGATCCCGCCGTCGGGTTCAGCGACGTTGTGGCGCGCGGGGCATGGGTAGAGCGGGGTCAGCCGCTGGCCACGATCCATGCGCATGACGAGGCGAGTGCGGAGGCGGCGGCGCAGGCGGTGCTGGCGGCGGTGAGCATTGGCGAGGCACCGCAGGCGCGCGCGCTGATCCGCGAGAGGATCGACGGATGAGAGCGGGTCAGTCGGGAAATCGGGCGTTTCTGGTGGTAATGGATTCGGTCGGCATCGGTGGCGCGCCGGATGCGGGCCAGTATTTCAATGGCGATCTGCCCGATACCGGGGCCAATACGCTGGGCCATATCGCACGGGACTGTGCGGCTGGGCGGGCCGAGAGCGGGCGCAGCGGACCGTTGCATGTGCCGGTGCTGGCGGCGCTGGGGCTGGGTGCTGCGCTGGAACTGGCTTCGGGTGAGCGGCTCCCGGATGTGGTGCCGCAGGCTGCATGGGGTGCCGCCACGGAGGTGTCGCGCGGCAAGGATACGCCTTCGGGCCATTGGGAACTGGCCGGGGTGCCGGTGCCATGGGACTGGACGGTGTTTCCGGTGGCTGAGCCGGTCTTTCCCGATGATCTGCTGCTGCGCATCTGTCAGATTGCGGGGGTGGGCGGCACGCTGGGCAATTGCCACGCTTCGGGCACCGAGATTATCGTCAGGGAGGGCGCGCGCCATATTCTGACCGGCTGGCCGATCTGCTATACCTCTGCCGATAGTGTGTTGCAGATTGCGGCGCATGAGGAGTCTTTCGGCCTTGAGAGGTTGTTGCATCTGTGTGCGACGCTGGCCCCGTTGCTGCATGCGATGAAGGTGGGCCGGGTGATTGCGCGCCCCTTTGTGGGCAGCGTCGAGGTGGGGTTTACCCGCACTGCCAACCGGCATGATTATGCGATTGATCCACCCGCGCCGACATTGTGCGACTGGGTGCAGGGGGCGGGACGCAGAGTTTATGCCATTGGCAAGATTGGCGATATATTCTCGATGAAAGGGATCGACGAGGTCCGCAAAGGCCGCGATGCGACGCTGATGGGGCATCTGGGCGATCTGGTGGATGGTGCGCAGGATGGGTCATTTACCTTCGCCAATTTCGTGGAGTTCGACAGTGAATATGGTCACCGCCGCGATGTGGCGGGTTATGCGCGGCATCTGGAATGGTTTGACGCCGGGCTGGGGCAGATCATGCCGCGATTGCGGGAGGGCGATCTGATGATATTGACCGCCGATCATGGCAATGATCCGACCTGGCCCGGCACCGATCACACGCGCGAGCGGGTGCCGGTGCTTGTGCAGGGGACCCTGGCGAGGGCACTGGGCCATCTGGCCTTTACCGACATCGCGGCGAGCATTGCCGCACATCTGGGCGTGCCTGCGCAGGGCCCCGGCAGGAGTTTTCTGTGAGTTATGGATCTTTTCCCAAGGTCGAATTGCACCTGCATCTGGAGGGCGGTGCGCCGCCTGCCTTTATCAAAGGGCTGGCCAAGGAAAAGCATATTGATATTGCAGGGATATTTAATGAATCCGGTGGCTATGCCTATCTTGATTTCGACCATTTTCTGAAGGTTTACGAGGCGGCCTGCACCACGCTGCAACGCCCGGAGGATTTTCGCCGCCTGACCCTTGCTGTGCTGGAGCAGAGTGCCGCCAATGGCGTCGTCTATTCCGAGACGTTCCTGTCGCCCGATTTCTGTGGCGGTGGCGGTGTGTCCGCGTGGCGCGAATATCTGGCGGCGATCACCGAGGCGGCGGATGAGGCAGAAAAGACGATGGGGATTACCCTGCGCGGGATCGTCACCTGCATCCGCCATTTCGGGCCGGAGCAGGCCAAGACCGCTGCGCGCTGTGCGTCGGAGACCAAGGGCCGGTTTCTGACCGGATTTGGCATGGCGGGGGCCGAGATGATGGGCCGCCCGAAGGATTTTGCCTATTCATTCGACATGGCGCGTGAGGCGGGGCTGCGCCTGACCTGTCATGCGGGGGAATGGGGCGGGCCGGATATGGTGGCGGATACGATCCGCGATCTGGCACCTGAGCGCATCGGGCATGGTATCAACGCGCACCGCGATCTGGCGCTGGTGGACCGGATTGCGGAGCAGGGGATCGTGCTTGAGGTCTGTCCGGGGTCCAATGTGTTTCTGGGTGCGGTGAAATCCTGGGATGATCATCCGATCAAGGATTTGCGCGACCGGGGCGTGCGCGTCACCGTATCGACCGATGATCCGCCGTTCTTTGACACCACGATGACCGCCGAATTCGACATGCTGGCGCGGACGTTTCATTGGGAGGATGAGGATTTCAAGGCGCTGAACGCTGCGGCCCTTGACGCGGCCTTTTGTGACGCCGAGACCAAGACCCGGATTGCCAAACTGCTGGAGGCCGCATGACTGCCCAACTCACGATCGTCGATCACCCGCTGGTGCAGCACAAGCTGACCCTGATGCGGGAAAAGGATACCTCGACCGCCTCGTTCCGCAAATTGCTGCGCGAAATCAGCCTGCTCATGGCCTATGAGGTGACGCGCGACCTGCCGATGACCACGAAACGGATCGAGACGCCGATCTGCGAGATGGATGCGCCGCTGATCGAGGGCAAGAAGCTGGCGCTGGTGTCGATATTGCGGGCGGGCAACGGGCTGCTCGACGGGATACTGGAGCTGATCCCGGCGGCGCGGGTGGGGGTTGTGGGTCTGTACCGCGACCCCGAGACGCTGCAGCCGGTGCAGTATTACTTCAAGGTGCCCACACAGTTGGAGGACCGGGTGGTGATCGTCGTGGACCCGATGCTGGCCACCGGCAATTCATCGGTGGCGGCGGTCGATCTGCTGAAAAATGCGGGCGCGCGCGATATCCGCTTCATGTGTCTGCTGGCCGCCCCCGAAGGGGTGAAACGGATGCAGGAGGCGCATCCCGATGTGCCGATTGTCACAGCGGCTGTGGACAGTCACCTGAATGACCACGGATATATTGTGCCGGGACTAGGGGATGCGGGTGACCGCATGTTTGGCACGAAATAAGGGCATAGTCCCTTTACAGCCTAGTCATTGTCGGGCAATCTGCCACAATATCTTGTGGGGGATAGTATGTCCAAGTCACGCATCATCGCGGCGACGGCCGTTTTCATGGTCTGTGCGGGTCAGTCGGCCCTTGCGCAGGTGTTTGACCGCCTGCCCGCGGAATTTCCGCCAGCATCTTATACAGGCAACCAATATGTGGACAGCGCCGGTTGTGCATTCATCCGCGCCGGAGTGTCGGGCAATGTGAATTGGGTGCCGCGCGTCAACCGGGATCGCAGCCAGCTATGTGGGTTTCAGCCGTCACTGACCGGCATGCAAGCGGCCCTGCCGGTGATTCCCGACGCCCCGGCACAAATTGCCGCGGTCCCGGTTGCGCCAGCAATACCGACTGTTGTCCCCCCGCGCACAGCACCTGTCAGGGCTGCCCCTGCCGCAGATCCGGGCGCGCCGATTGTCACTGTCGCCTCGATCACGACGCCGCCGCGCCTGAACGCGCAACCTGTCACGCCGCAAGTGATTGCCGCTCCGGTCGGGCCCGTTGCCCCGGCGCCGCGCCAGATCACCCGGTCCGAAGCCTGTGCGGGTCGCACGGGTGTTCAGCTTGGTTTCATCAGCAGCGCGACTGGCAACCCGATTGATTGTGGTCCGGCGGCCCCCATGATTCTGACCGCTGCCCCCGCCCCGGTGATCGCCGCGCCGCAAGCGCCGGTGCGCGAGCGACTGACGCTGGCCGAGGCCTGTGCCCGGATTGCCGGGACCACCGCGCGGTTGCGCAATGCCGATACCGGTGCAGAAGTATTTTGCGGTATGCTGGCACCTGCGCCGCTGCTCGTCGCCGCCCCCGCTGCGCCGATGGTGCCGATGGGCGCGGTCGTGCCCGGACGTGCGGGGGCCGTGGCGCCGGTTGTCACCGTGATGGCCTGCGAGACCGGGCCGATGAGCGGGTTTGACTATCTCAATGCCCCGCCGGGTGTGGCGTTCCGCTGTGGCCCGCAGAGGCAATCGCCATCGGGCATCACTTCGGGGATCGTGGCTCGGGCAGCGCAGGCTCCGGCGCGGGCTCCGATGCCGACCCGCGGAATGATCGCCGCTGCAGCGCCAGCCGTGGTCACACCACCGCCGGGCTATGAGACGGTCTGGGACGATGGCCGTCTGAACCCGCAGCGCGGATTGCCGCAAACCGCCGTGCAGGTGGCCGCTGTGGCCCCCCCCGTGATAGGCGACCGTGTATCGACCCGCGTTGCACCGCCGCAGGTCGCGCAGGCGCCGGTAGCGAGCGGCCACCGTTTTGTGCAGGTCGGCACCTTTGCCGACCCCGCCAATGCCGAGCGCACGGCGGCGCGGTTGCAGGCGCTGGGTCTGCCTGTCGGCTTTGCCAATCTGACGCGCAATGGCACGCAGATGCGGGTTGTCGCGGCCGGACCCTTTGCCTCGGAGGCTGATCTGCAGGCAGCGCTCCGCGCGGCGCGGGGTGCGGGTTTTTCGGACGCGTTTACGCGCAGCTGAACGCGTTTACGCGCAGCTGAACGGTGTTTCTCCCGGCAAGGGGCCCTTGGGACCGTGAGGTTTCGGGGCCCTTTGTTCGCCTGCTATTCGGCGCAGATGCCTTGCAGGCTGATCCAGTCGCTGTCGGAGAGGATAAGCGGCGCGGTCTGACCTGACAGCGGGTCGGCCTCGATCAGGTCGAGCACCGTTTCACCTGTGATATCAAGCGAATAAGCCCAGGGGGTCATCGGTACCCCGGCGGCGGCGAATGTAGCAACCACGCTGTCGGCCCCGGGCCGTGGTGTGGGGTTGGCCAACAGCCGCGCGGCGTGCGATTGCAGCACATCGGCGGGCAGGTTGCCGGTGGTCAGCATGCGCAGCGTGGTCATCAACCCGGCTTCGGTCAGGATCGCCTCCAGCGGGTCATGGCGTGTGGCGGTGCTGGCGGCGGCGAGGATGTGGCCCGCGACGACGGCGGGATCCTCGGTCTGTTCGATCAGGTCGCGGTCCAGCACGATAATGCCGCCGGGCAGGGCGAGCGTCGCCTCCAGCCCTTCGGGCAGCACCACGATCTGTCCGCTCCAAGCAGGACCGAGCACCCGGTCCTTGAGCTGCGCAAGGGCTTGCGTGCCCTGCGCCTGCCGGCAGGTCGGTCCGGTCAACCGCTGGATATGGCCCAGAAGCGTGGCCCCGATCTCGGACCTTTTGCCCGGGGCTACGACCGACAGCGTCTGCCGGGTCAGTGCGCCGGGCAGCCAGAAGATCGCCAGGCCGAGCAGCAGCGACATGCCAAGTGCGATGCCGGAGTTGCGCAGCCGACCGGGGCGCGGCTGCCCCCGCCCGATGCTGCGCCGGACCTTTTCGATCGCGTCGATCATCAGGTCATCGGCGATTTCGAGGTCTTCGCCCTGACTGGTATCGGGTGCAAACAGTGCGGGCCGCGTGCCGGGGTTGAGCCGTTCGACCGCGGCGAGTGACCAATGCGACAAGGGCCGTCCCGCCTGATCGATGATGACCAATGTGGCGTCGCCAAAGGCCACACTTACATCACGCCGCTGCCCGTCGGGGTCAGGCCGCCAGATGCCGGAACTTTCCAGCCGGACGTATTGGGTGAGTGCGGTCATCGTTAGGGGCCTGCTCTGCCTCCGTCTTTGGGTGCCATGATAGCGCAGCAATCGCGCAAAGGACAGGTGGCAGAATACCTTTGCTTTGCCATGTCCCGTCAGGGCGCGCCCGCGTCGTTTGTGGGCAAGTGACAGGTGCCTGCAGATGCCATAAAGCCCGGCAAGGGCAGGATAAGGGGCGGGATATGGATGAGGGCGCGAACAGGCCGGTGCTGGCCGCGATGCTGGTGTTGGGCGCCATGGCCCTGTTCGGGCTGATCGACAATTTCATGCGCCTGGCCGCCGAAACCGGTGGCCTGTGGCAGTTTCAGTTTCTGCGCGGCGCTTTGGCGGTGGCTGTGCTGGTGCCGCTGGCCTGGGTCATGGGTGTACGCCTGCGCCCGCAGAATGCCCGGCTGGTGCTGCTCCGCTCTGCGCTGAATGCCACGGCGATGGTGATCTATTTCGGCTGTCTGGGCCTGATGCCGATTGCGCAGGCGGTGGCGGGTCTGTTCACTGCGCCAATCTTTGTGGTGATCTTTTCTGTGCTGTTCTTTGGTGACCGGATCGGGCCAAGGCGCATCTTTGCCGTGATCCTCGGCTTTGTCGGGATCATTCTGGCGCTGCGCCCTGATGCCGGGGAACTGTCGCTGCTCTCGGTCCTGCCGGTTATCGCGGGGGCGTTTTACGGTCTGGGCAACCTTATAACCCGCAGGCTGTGCGCGCAGGAGGGGACGTTTACCCTGCTGGCCGGGTTCTTTGGTCTGATCACGCTTGCCGGGGCGCTGGGCTGTCTGGTGCTGTGGATTTACCCGATGCCGGTGGCGCCGGGCGCGGATGGCTTTCTCACCCGTGGCTGGGTGCCGCCGGTAGGTGTGTTCGGGATCATGATCGTGGTGCAGGCGCTCGGCTCGCTGCTGGGGGTGGGTCTGTCGATCCGCGCTTATCAGATGGCCGATGCGACCATGGTCGCGGTGTTCGAGAATACGCTGCTGGTCTTTGCCACGATCTGGGCGGTGATTCTGTGGGGCGAAGTGCCCGATGCGCTGGGCCTGCTCGGGTTGGCGCTGATCACCGTGGCGGGGATCATCATCGCGATCAGGTCCGACCCGGTCCCGGTGCCTGTGTGATCATTTCGCCCGGCCGCGCCTATGTCTTCGTCCATATCCCCAAGACCGGAGGCACCGCGATGGCGCTGGCGCTGGAGGAGCGCGCGATGAAGGATGATATCCTGATCGGTGACACCCCCAAGGCCCGCGCGCGCCGTGGCCGTCTGAATGGGCTGACGGCCCGAGGCCGGTTGTGGAAGCATAGCACGCTGGCCGATATCGACGGCGTGTTGAGTCCCGTCGAGTTGGAACGGATGTTCGTCTTTACGCTGGTGCGCAACCCCTGGGACCGCTTGGTGAGCTATTATCACTGGCTGCGCGTGCAGGGGTTTGATCATCCGGCAGTGGCACGGGCCAAGGTATTGGATTTCAGCGGGTTTCTGGCGCATCCGGCCACGCAGCAGAGCCTGCGCGACAGTCCCTATGGCAGCTATCTGCGGGATGCAGAGGGCGTGGCGCGGGCGGGGCTGTTCATCCGGCTGGAGCATCTGGCGGCGGATATGGCGCCCTTGGCGGCGCATCTGGGGTTTGTGCCGGATGTGACGTTTGTCAATGTCTCTGACCGGCAGCGCGACTGGCGCGGTTATTATACCGACGCCGATGCGGCGCTGGTGGCGCGGATCTGTGCGGAGGATATTGCGCGGTTCGGGTATGGGTTTGACGGGCAAGGGTGAGGGTGCGGCACCGATCAGACCTCTCTCCAGTGGAGAGAGGGCCGGTGCTTTGCCCAAAGGCGTGAGCCTGCGGGCAACGACTTTGTGATGGTCTCGGGACGATTGCAATCGGGGCGCGCCTGACTGGGTAGGCGCAATCGCGCCTGCCACGGGCAGGCAGGCGCGACCCGATTTGTCTGGTGACAAATCGGGGAAGCGAAGCAAGCGCGCTACGCCGCCGCCTTGCTCCCGAACCGGCCGTAGAAGCTCTGCCCCTTGTCCGCCATCTCGCGCAGCAGGTCCGGCGGGGCAAAGCGGGGCCCCAGCGCGCGGGCCAATGCGTCGCAGCGGTCTACCGCATAGGGCGCGCCCAGCATGTCGAGCCATGAGAACGGTCCGCCCGACCATGGCGCAAAGCCCCAGCCGAGGATCGCGCCGACATCGCCTTCGCGGATATCGGTGAGCACGCCGTCCTGAAGCGCGCGCACAGCCTCGAGCACTTGCGCAAAGAGCAGGCGGTGCTGCACGGTGACGAGTTCCGGCTGCACGGCGGCGAGCGGGAAACGGGCGGCCAACCCCTCCCAAAGCCCGGTGCGCGCGCCCTTGTCGTCATAGGCATAGAACCCGGCATTGGCCTTGCGACCAAGGCGGCCCTGATCGGCCATCCAGAAGATCACCTCGTCTGCCGCCCCGTCAGGGTAATCGTCGCCCATCGCGGCGCGGGTGGCCTTGGCAATCTTGACCCCGAGGTCAATCGAGGTTTCGTCCATCAGTTGCAGCGGACCGAGCGGCATGCCTACGAGCTTTGCCGCATTCTCGATCAGCGCCGGGCTGACACCCTCGGCCAGCATCCGCACCCCTTCGTTGAGGTAGGGGATGATGCAGCGATTGGCGTAAAAGAATCGCGCGTCATTGACCACGATCGGGGTCTTGCGGATCTGGCGGACGTAATCGAGCGCCTTGGCCACTGCGATATCGCCGGTAGCCTTGCCCCGAATGATCTCGACCAATGCCATCTTGTCCACCGGGGAGAAGAAATGGATGCCGATGAATTGCGCGGCGCGTTTGGATGCCTTGGCCAGATCGGTGATCGGCAGGGTGGAGGTGTTGGTGGCAAAGACGCAATCCTTGCCCACCACCGCCTCGACCTTTTTGGTGACTTCGGCCTTGACCGCCATATCCTCGAACACGGCTTCGATGATCAGGTCACAGCCCTTGAGGGCCTTGTAATCGGTCGTGGCGGTGATCAGCGCCAGCACCTCGGCCTTTTTCTCTGCCGTGGCGGATTTGCGCGCTAGCCCCTTGTCCATGTAGGCGGTGGTATAGGATTTGCCCTTGTCTGCCGCCTCTTGGGTCTCGTCGATCAGCACAACCTCGATCCCGGCCAGGGCGGAGACGAGCGAGATGCCCGCGCCCATCATCCCCGCACCGATCACACCCAGTTTCTTGACTTTCTGGTCAGGAGCCTCGGGGCGGTTTGCGCCCTTTTCGAGCGCCTCCTTGTTGATAAAGAGGCTGCGGATCATGTTGGAGGAGGAGGGGTTGAGCAGCACATTGGTAAACCAGCGCGCCTCGATCCGGATTGCGGTATCAAAGGGGACCAGCGCACCTTCATAGACTGCCGAAAGCAGCGCCTTGGCGGCGGGATAGACCCCCATCGTCTTGCCATTGACCATCGCAGAGGCACCGACAAAGGTCATGAAACCGGCGGGATGATAGGGGGTGCCGCCGGGCATCTTGTAACCCTTCTGGTCCCAGGGTTTGACGATGTCGGGGCTGGACAGGACCCATGCCTTCGCTGCTTTCAGCAGATCAGCGGGGGCCACGACCTCATCCACCACACCGGCCGCCATGGCCTTTTTCGGATCGTTCAGCTTGCCTTCGAGCAGCAGGGGTGCTGCCGCCATTGCGCCGAGTTTGCGCACCAGACGGGTGGTGCCACCGGCACCCGGAAAGATCCCGACCATGATCTCGGGCAGGCCGATCTTGGCCTTTGGGTTATCGGCGGCAAAGATGCGGTGACAGGCGAGGGGGATTTCCAGCCCGATACCAAGTGCTGTGCCGGGCAGGGCGGCGGCGATGGGTTTGCCGCCCTTGAGGGTCTTGGGGTCCATCCCGGCCCGCTCGATCCGGCGCAGGATGGCATGCATCGCCATCACCCCATCGAAAAGGCCGCGCGCGGGATCGTCGCCGACGCTGTCGCGCATCGCGGCGATGATGTTGAGGTCCATGCCGCCGGCAAAGCTGTCCTTGCCCGAGGTGATGACGATGCCCTTGACCGCGTCATCGGCCAGCGCCTGCCCGACCAGCGCATCCAGATCGGCAAAGCCTTGGCTATTCATCACATTCATCGACTTGCCGGGCACATCCCAGATGATGGTCGCCACGCCGTCGGCGTCTGTGGTCATGGTGAAATCGGTCATGTCAGCGTCCTTCTGATGGGAGGAGGGGGAGGCGCTGCGCCTCAGACCCGCTCGATGATGGTGGCGGCACCCATGCCGGAGGCGATGCAGAGCGTGGCCAGGCCGGTGCCTTTGCCGCTACGCTCCAACTCGTCCAGCAACGTGCCGATGATGATGGCGCCGGTAGCGCCCAACGGGTGACCCATGGCGATGGCGCCGCCATTCACGTTAACCAGCGCGGGATCGACATCGAAGGCCTGCATGAAGCGGAGCACGACCGCGGCAAAGGCCTCGTTCACCTCGAAAAGGTCGAGATCGGCGATGTTCATGCCGCTATCGCGCAGGATCTTTTCGGTCACCGGCACCGGGCCGGTCAGCATGATCGTGGGATCGGTGCCGATCTTGGCGGTGGCACGGATCACGGCGCGGGGTTTGAGGCCATGCTTCTTGCCAAACGCCTTCGAACCGATCAGCAGACCGGCGGCCCCATCGACGATACCGCTCGAGTTGCCGGCATGGTGGACATGGTTGATCCGTTCCAGATGCGGATATTTCATAAGGGCGACCTTGTCGAAACCGGGCATCACCTCGCCCATGTCCTTGAAGCTCGCCTTGAGCGCGCCAAGGCTTTGCATATCGGTGGCGGGGCGCATGTGTTCGTCATGATCGAGGATCGGCAGGCCATTGAGATCGCGGACGATGATGATGGACCCGGCAAAGCGGTTGTCATCCCAGGCGGCCTTGGCGCGGCGCTGGCTCTCGACGGCGAGGGCATCGACCTGATCGCGGGAGAATCCATATTCGGTGGCGATGATATCGGCGCTGATACCCTGCGGGACAAAACAGGTGTCCATCGCGATCGAGGGATCGACGGCGATGGCGGCGCCGTCGCTACCCATGGGAACGCGGCCCATCATCTCGACTCCGCCCGCAATATAGGCGTCACCGGCGCCACCACGGATCTGGTTGGCGGCGAGGTTGACCGCCTCCATGCCGCTGGCGCAAAAGCGGTTGATGGCAAGACCGGGAATGGATTGGTCAAGTTCGGAGGCCAGAACGGCGGTCCTGGCAAGGCAACCACCCTGTTCGCCAACCTGCGTGACATTGCCCCAGATCACATCCTCGACG
>Ga0105053_10007771_pt1 | contig 14209 bp, 16 predicted proteins | sample BON01_FD_78093 | JGI IMG/M metagenome (GOLD analysis project Ga0105053, IMG submission 78093) | Freshwater microbial communities from Lake Bonney liftoff mats and glacier meltwater in Antarctica - BON-01 | ecosystem: Environmental > Aquatic > Freshwater > Ice > Glacier meltwater | place: Lake...
GGGCCCGGATGAGAACGGCCGGTTCGGCGATTACGGCGGGCGGTTCGTGTCCGAAACCCTGATGCCGCTGATCCTGAGCCTTGAAGCCGAATACGAAAAGGCCAAGACCGACGCCAGCTTCTGGGCCGAGATGGACGATCTCTGGGAACATTACGTCGGTCGCCCCAGCCCGATGTATTTCGCCCAGCGCCTGACCGAGCATCTGGGCGGCGCGAAAATCTATCTCAAGCGCGACGAGTTGAACCACACCGGCGCGCACAAGATCAACAACGTGCTGGGCCAGATCCTGCTGGCACGCCGCATGGGCAAAACCCGGATCATCGCCGAGACGGGGGCGGGCCAGCATGGCGTGGCCACCGCCACGGTCTGCGCGAAGTTCGGGCTGCAATGCGTTGTTTACATGGGCGCCCATGATGTCGAGCGGCAATCGCCCAACGTGTTCCGCATGAAGCTGCTGGGCGCCGAGGTGGTGCCGGTGACCAGCGGGCGTGGCACGCTGAAGGACGCGATGAACGACGCCCTGCGCGACTGGGTGACGAATGTGCGCGACACGTTCTATTGCATCGGCACGGTGGCCGGGCCGCACCCGTACCCGGCCATGGTGCGCGATTTCCAGTCGATCATCGGCAAGGAGGCCAAGGAACAGCTGATGCGCCGTGAAGGCCGTCTGCCCGACACGATCATCGCGGCCATCGGTGGCGGGTCGAACGCCATGGGGCTGTTCTATCCGTTCCTCGATGACAAGGAGGTGCGCATCATCGGGGTCGAGGCGGGTGGCAAGGGCGTGAATGCCAAGATGGAACACTGCGCCTCGTTGACCGGCGGGCGGCCCGGTGTGCTGCACGGCAACCGCACCTATCTCTTGCAGGACGACGACGGGCAGATCCTGGAGGGGTTTTCGATCTCGGCGGGCCTCGATTACCCCGGAATCGGGCCGGAACATGCCTGGCTGCACGACATCGGCCGCGCCGAGTATGTGGCGATCACCGACGTCGAGGCGCTGGAGGCGTTCAAGCTGTCCTGCGCAATGGAGGGGATCATTCCGGCGCTGGAACCGTCACACGCCCTGGCCCATGTGATGAAGATCGCGCCTGATCTGCCGAGTGATCACATCATCTGCATGAACATGTGCGGGCGCGGCGACAAGGACATCTTCACCGTCGCCAGGCATCTCGGCTGGGAGATGAACACCGGCGCCTGAGACCCTGTGATGGGGCAGGGTCAAAGATTGAACGAACAGGATCGCGCACCTATTTTCCGAACGTAAAGGGAATGCATCAATGGGGCAGCCGTGCGTCGGATCGGCGCGCCCGCGACATCGAGACGACTATGCTCATGCCCGGGAAACTGTTCGCCAGCTTGATCTGGGCGGCTTTCCCTGCCGCAGGCGCCATTGGTGCCGGCGCCACGACGAATCAAATTCGCGCAGGTCTGGCGTCCGAGGGGTTTTCGATCACCAGTTTCGAGACCTATCCAAACCGCATTGAAATATCGGCCAGGCGCGGCGATACTCAGGTCGAGCGGTATTATCGCCTGGATGGAACCATCGAAAAAGAAGAACCGAGCTTGGGCGGCATCGTCACGGAACGTTACTTCGACGCGAACGGAAATGTCACCAGGACGGACACCTGATCCGGCAACTGAGGTTTTGCGCCTCACCTGTCCGAGGCGTGTTCCTGCAGCACCGCCAGCGGCACCACGTCAAGCGCCCGCGCATGGGTGGCAGCCAGATTGACCTTTGGCGCGCAGCCCTCGTCATGGGCCTGCAGGAACCGCCCGGCGCACAGACACCACCGGTCGCCTGCTTTCAGTCCGGGAAAGCCGAATTCGGGGTTCGGCGTCGACAGATCGTTGCCGACATACTTGGAAAATGCCAGGAATTCAGCCGTAAGAACGGCACAAACCGTATGGCTGCCCTGATCTGCGGGGTTGGTGTTGCAACACCCGTCGCGGAAGAACCCGGTCAGCGGAGCGGTGGAACAAACTCCAAGATCGCCGCCCAACACGTTGAAAGATGGGTCTTTCTGCATTTCTGTCTCCAATCCGTTTCAGCGAAACCGGTCCATCAGTTTCTGCATCGGGCTGCGGGAATCCGCCAACGGGGCCTCAACCGGCGTCTCGATCCCGGGCGTCGTCGACGACCGGGGCGGGGCCACGCGCAGGGCGACCGCGTTGGAGAATGTCGCGCCGTCCCCCGCAGCCAGCGCCGCTGCCCCGTCCGAGATACCGCGCAGCATGTCGTCGAGCCACGCCTCATCCGCCTTGGCGAAATCGTGCAGCACATAGCCCGGCACCGCATCCCTGTGCCCCGGATGGCCCACCCCGATGCGCACCCGCCCATAGGCCTCGCCAACATGGGTATGGATCGAGCGCAAGCCATTGTGCCCCGCATGACCGCCCGCCGACTTCAGCCGCATCTTGCCCGGGGCGAGATCGATTTCATCATGGAAAACCGTCACATCGCCGGGCGTCAGCTTGTAAAATCGCATCGCCTCGCCCACCGATTGGCCCGACAGGTTCATGAATGTCTCGGGCTTGAGCAGCACCGCCTTTTCGCCGCCCAGAACGCCGTCGCTCACCTTGCCCTGAAACTTCCCCCGCCAGGGTGAAAAGCCGTGATCACCCGCAATCCGGTCCACCGCCATGAATCCGATGTTATGGCGGTTCCCCGCATATTTCGCACCGGGATTTCCAAGGCCGACGAACAGGCGCACGACATCATCCTTCAAATCCTGACGGAACCCACCTAGGCGCTGCAGCGGCAATGGTCAAATCGGACGTTGATGTTTCTTCTTTGCAGAATCACCCGAAAATCCGGTGCTGCCCCGCAGACACCGCCTGCTAACCCGGCACCCACTGCCCGAACGCCGTTACCCCTTCGCGCACCTTGTTGAAATCCACCTCGCGCCCGCCGCAGGTGCCGTGCAGATACTGTTCGATGTCGAACAGCCCTTCGGCCAGCACCTCCCGCGTGCCGGCGAACCCGTGGGAATGCGACAGCCAGCAGAATCCGGCCAGCCCCTCGGCGATCAGCGTCATGCAGGTTTCACCCGAGCCATAGACCCCGACGGGAAAGGAGACACCGGCGGCATCGAACACCCGGTTCACCTCGTTGAAATAGCCGATCACATCGTCGGTGTGGAAGATCGCGCCATTGCCGACGAAATCGCCGTCGACCCCGAAATAGATCGCGCCGTTGGCGGGCTGGCTGAAGGCGGCGGCCAGTTTCAGCGCCTCGCGCGCGTCGGCGGGGCCGCGGTTGGCCCAGTCGTTGAAGGTTTCGGCCTTGTTGTTGTTGTGCTGGAACACCACCACCAGCGACATGCCATAGGAGGCGATCAGCGGCAGTTCCTCTGCCCGCAGACGCTTGCCGACAATCGTCTCGGCCTCGTAGTCGTAATAGCGCGCGATGGTCTTCACCCCGACCTCGCGCATCCGGTCCAGAAAGGCGGGCGTCACGATCGCCGAGGTGTCGACCATGTCGACCCCGCTGTTGTCGCGGCAAAAGTCGTCGGATTTACGCACCTGCCCCGGGGCGGGATGGGCCGTCAGGCACACGCACAGGGCGGTCAGGGCGAAACGTCGGGTCATGGTTTGCCTCCGGTCTATGGCCCATCTTTGCCCAACGCGGGCCGCGCGCCAAGGGGAAGGTGGTGAAATCATGCCTTGACCCGCCTGCCACCTTCCCCTTTCCATAGGGTTTGAGGCAACACGGGGGAAATGTGATGCGAAAACTGGCGATGGCGCTGTGCATGGGCCTGGTGGCGGGGCCCGGCCTTGCCCAGGACGGGTGGCTGACGGTCGAATTGAACAAGGTCGAACCGGGCGAGGCGGGCGGCTGCCGGGCGTTTTTCCTGTTTCGCAACCTCACCGGGTCGACGCTGGACGGCTTCGAGATGTCGCTGGCGATTCTGGACGGCGAGGGGGTGATCGACCGCCTGCTGACCATCGACGCGGCACCGCTGCCGGTGGGGCGCACGACGCTGAAACTGTTCGAGATTGCCGATATCGGCTGCGATTCGATCTCGGAAATCCTGCTGCACGACATTCCCACCTGCACGGCCGCCGGGGCCGAGGCCGAGTGTTTTGCGAATCTTGACCTCGTCAGCCGCGCAGCCGCCCGGCTGACCAAGTGATCCGGTGACGGGGATGGCCCAGATACTGCGCGACGGCGGGCCCATCGTCTGGTTGCTGATCGCTCTGTCGCTGTTTTCGGTTGCGCTGATCGTCGTCAAGATCTGGCAGTTGCGCCATGCGACCGGCGGCGCCGCCCGCCGCGAACGGGCGATCGACCTGTGGGACGGTCGCGACCGGCGGAGCGCGCGCGCCTCGCTTGAGGCGGGCCGCGCGCCCGCCGACCGGCTTTTGGCCCAGGCGATGACCGGGCTGTCGTCGGGCACGGCGCGCCCCTTGCTGGACGACGATCTGCAATGGCGCGGCAATGCCGAGATCGCCAGCCTGTCCACCGGCCTGCGCACGCTGGAACTGATCGCCATGGTCAGCCCGCTGCTGGGCCTGCTGGGCACGGTTCTGGGCATGATCGAGGCGTTCCGCGAACTGGCGCTTGCCGAAGGCTCGGCCAATGCGGCGTTGCTGGCGGCGGGCATCTGGCAGGCGCTGCTGACGACGGCGGCAGGGCTGATCGTGGCCATTCCGGCGGCCTTGGCTGCGGGCCTTCTGGGCGCCCGGGTCGAGCGGGCGGGGCAGATGGCCGAGGCTTCGGTGGGCCGCCTGTTCGCCATCGAGGACCGGCTGGAGCGTTAGGTCATGCAGATCACCCGCCCCAAGGGCCCGCGTGCGACCATTTCCCTGGTGGCGATGATCGACGTGCTGATGATCCTGCTGGTGTTCTTCATGGTCACATCCACCTATCTCGATCTCGACATGGTGCCTCTCGCGGGGGCGGACGGGGCGGCTGCCGAGGCCAACCCGCCCGAGACCGGGCCAGACCCTCTGCCCGCCCGTCTGCTGGTGCGGCTGGGCAGTGACGGGGCGGGTTATGTGCGCGGGCGGGCGCTGGAGGCCACGGCGCTGTCGGCCATGGTCGCCGGGCGGCTGGCCGAAACCCCGGCGCTTGAGGTGCTGGTGCTGCCCTCGGGGCAGGCGGATGTACAGGCGCTGGCCACCCTGATGGATGCGCTGGTGGCGGGCGGTGCCACGCGGCTGCGGTTGATCCGACTGGAGGGGCAGCCATGAAACTGGCGCGCCCCGCGCGGCGCACGCCACCCGAAACGATCATTGCGCTGATCGACGTGGTGTTCTTTCTGCTGGTGTTCTTCATGCTGGTGGGTCGGATGGATGCCACGGCCCCCTTCGACGTGCTGCCCCCTGTGGCGCAGACCGGGGCCGACATGCCGGGGGGCGGCGTCACGATATCGGTCTCGGCGGATGGCGTGATGGCGCTGGACGGGGTCGTGCGGGCGCGCGCCGATGTGCTGTTGGCGCTGGCGGCGCGGCTGGCCGAGGCGCCCGACACGCTGGTGCGTCTGAATGCCGACCGCGCCGTGCCCCTGCGCCATGTTCTGCCCCTGGCCGCCGAGATCGAGGCGCTGGGCGCGCGTGAGGTGGTGCTGGTGCTGACCCCGGGGGGCGGGTGATGCGCGGTGTGCTGGTCTGGACGGGCGGCATCGCCGCCTCGGTCGTGCTGAACGGTGGGCTGGCGGCGTTTCTTGCAGCAGCAGTTGCCCCCGATCCGCAGCCTGCGCCCAGGGTGCCGGACCGGCAATTCGACATCGCCTCCTATCCCGTGCCGCAAACCCGGGCGCCACAGCTCGACGCGACAGGGGCTGTGGTGCCCGAAGCGGCGGCTGGCGGCACCCGTTCAAGCGGGCGCGCCGTTCCCCAGGCGCGGGCCGGGGCAAGTGCGCTGCCAGCCGAGCGCGCGCCGATAATCGCGGCATCGGGGCCGGGCCTTGCGCCCGAGACGCCGGTCGGCGCGGCCCTTGCCCCTGTCGCGCCCCGTCAGGTCGGCCTTGCCCCGCGTGCCGTGGTGGGTCAGCCTGCGCGGGCCTCGGCCATTGCGGGGGCTCCCGTTGCGGCGCTGCTGGCACCGGGCGCGGTTGTGTCGGCGACACCTGCAACGGGTGCCGCCCTTCGACCCGCCGCACCAACGGGCGCGGCGCTGGCAGCGCTTGACGCGCCGCCGCTGGCCATTCTTCCTCTGGCGGTCGGGGGCGAAGCCATGGTCCCGGTCGCGCCCCGTCAGGTCGGCCTTGCCCCGCGTGCCGTGGTGGGTCAGCCTGCGCAGGCCTCGGCCATTGCGGGGGCTCCCGTTGCGGCGCTGGTGGCACCGGGCGCGGTTGTGTCGGCGACACCGGCAACGGGTGCCGCCCTTCGACCCGCCGCACCAACGGGCGCGGCGCTGTCAGCGCTTGACGCGCCGCCGCTGGCCATTGGTCCGCTGATCGCCCGGGGCGAAACCCTGGTCAGGGTGGCGTCGCCCTCCAACCCGCCGCTGCCCGCATCGGCCCCAGCGACCGAGGCCGCACGCCCGGTCATGGCCCTGGTCGTTCCGACACACGCGGGGTTGCCGCGCGCCACCCCGCTTGCGGCCAGCGCGCCCACGGCCCCCGACGCGCCCAGCCTAGCCGTTGCGTCAACGGTTGCCCCGGCCCTGACGGCCAGGGTCGTGCCTGCGTCATTCACGCCTCTCGCCCCGGTCACGGGAATGGCCACGCCGGCCACGGCCCCCACACCCATTGCCCTGCGTCAGCAGGGGGCTGCGGGAACCACCATCGAGCAGACATCCCCCCCCACGACGGCGGCCCCCTCGGTGCGCCCGACAACCGAGCGGCAATCGGCAGCGCTGGCCTGGTCGGGCGCGGCGGCGGCGGCGCTCGATCCGGTTTCGCTGGCCGCGATCCAGGCCTTTGCCCAGGCGGGCGATCCCGCAGGCGATGGGCCGAGGGTGCGCGATGCCATATCGGGGCTGCTGGCCCAGGTGCCTTGCGCGCGGCTGCAGACCGTGTTCGACCCCGCCACCGGAGCATTGGAACTGCGCGGCCACATCCCCGATCCAGGCCTGCGCGCGCCGGTCCTTGCGGCCCTGTCGGCGCAGCTGGGTGGCGCAATTCTCCTGGCCGACGCCACGCTGATCCTGCCGCGCCCCCAGTGTGACGCCCTGGCAGGGGTCGAAGCCGTGGGGCTGCCGCAATCCGATGAACAGGTCGGCGACCCCCGGGTGATCGGCGAGCGTCCCTTTGCCGCCCAGTGGGGGTTTGCCGCAGGCGAGGTGCTGGAATTCGAGATGGAGGCGCCGGATTACCCGGCCTATGTCTATGTCGACTATTTCCAGAGCGACGGCCAGGTGTTTCACCTGCAACCCAGCGACCTTGTGCCGCTGCGCGCCGTCGCGCCCCATGTGATGTTTCGCACCGGCAGTCGCGGCGACGGTCTGCCCAAGGTGCGGTTCCTGATATCCCCGCCGTTCGGGCAGGAGATCATGGTGGCCTTCGCCAGTTCCGCCCCGCTTTATGACGGTCTGCGCCCGATGGCCGAGCCTGCTGCACCCTATCTGGAATTCCTGCGGGGCGCGGTGGCACAAGCCCGGGCAAAGGATCCTGCGTTCCGGGGCGAATGGTATTACTTCTTCGTAACGACCCGGCCCTGAGCGGCCCGGGAGCGAGATGTATCCGATCACGATCGGACATCGCCCCGGGGTGGGGCGTCATCCGAACTTTCTGACCGAATTGGAACCCGTCCCGCCCTATTTGCAGTCGTTCTCGGCCCAGCGTTTCATGTTCGCCTTAAGCCCGCCGCCATAGGGGTGCTGTTTGGACAGCGCCCGTTCGGCGTTGACGTTCAGGTACGTCCTGGCCTGATCGCACAGATTGTCACGCTGCCAGTCGTGGCAGGCTGCGCAGGTCTGGCCTTTCCACAACTCCTCCGGCAGCCCTACGATGGGCGGAAACAACGGCGATCCGGCGACCAGTTCCGCAAGGGTCTTGCCCACCACGGCCTCGCCGCCGTCCGACAGCGGGGCGCTGAAGGTGACGGGCAGAATGTCAGGTGCGGCGGCGGCGGGCGCCGGAATGGGTTGAACCGTCTCGACCGGGGCGGCGGCGGCGGCGGGCGCGGCGGCGGCGGCGGCCTTTTCGTTCAGGATGCCGATCTCGAAGGCGGCCAGTTCGGCATAGATGCCCTTTGGATAGGCATCGAGATAGGCCTGATAGTCTTCAAGGGTGCCGGTGGTGCGGGCGCGCTCGATCATGTCCCGTTCGCTTTCGTCGGGAAGCGCGGCGGGGGCGGGCGCTGCGGCAGGCAAGCTGGCCGCGCGCGAGGATTCGGCCAATTCAGCCAGTTCTTTGGAAGGCGAGGGGGGCGTAGCGGCGGGCGCGGTTTCCTCGGCGATCAGTCGGCCCAGCAGATCGCGGGCCTCGGCGGCCCGCGCGCTTTCGGGGTGGGCGCGCAGGAACAGCAGGATCTGTACCGGATCGCCGCTGGTGCGCACCGAGTTCCACAAGGCCTCGGCGGCCAGTTCGGCGGGATCGACGGGGGCTGCTGCGATGAACTGGAAATCGCGGGTCAGCGACGACGTGTCCCAGGGCACCTGCTGTCCGTTGGTCGCGCGCAGCACGTCGTTGCGCACCGATTTGAACACCTGTTCGATGGCCAGCCCCGGTTCGGGGATGTGGCGCGCCAGGGCGGCGGTGAACGGGCTGTTGCCGTCAAGCCCGTCCAGGGCCACGGCGCCGGGTGCGGTGGAATAGGCAAGGAAGGTGCCGGTGGGGGCCGACATCTCGGCCAGGCCGTTGTCGTCCATCGCCGGAATATCCACGAACGGATTGTCGCGACAGGCATCGAGGATCACGATGTTGGTGCGATTGCGCGCCGAGGCCATCTGGCGCAGCACCGCCTGCGCCTCGATCCCCACCAGCGGCAGATCGGCGGCATCGGTCAGCGAAATGTCGACGGGCAGCAGATAGTTGCTGCCGAATGACTGCACCCCGTGCCCTGCGTAATAGAACAGGCCCGTCGCCTCTTCGCCCGCCGCGCGCAGGTCGCGCCCGAACTGGGCGATGGCGCGGTTCATCGTGATCTGATCGGCATCGTTGAGCAGCGTCACGCGAAACCCCGATGCCTCCAGCGACCGGGCCATCAGCCGTGCATCGGCGGTCGGGTTGTCCAGCGAGGGCACGCTGCCATAGGCGCCGTTTCCGACGACCAGCGCGATCCGTTCCTGCGCCGCCGCCGCCAAAGCGGCGACGAAACTGAAAAGCGCGGCCAGTGCGATGGCAAGCAGGCGTTTTGTCATGTCATCCGTTCAGTACTGTGAATTCGATGCGACGGTTGCGGCGCTGGTTCTCGGGGGTTGCATTGTCCACGACAGGACGCGCCTCGCCATAGCCGCTGCTGGTGATCTGAGCCGGATCGACGCCCTTGGTCACCAGATATTCCGTGACCGAGGCGGCGCGCCGTTGCGACAGGCGCAGGTTCACGGCGTCCGATCCGACATTGTCGGTGTGGCCCCCCACTTCGACCCGCAGGCCGGGGCAGCGGCGCACGATGTCCACGATGCTGTCGAGCAGGAAGAAGCTGCTGTTCTCCAGCGTGGCCGAACCCGAGCGGAAGTTGATGTTGTCGGTGCGCGACAGAATCTCGAAGCGGCCCTTGCAGGCGGCGATATCGAAATTGCCGGCGGTTTCCACGGCGGCGCTGCCCGGTGCGGGCGTTGCGGGGCCAGCGGCAGGGGCGGGGGCAGCGGCGGCAACAAGGGGCGCGTCGGGGGCGTTGCGCCCGAAGATGAAATCGAAACTGACGGTGGCCGAGGGCACGATCCTGACATTCGCGGCCTCTTCCAGCTTGCGCACCCCGTTGTCGAGGTTGTGGCTGGCTGTCGCGATCGAGATCGGCGTGCTGGTGGCCACGGCGACCAGCGTGTCACTGATCAGGGTCACGGCCACCTCGGCCTCGCCCTGTTTCTGCACGCCGTGCAGATCCAGCGTATAGGGCAGGGTGATCAGCTTGCGCCGGGTTTCGGGCAGATCGGCCATATCGGCGGGGTCGATGCGGGCGGTGATCACGGCTTCGGGAAACTGGAAGGTTTCAAAGAACAGGAACCGCATCCGCACATTGCGCAGATCGATCCTGGTGTCCACCGAATCAAGCTTGATCCTGACCGTCGCGGTGCCGTCTTCGGCGATCATGCCGTCGAAACTGGCGAAACTGCTGGATTCCACAACGGTATCGTTCTTGACCGATTGGAAGCGCAATGCCGAACTGTCGGATTTCAGCGCCCAGCCCCCCGCAAAGGGGTTATCCTGTGCCAGAGCGGTCGTGGCGCAAAGCCCGGCCAGCACGCCGGTTGCGGCAAGGCAGCGAAAGATTGATGCGGCATGTGTCAGGCAGGCCATGGCGGAGATGCTCCTGTCGGGTCCAGAGACAACCATGATATCACTCATTCATGGTATTTCAAAGCCGGGAATCCGAGACCTATCGTGCCCGCAGCAGGATGGTCGAGGACGAGCCGACCGCCTGGGCGATCTGGGTATAGGGCACCTTGCGCCGTTCCGAACGTTCGGCGGCGCGCAGCAGCAGCGTTTCCGCCTCTTGCAGGATCGCCGTCGCCTCGGTTGCGGCTTCGGTCAGCGCGGTGGTGGCGACGGGGATGATCGGGCGGGTGCTGCGCCGGGGCGCCACGGGCCGGTCCTCGCGCAGGGTGGCAGGGCGTTTCGTGGTCGATGCCTTGCTGCGGGCGACGCTGTTCAGTTGGCGCGCGGTGTCCTGCACGATCAAGCGCGCCTCGTCGAACTCGGGGGTCGAGGGGAGCGCCGCGACCAGTTGCTCAAGCTGGTTGGCCAGGCAATCCACCTGGTATTCCGCGGCGGGCAGGCGGGCGCAGAACGATTGCGCATCTGCAAAGCCGCGCAGGGCGCGTTCGATGATTTCCTCTTCGGTTCCGCTGACCTGGGTGCTGCCGACGGGCGACTGGCCAGAGCCGGGCAGGTTGAACAACGGAGGCACGAACACCGGCCCGGTGGGTCCGACCGACCAATCGCCCGCATGACCGGCGGTGGCCAGGGCTACGGACATCACAAGAGCAAAACGGGTGGCGGCGCGGATCGGGGTCATCGGGGCATCCTCAGAAAAGGTCTTTCAAGAAATAGGTGAAGGACACGTCGAAGCGGCGGCTGTCTTCCTGATCGAAGGCATCATGCAGGGTGGCTGTCATGCCGAAGTTCTCGAAATCGTCAAAGCGCAGGGCGGCGCCCAGATTCACGTATTCGCCGCTCCAGGCGACCGACAGGCCCAGGTTCTTGCTTACCCCGATCCCGACGCCGCCGAAGATTGCGGGATCGCGTTCCAGGTTGCGCTCGTTGGTGCCCGCGCCCAGGGTGAACATCACCGGATAAACCGGCCCGCTGTCGGAAAACCGGATCTGGCGGAACGAGGTCAGGGCAAGGGTTGCCGAGGTGTCGCGCCCCGAAGCGTCGCCGAACCCGGCGCCCCCGAGGGTCAGCGCCACATAGGTCGGCGACTGGCCGTCCATGATGCGGCGCGAGGCCTTGATCTCGAAATAGCCCGAATCGCCGAAATCGTCGGTCAGCGATGTGATGAACGCGGTCAGTTGCACGCCGACCCCGGTTTCCGCACTGCCAAACCCCAGACCGAAGGCCAGCGATCCGTCTTCGCGCGGGCCCGGTCCCACCCTGTTGTCCGTCAGGGACAACGACCCGAAGGCCAGCCCGCGCGGCGCCACGGTGCCCGAGGGAATGCCCAGCAGGGTGAGGTTCTTCGACGCAGCCTCGCCCGTCTGGGCCTGGGCGGCGCCCGACAGGGGAACAAGGCTGACCAGAACGGCGAGCGCTGTGCGCACTGCGGCGTTTGAATGGCGTCGAGGCGTGTCTGTCATCTTCAAAACCCTTCAATCATTGTAATCCCTCCTACACGGCGTCGCCCTCGTCAACGGCCAAGGCCCTTGCGGTGGCAAATTGCGGCGCACTGTGGTGCGCTTGCGTCGGTTTTGCGGCAGACGGGGTGTTGCTTTGCGTGTTTGCCTAACCTAACGTCGCTCGGGAAAGCTGTTGCCGTCTTGGTGTTGTTTTTCTTTCTGTTCGGCGTGCCGAGGGTCTGGATTCGCCGGCCCGACGCCGGAATTCAGATCTTATAGTATCTGCGAATGGCTGCGCCTTTCGGTTCCCGACCGGTTTTGAGCAAAGGACTCCGCGTGTCGATTTCTGCAACCAACCACGGCGAAGACGCACCGAGCGGCGAAAACCTGGAGTACGAAAAGGTTTTCACCGACCTCATGCTGGCCGCCCAGCCCGGGGCAGAGCGGCAGGCCGGCACGGAAATCATCCCCGCCCAGGAGCCTGACTTCAAGGTGGTCGTCAGCGGTGCCGAGGCGGTGCTGGCACAGTCCAACGACCTGCGCGCTGCGCTGCTTTATGGCTATGCCCGCCTGCGGCTGATCGGCTTGCCCGGCCTGGCCGAGGCGACGGGTTTCGTGCGCAATTGCCTTGAGACGTATTGGGACAGTTGCCATCCGCAACTGGACGCCGACGATGACAACGATCCGACAATGCGAATCAATGCGGTGCTGATGCTGGTGGAGCGATCAACCGTGCTGGGCGCCCTGCGCCAAGCGCCGCTGGCCGACAGCCCCGCCTTTGGCCGGTTCAGCCTGCGGGACGTTTCAATGGCCGAAGGCGAGACCCCGGTGCCCGAGGGCATGGCCAATCCACCCACCGCCCAGACCATCGCCGCCGCGTTCCAGGACACCGCTGCCGCAACTCTGGAGGCCGGATATGGCGCGGTTGTCGCCGCTCTGGCCGATATCGGGGCGATCAACGCGGTGTTCGATGAAATGCTGCCGGGGCAGGGCCCGAATCTGGGCGACATCCAGGCAATGCTGAAAAAGCTGCGCTCGGTTCTGGCGCCTTTCGTGGCAACGGCCGCCGACCCGCAGGCCGAGCAGTCGCCTGCCGCCGCCGCGTCCGGCGGTGCCGCCCCCGCCCCCGCAGCCGCTGCGGGGTCCGGCGCGATTTCGTCGCAGGCCGACGTCAATCAGGCCCTCGGCCGGATCATCGACTATTACACCAAACACGAACCCTCCAGCCCGTTGCCGCTTCTGCTGATTCGGGCGCGCCGCCTGGTGGGGGCCGATTTCATCGCCATCATGGAAGACCTCGCGCCCTTGGGGCTTGAGAATGTCAAACTGATCGGGGGTATGGAAAACCCGGAGTGACAGGGCGTCACCCGGCTGCTTAACCTTACGGCAATGAGACCAACAAACGTTTTTCAGGGAGACGGAAATGTCCAGTTCACAGAAATTCATCGCGCGCAACCGCGCCCCCCGGGTGCAGATCGAATACGACGTCGAGCTTTACGGCGCCGAAAAGAAGGTGCAGTTGCCGTTCGTCATGGGCGTCATGTCCGACCTGGCCGGCAAATCCGAAGTGGCCCAGCCGGGAATCGCCGACCGCAAGTTCCTGGAAATCGATGTCGACAATTTCGACAGCCGGATGAAGGCGATGAAACCTCGCGCGGCGTTCAGCGTGCCCAACACCCTGACCGGCGAGGGCAATCTTTCGGTCGATGTGACCTTTGAATCGATGGACGATTTCTCGCCCGCCGCCATCGCACGCCAGGTCGAACCGCTGCGCAAGCTGCTGGAGGCCCGTAAGGAACTGAGCAACCTGATGAGCTATATGGATGGCAAGCCCGACGCAGAAGAACTGATCTCTGCGACGATGAACAACCCCGAATTGCTGAAATCGCTTGCGGCCGCCCCGGCACCCGCCGGCGACGAGCCCAAGGAATAAGGAGGCGCCGACATGGCCGAAGAAGCAACCCAATCCGCCGCCGCCGAAGGTGCCACCGAAACCGCAGACAGCGATTTCGCGTCCCTTCTGAACAAGAGTTTCAAGCCGCGCAGCGACAGCGCCAAATCCGCCGTCGAAAAGGCGGTGCAGACGCTGGCCGGTCAGGCGCTGGAGAATGCCAGCCTGATTTCCGACGATGTGCTGCACAGCCTTGAGGCGATGATCGCCGAAATCGACAAGAAGCTGAGCGCGCAGGTCAACGAAATCATCCACCACGCCGAGTATCAGCAGCTCGAATCGGCCTGGCGCGGTCTGCATCACCTGGTGAACAACACCGAAACCGACGAGATGCTCAAGATCCGGGTGATGAACATTTCCAAGAAGGATCTGCACAAGACCCTGAAAAAGTTCAAGGGTGCGGCCTGGGATCAGTCGCCGATCTTCAA
>Ga0105053_10007773_pt1 | contig 14207 bp, 17 predicted proteins | sample BON01_FD_78093 | JGI IMG/M metagenome (GOLD analysis project Ga0105053, IMG submission 78093) | Freshwater microbial communities from Lake Bonney liftoff mats and glacier meltwater in Antarctica - BON-01 | ecosystem: Environmental > Aquatic > Freshwater > Ice > Glacier meltwater | place: Lake...
ATATATATATATATATATATATATATATATATATATATATATATATAGATATATATATGTATATATATATATATATATATACACATATATATATATATATGAATCAAGATATACATATATATGTAGATACATATATATGTATATATACATATTTGTATTTAGATACACGTACATATATAGATATATATATATGTACATATATACACACATATATACAAACACACATATATATATACACGTGTAAATAGGAGCATGAACTTCACATCCTCACGTTTCAGTCCGTCAATAAATTGACGCCGGTCGCAGGACTAAATTTTCTCCCGGAAAAAGTCTCTCGATTTTCCGAACTCTCCTCAGAATTCGAATTCTGAGGATCGTTTTCAAGTAATGTCAAAGTAAACCCAGTATTCTCGTGTAAAAATTCTCGAAAGTCAGCTCTGCAGTGTTTTAGTATGGTGATTGAGCAGCGAGACGACTTTTTGAGAAGTTCTACCTCACACACCCACTTCTTGTTGGCAAGGTATTTAGCCATCTGCGCACGTGCAGCTGTACACACACACGGACACACAGACAACGACACATACACACATGCACACAAAGACACAGTGGTTATAAGACAGCCCCCCTCAATCGCATTCACAAGTACATGTGCCTCTATCAAATACATGAGCGACTTGTGGCACATATGACTTCATGACATTGGTGTTAAAAGAATGTTGGGTTTTGAGTGTTTGTATGTGTGTGTGAGTGTGTGTTGTGTGTATGCGTTGTGCGTATGCGTGTGTGTGTGAGTATGTGTTGTGCGTATGCGTGTGTGCGAGAGAGAGAGAGAGAGTGTGCGTGTGTGTGTGTGTGTGTGTGCTTGTAGTGGCCGATATTGCCGAGCGAAAAGAATTTATGTGTATTATACATATATATATACATTCATATACATTTCTGTATACACATATACATACAACCATACATCTATGTATAAAAATATGCATGTGAATATAAGCATATACTCGTGTATAAATAAATGTACGTGTGTGTGTTTGTATGTGTGTTTGTGTGTGCGTTTTTGTGTGCGATATATATACACATACATGAATATACATATACTTAAGCATGTCCATATATGTGTATGTATATATGTATATATTACATATACTTATATCTATACATATGTAATACATATAAATATACATGTAAATGTACATACATGTGTATATACATGTCACATACAATTAAATGGATCTAAACAATCACACCAGTTTCCCCCCCCTTAAACGGCGTGCGCGCCTCAGATTCATCATAGCCTATCTCACTGAGCGACGGAACCTTATGCCCGTTGAAAATCTCGCCCTTGAAACCTTTTCCCGCGGCCTCTTCCAGCGCAGACTGAAATTATTGTATGATATGTATGTACATGTGTATGTGTGTGTATATATACATACATATATATTTATGTATAAATAGCACAGAAAGGCACAATTTCTCAAAATCAGCTGATTGCTTTGATGTATATGGCACACTCAGTCGCGAGCTGACTTTTGAGAATCTTTACCGGACAGGGCCGAGGGATGGACGTGATGTCTGGTGCGAGTACGATGGGTTTCTTTTTGACTACTGCATTAAAGTGGTTGCAGAACGAGGAGTAGGTAGTGACGGGCACACCTGTTGGTTCGTTACAGTGTGTCGCAGTGTGTTGCAGTGAGTTGCAATGTCTTGCAGAACGAGATGTAGTTAGGGACGGTTAAATCCGTGGGTTTGTTCAGGTATGTTGCAGTATATTACAGAGGGTTACGGTGTTTTTTAGAACGAGGAGTAGGGAGTGACAGAACAGGCACACCTATGGGTTCGTTACAGTGTGTTGCAGTGTGCTGCAGTGTGTTGCAGAACGAGGAGTAAGGTGATGGGCATACCTATGGGTTCGTCATAGTGTGTGCCATGACTTTATGTTTATACACGTGGGACATGACTCATTCATATGGGTGTTACATAACTGATCATATTTGTGTGGCACGACTCAATCACATTAGTGTGGCAAGATGCATTCAAGACACAGTTGCACATGGCAGCGAGATCGGTGGGTCGCATACAATACGGCGCATCCATGTGCGTTACATGATGTAATCACACGTGGGACATGACTCAATCATTGGATGTGGCATGACTCATTCAAATGGGTGTGACGTGACTCATTCACATGGGCGTGACATGACGAACTCATGACACACGCGCGATGTCACACACACCTTTGGACATAGCGGCGAGATCTGCAGGATCGCAGAGGGTATGGCCGATATCCGTCACGACCTCGACTCCGTGCGTGGCGCACAGCGCCCTAAAATTTCTTTTTAGTCAGCTCTTTCTACATTTGGTTTCAGTAAATATGAGGTGATTTTCATGTAGTAAATTTAGTTATGCCCTGTATTTTGAGAATATCTACCTGATTGTGGCGTCACGGTCCCGTGCGTAGGGCTCCGTGCAATGCTCGAAGGCTGATGATGAAAACACATGAGAACAGAAATAAGAAACACAAACAACACACAGAGGACAGACACCCATAACATGTTAGAGTGGCGGGTTAACGAGGTAGGAGTGAATAATGTGTGTGTAACACTGAATTGAAAACCGCTGCGTACCGAGGCGTTTGATGCCCCACGCTTTGAAAACGCGCGGGAGTTCGTCAACGGGGTTGCCTTGCAGTACAAGCAGTCTGGAGTCAAGCTTGCCCAGCCCAGCATCCAGGTCCGAGAGTGACTCAAGAAGAAACTGCATGCGGTTGGCACCCACACTGCCAGGGCCGCAAGCGGTTAGAATGGGCTTCGGGTTCGGCTGAGTGGCTCTGAGTGCGGAGCAAGGGAGGGCGGCATGAAGGAAGCAAAGTAGAGAATCACCTGCCTCCCTTGACGAACCAAGGGTCGAGGCAAAAGATAGGCGTAACATGCGACGCGTTTTGCAACGCGCGCACGAGCGAGGGGTTGTCATGCAGCCTCAGCGCTTTGCGGAACCTGTTTGAGAGTCATTTTCGAGGCTGGTGACTTGGTGCTTTGCAACAGAGCGTGCGATGCAACAGAAAACGCTGTGGCAATCAAAGGTGGCCAACATAACGAGGCGTGGCCGATGCAACTGTTGCGCACACGATCACGTGTGGGGTTTTGGGTCGCTTGCATCCGCACCAGTAGAGCGTGTTTACTTGGCTACTGGCCATGCTTTCGGTCGCCCTGCTTCTTGCCACGGGCTCGTCAGTGATCGCCAGCCCACTACCACCCAATTCCGTCGCTGCCACGCCACACACAGCCGTACGCACTGCGCGCACCCGCCCGCCGCTCTCTCCGCCCACGCGCAGGCCCGAGCTTGTCGTTAGAAAGAACAGGAGCACGAGAGCAGAGAGGGCAAAAGGGCTCCACGCCCGCGAATGCGTAGGGAGAGGAATCGCACACCAACGCTTCCAAGCGCTCCCGTTTGTCCAATGTCACCTCAATCTCCTTTTTTTCATCTCTTTATGTCTAAGCTTCGCGGGAGCGTTTTCAACAAGATATTTTTTATAAGAAGACATCATTTCACGGTTCGTGCGGCGGGGTGATTTCGAAAATCAAACGACAACGAGATTGGCGTGCAGAGGCGGATGATGACGGATTTGGTGGCCGACACGATGCTGGACAAAGAAAACCTGGGAAATGCAGCAGCTAACGCACCGGAGGTGCAGGCAACGCTCAAGGCTGCCCAAGAGCCGGTACACGCGCTGCGAAAACACCAACCCACACCACGCCGCGACGCTCCACGTCGTGTGAAGCCCATTCTCATGGGCAGAGGGCGCAGTCCTGCTCCATACCGCATAGTTCGCATGCACTGTCAATAGCTGCGCCACTTTGATCACCGCCAGCGTCTCCAAACCCAGCTCAGAAATTTAAAAATTCACCAGAGCACATTTTCCTGTGGAGGGTGTGCACTGACGTAGCGCCCACATTTCCTGACCAGCATTCTGTGTAGCGTCCACATTTCCTGACCAGCATTCTGAGCCTGCGCTACTTTGTTTGGAGCCACATGGCACCGTCCCTGTGCACCTTTAGTTCTCTCTGCTTTGTCATTTTGTGCGCTGCCCTCAAGAGCATTTTCTTGGACTGATGAGATATATCAAAGTTCCTTCGACCTGCTTTTTGTGCCTTTTGCGCCGCCACCATCTTTATTTTACGTTCATTTCAATTGGCTGTATTTGCCTGTGCGTGCCTGCTTGTGCATACACCTGCATACGCCGCATACTGTACTCACTGTGTGTTCTGCGAGGGTGTTTGCAGGCAGCGGCAGATAAGCGATGCTGGCAGCTGTCCGACTTTGACATTGGCAAGCCACTTGGGCGTGGCAAGTTTGGCAATGTGTATCTCGCGCGCGAAAAGCGCACCAACTACGTGGTTGCGCTCAAGGTGTGTGATGCTCAATTCGTGCTGCTTCGATGCTGTGGGTCCGGCCAGAGTGCTGCGTACCGTAATCTTCATACGTGTGCCTAATCCACGCATTGTTTCGGCTCGTTCCCTTCCCCATACCACCTTTCAACCTATTCCTCTTCTCACTGTTCATCACTCGTAGGTGATATTCAAGGCACAGCTGGCCAAGGCCGGTGTGGAGCACCAGCTGCGTCGTGAAATTGAGATTCAGGTGATCACATCATAACCACGTTGAAGAATGCTTTCCAGTTTGAGATGCAATGCAGTTCTGGAACCTCAAAATTGTGCACAGCCCCCTACTTTTATGTTTGATAAGTGCCCACACTTGTGGGTCCGTGAGAGGGTGGTGTGTGGGTGTGTACATCCGAGCAATTGCAAATGTGTCGTGTTGATTCGTCACATTTTGGCCATACGTGTGGTGGGAGAGGTCTTTGAATAGTTGCACTTTTTAATACACGTGACATGACTCGTGCATTCATGCATTTGCCTGCGACATGAAAGCAATAATATCCCTGGTCTCTCCGGCTACTTTACATACATTACTTACTTTCACTGAGTAACACCTACGGCATGGCAACATCCTGCGACTAGACAACATCCTGCGTCTCTCAAGACAACAGTCTAGTTCATGTGTGTGACACAGCTCATTCATCCGTCACACGCCAGCATGCTCCGTCTCTACGTTTGGGTTACTGAATGCTCTTTCTTTCCTCAGTCACACCTGCGACATGACAACATCCTGCGTCTCTACGGCTACTTTTACGACCAGTCACGCGTCTACCTTATTCTCGAGTGAGTTGTGTAATAATGTGCAGACTGGATTCATGTGGGGGCGCGCGGCGGCGGGCTTTATTGCTCTTTAAAAAAAAAATGATGATAATCTGGGAGTGATGACGAACAATACTGAATGGAACACCGTTTTTGTGACTGCATAGTGCAATAGTCTAGAAATTTCGCTGGAATTTTCATTTGCTCTAATAATCTGGAGAGTGACTATCAACCTACTACTTGATATGATTTACTATTTTAACAAATAACTATCATAATCTGGGCTTTTGCAAACGACGACTGAATATTACAACACACTACAACAATTATATTCGCTCTTGTTTTATGTACAGCCTATCCCATTTCGGGTGACCTTTTCGAATGCTGTTTCAAAGCTCAAAGCTCGAACTTCTCTTTTGCCAAGTTTCAGTGTAAAGAGACGTTCGAGCTTTGAGCTTGAAAAGAGCTTTTGGAAAATGTCACCCCAACTGGGATTGGCTGTAACACCGCATCCCACTGCAACATTTGAGTGGGCAATCTGGAGAGTCAGGAATCTGCAACACACTGCGACGATTGAGTGAGTACTCTGGAGGCAGACCAATTTGAGACATGTGTGTGTGCGTGTGTGTGTGTGTGTGCGGGGACTGTATTTTTCGGCCACGTCATTCGCGCGTGAATACTAAAACAATGGCATCCACAACAGATATGCGTCCAAGGGTGAGTTATACAAGGATCTGAAAAAAGTGGAGCGTTTTGACGAGCAGCGTGCTGCTTCCTATATTGGCTCACTCTCTTCAGGTTTGATTTTTTCAGTGCGCGACTCGTACATGCACAACATATTTGTATATCTTATAAGTAAGTATATTTATATATGTATGTTTACAGCGCTGCAATTCTGAAACAGCGAATCACCACGACTCGTACATGTACATTCGAATTTGTGACCATTGATGTATATGAGCGTTTTGCCGAGCAGCGTGCCGCTCTCTATGTCGGCTTACTTTATTCATTTTTTTTTCCGTGACTTATACTTGTATATGTGAGGGTTGGCTCCAATTTGTTTTGTGTATGAGTGTTACGATGAGCAGCACGCCGCGTTCTGCTTGCAATGTCCATCATGTTCAGTTCGTGATTCACATGTATGTTTTAGTTCGTGATTCACATGTACATTTGGTTCGTGATTCACATGACGTTCATACACAAAATGAGCAGCGCGCCGCGTTTTACTTCCAATGTTCATCATGTTTAGTTCGTGGTTCGCATGTATTTCAAGTCTGTGATCCATATCTGTTGATGTACAAGCAGTGCGCTGCTTCATTCACCTTCTCACTCTCATCAGATTTTTTTTTTTGTAAGTTCGGCACTCATGTATTGTAGTTTACGACTCATATGCAGGGATGTATTTAATTTACTTTCAATACAGATTTGTATGTATATCTTATAAATATGTAAGTATATACATATGTTTACAGCGCTGCAATTCTGAAACAGCGAATCACCGCGACTCGTACATGTACATTCGAGTTCGTGACCATTGATGTATATCTTATAAATATATATATATATATGTATATGTTTACGGCGCTGCAATTCTGAAACAGCGAATCACCGCGACTCGTACATGTGCATTCGAGTTTGTGATCATTGATGTGTATGAGCGTTTTGCCGAGCAACGCGCCGCTCTCTACGTCGGCTCACTTCCTTCATTTTTTTTTTTTTTTTGGCAATTCTGAAACAGTGAATCACAGCGACTCCAGACGATTATATACATAAAGATCTGGTCATTGCATAGCATGCAGATTCATACACGTATTTTACACATACATGTACACATCACCAGCATTACAATTCTGCCTCAAAAAAAACGCACTCTACTGCGACATCATCAACTGTGTACCAAATATAACAAATAAAAACAAAATATAAAAACGTACTCTACTGCGACATAACTGTGTAAAAAATGTATATACATTTCATCTATGCAACCACATATTCAAATATGTATCTGACCCATATGTACAAATATTACCAGCACTGCAATATTGCCACAAGAAAAACGTGATCCACCGCGACATCAAGCCCGAGAATCTGCTGCTTTCCTCAACAGGCGAAGTCAAGATTGGTGGACATTCTCAAAAGTCGGCTCTATAGCCAATTTGCTGTGTAAATGCAGTAGCGAGCAGCCTTTTCAGAATTTCTTCTTGCTGTCTTTGCCGAGGGCAAAGTCAAGATTGGCGCAAATTCATACAGGCCTGCTCTATACGTTCTTTTTTGTAGTGAATTCGCTAGCGAACAGAGTTTTCAGAATTTTCCGTATCGCAGATCGTGCAGAGAACTCTTAGCTTTCACAGCCTACTTTGGTGACATTTCTCGACGGAGATTTTCAAATGTCTGCTTTACAGTTGTTTTATATATGCCCGATTTAGTGGAGAGCAGATTTTCGCGAAAGGTTACCACTTACAGCCGACTTTGGCTGGTCTGTGCACGCGCCCAAGAAAAAGCGCATGTACCACACATGTATGTAAATGTGTAAGAAACAATACATAAGGGGCATTAATGTAGTGAGTTAACAAATGTTACGTTTCACAGCCGACTTTGGCTGGTCTGTGCACGCGCCCACGAAAAAAAGACACACGATGTGTGGCACTTTGGATTACCTTCCGCCCGAGATGGTTGAGGGGCAGGTGTGTTGCAATGTGTTGCAGCGTGTCTCATCTCTTAAAACGCATATCCACCTCAGTTATACTCTGTATGGTCTTCTGCCAGCGTGTTGCAGCGTGTGGCATGTCTTGAAGAGTCATTTCTCTTTCAGTTCGCCTTGAAGTGTCTTCCGCCTGGTTGTATATATAAATATATTCATAAATATTTTTATGTATACAAGCATAAGTGTAGGATGGTTGAGGCACACGTTTGTTGCCAAGGTGTTGCAGGTGTCGCGTTGCACCTCTTAAAAGGCATACCCCCCTTGGTTGCACTGTGCATTGCTTCGTCAATGTGTCGCAGCGTGCTGCATCCAGGAGTGTCGCATCTCTTGAAAATACTGTCCTCTTTAGTCACGCCCTGCAGGCAATTTCAGCCTGAGATGGTTGAGGGGCATGTGTGTTGCATTGCGTGGTTGCCTCCCGCCTGAGACAGTGCGGGGACAGCTGTGTTGCAGCTTGTTGCAGTATGCGTTGCAGCGTGTTGCAGACCAGCGTTACCACCTGGGATTGTCGAGTCGTCACACATAAGATGAGTCGTGGCACTCTGTATGCAACTCAACACACACTACTCGACAGGCACACGACAAATCAGTGGACATCTGGTCGCTTGGTATTCTTTGCTACGAATTTATTGTTGGCAAACCCCCCTTCGAGTCCACCGGTCTCGCTCTCTCTCTCTCTCGTTGCTCCACTTTCTCCATCTCGATACACACGTCGCTCATCATCACTCTCTTGTATTCTTTCCTTGCTATTCTGCATATTTTGTTGGCAACCCCCCTTCTATCGTGGATTTTTGCTTGGCAACCTCCTTTTTGTTTTTACATCGAACTTTCCCTTGCTATTACGAACCTTTTTTTACAATAGTGAATTTACTGTTGGCAACCTCCCTTCTAGTTTGAATCTATGAATGGAATCTCCCTGTTGGCATTCAATGTCTTCTTCATCCCTCTCCATCTCTATCTCCACCTTGATCTGATCCGTACTGTCTATACTTTTACGGTGGCGACATTAGCAGGCTCCAGGAATTTGTAACTCATTTGTAGTCTGTTTCAGTGACACGTTGTACCTGGGTTTCCACACGCGCGCACATGAATATCTCGTACGTACTGCGTACATATATGTATATATCGTATAAGATGCCCCTCCACCTATACCTCTGGGGTAAGCATATCCAAGTATATAGAAATTGAATGTATATGTATATATGTAGAAAATGAATCTGTGCGCCACCGTGACACACAAACACGCACACAGGCCACACGGAAACATACCGGAGGATATCAAAAGTGGATCTGTGCTTCCCCGAACATGTGTCTCCAGAGGCTAAAAACCTCATATTGCAGGTGTGTTTTTGGTATGTGTGAAAACGAGTGTGACTGACTCTCTTATTCTGCAGGATTCCGCAGGTGTGTCTGTGCGACACATACCTCCACCCACATGGTGATGACTCATAAAAACATATGACAATTTATGCATGTTAAACATATGACAATTTATGTATGTACACACATAAATTCATCTCTATTCGAGCAGCTGTTGGTGAAGGACCCCTCGCAGAGGCTGAGTCTGGATAAGGTACTTGAACACCCATGGATTATTAAGGGTCTCGAGGCAGCCTCCCAAACGACGTCCGCTGGTGCTCAGATCTGAGTTCGTGGAGGGCCTTAAATATGCGTATTAGATGCCTCCCAATCGCGTACCGACAAGTGCTGAGATCTGAGGTCGTGAATGGCCTTGTATGTATGTTCTGGATGCCTTTCCATCGCCTACCACTGGTGCTCGGATCTGAGGTCGTGAATGGACTTGTATGTATGTTTTAGATACATTCCAATTGCTCAACAGTGATGCTCGGATGTAAGGTCTTCAAGGGACTGTGGGGTGGCTTCGAGTAGTAGGCTCCTTAAAATCACAGGTCTCTTTTGCAGAATATGGTCTCTTTTATTGGGCGTTTTTGCAAAAGAGACCTATGATTTTAAGGAGCCTACTAATCGAAGCCACCCCATAGCTCGAATCTGATGTCTTCAAGGGGATTTCTTACATGGACATGGACATGGTGATGTATGTATTCACGGTCTCCAACCTTGTATTGGTCTTGTATGTATATATGCATGTATGTATGGATGGATCTTCGAAAACACTTTGTGTTACGGGCCCTGTGACGCATGGCGAGGAAGCAAGGCACAATACGCAAATATGTTAGGCTCTCTGCAGCATAAGAATATCTTCTTGTCAAAACTTGGATCACAGGAGGGATTGGTGCTTTTATGTATATATAAATATATGTTACTCACAAAACTATGTTCCTTGCATACTGTGTTGTATGAAGCTCGATCTTTTGGACACTTCAACTCACACCCACCTGACTGGACATTTGGGAGATGTGGATTGTGCATATCTTATTTTTTTTCTCGAGAGAGTGGAATAAAACTGATTCCGCGTCGCCTATACCCCCCTGAAGTTCGTGAAGTTCGGTCTCAGTCAGAGCTATCGTTACGCTGTGACATAGTTGAGTACCATAACAGAGGTTTCTGAACCTCTTTAGAACTTGTTCTATGAGGACATTTTCGTAGACATTCTTTTCTCGAGGTCAGTCGGCAGAGAGAAGGTCGTCGCGTTGTTTGCGAACACAAGCATGTTGGTACGAAACGATCTTTCGCCGTGTCTTTGCTGTGTGTTGCCCATCATGCTGTACGCCTTTGGTGCTCACATACACGTTGGCCTCGCCGAGCGGTCAACCCTTTGTAGATTCGTGGGAACTCGCATGCATTCCTTCACTCGTTCTAGGGAGTATGGCCTTCTTTGATAACACACAACCGCTTTGATATTTCAATCACAAAATGGGAGGGGGGGAAAAAATCTGCCCACCCTCTTTAGATGCGCCCTGTCAATCATCTTCCTGCAGCTGCATTGTATGAGGTGGTGTTGCAGGTAAATATCCATTATGAAACGACCTATTCTGTTCGCACTAGAATTGTTAGCATCATTTTGACTTCATTATCTATCCATATTGTTTGATGCAGTGTTCAGAGCACACATGATTTTCCCCCAAAAATATTCGCATGACCCACTTTACACATCCATAAAGTGGGAGAGGGGACTGAATGGGGACAAAAAAAATTAATTGATTTTCATTGCCGATTTCAAGCCACCGGGAGTGAACATAAATGATTGATTGGGTCGGGCGGAGGGGGTAGAAAATTAATTAATTTTCATTGCCGATTTCAAGCCCCTCCGCCCGACCCAATCAATCATTTATGTTCACTTCCTGGTAAATAGATTTCAGAAAAGTATTGTACTTATCATCCAGTACAAATATTTAATATCTTGTTACGAGGATTGTATATTCCAGAATCTGATCCTCGACAAGATTATGCGGTACTGGTTTCAGTACTCAACCTAGTTGGCTTTTCCTTTTCCACCCGACCCAAATGGTCGGGCGGAAATTTTTTGTACCACCGAGGTACCAGCTCCCAAGGGGCATCTAGGGGGGACCAGCCCCTAAACATTTGGCATGATTCATAGGGGCGGGCGGAGTAGTACAACTAAAGCACTTACGAACCGCCAAACGATGCATTTGAACTAAGCCCCCCTCCCATTTTAATTGGCAAGCCCCCCTCCTCATTTTATGGATGTGTGGGGTACATATTTTCCTCCGTCGTGTGATGCAGTGTGAAGAGTGTAAATATGTGGGGAGTGTATTCAAAAACGATGCAGTTTCGAGAGTGTATACAAAAATGGTATGTGTGGAGAGTGAACTTGGTGTATATTTTCGCAGTGTGAAGAAGATATATAGCGCGATGCGGAGAGTGTATATGGGGTGGCTACAATTAGTAGGCTCCTTGAAATTATAGGTGTCTTTTGCAGAATATCATCTCTTTTATAGGGCTTTTGCAAAAGAGACCTGTAATTTTAAGGAGCCTACTAATCGTAGCCACCCCATACAAGAACGATGAAGTGTGCAGAGTGGAATTATTTTGAGATCCTGTTGAATTCGGAAAAGACTGGGCGACCTTGACTGTGTCGCCTTATAAAAGAGACTATATTCTGCAAAAGAGACCTGTAATTTTAAGGAGCCTACTATTTGAGATCCCGTTGAATTCGAAAAGCCTGGGCGACCTTGACTGTGTTGCTAAATCACGATGGGGTCATGTCGCACGTTTTTGTGAGGGCGCAGCCTCAACACAGTCTTGTCACGGACCATGACTTTACAGCAACGTCTGAAAATAATTCGAAATATTGCCTGAAACTGGTGGCGGAAAACTCTGTCCTCTCTGCTCTCCTCCTCCATTGTCCCTCCTCCTCTCCTCTACTCTTTCCACCGTGCTCTCCCCCCCAACCGCAAAAGGGGGCGGGTCACGAAAACGGTTGGGTGGGGGTGCGTAACGGTTATGCGAAGCAGCCTCCGGGCCCGCTGAGTTAGTACCGTTGAGATGACTTGTTGGGTTCGTGAAACGTGTATGGCGTATTGAGGATAGTGACGCGCCTTCCCAGCCCCATTCATCATCTTCTGTGCCATGGCCTCCTCGTTTATCCCCGCGCCCACCGTGACCTCTTTCCCAGCCCCTGCCGTCCAGGTCTCTCGCATCTACAACTCTCGTTGATTGCTGTTGTGAGTTGCCATGGTCTTTGCCATCGCCTCTTCCTTCCCCACTCCCATGGCGACCTCTTTCCCAACCACAGCCTTCATCACTCACGGCACCCTTTCCCTTGATAGGCCACATCCACCCCTCCAGACCTATGCGTGTATACAATTTAACACAATTGTATACAATTGAACACATTTATACGAGCAAATAGAGCTTCCTGCAAAGCTACTAGACTATTTCTTATGGGGTAATAAAAGCAACGTGAATCAAGCGTATTCGATATGTAGAATGTTTTAAAAGAACAAGAGAAGATGCGAGCAACACCGACACCTCGAATTCAGCTATTTTCAAATAAATGTATGGACATATACATATTCGATATGTGTAATGATTCAACAGAACAAGAGAATATACGAGAGCAACACCAACACTTCGAATTCAGCCATTTTCAAATAAATGTATGGATGTATACATATTCGATATGTAGAATGATTTAAGAGAACAAGAGAATATACGAGCAACACAAAAACCTCGAATGCAGCTGAATTGCAATAAATAACACATTCTCTTTTGTAGGGCTCTTTTGCCAACGAGAACTATACATTTAAGGAGCCTACTCGAATTGCAATAAATGCATCCCACGCCAAGGGTATGGGGTGGCTACGATTAGTAGGCTCCTTACAATTATAGGTCTCTTTTGCAGAATATATTCTCTTTTGTTGGGCTCTTTTGCAAAAGAGACCTGTAATTTTAAGGAGCCTACTCGAATTGGAATAAATGCATCCCACGCCAAGGGTATGGGGTGGCTACTACGGTAGTAGGCTCCTTAAAATTACAGGTCTCTTTTGCAGAATATATTCTCTTTTGTTGGGCTCTTTTGCCAAAGAGACCTATAAATTTAAGGAGCCTACTCGAATTGGAATAAATGCATCCCACGCCAAGGGTACTAGACTCCTTCGAAGACTCAGAGGATGCCTTACGATGCAGGTCATTTTCCGCAAAAGAGCCACTAATCATAGGTCTCTTCTGCGGGAAATGACCTGTGAAGATAAGGCATCTTAGGACTTCACGCCACCCTGTACTAGACTCTTTCCGAAGTAATTCAAGTAATCATCACTTTTGTGATAATTGCTTTTATTAGTTCAAAAGTAGTCTAATACCCTTAAAGCAGGTTTCTTTCCGCACAAGAGCCACCAATTATAGGGCTCTTTTGCGGAAAACGACCCGTAAGGATAAGGCATCCTATGACTCTACGCCACTCTGTACTAGACTCCTTTCGAAGTAATTCATATAATTATTCTCATTGTGATAATTGCTTTTATTATTTCCAAAGTAGTCTAATATGATATGGGATGACTACGATTCGTAGGCTCCTTAAAATTATAGGTCTCTTTTGCAGAATATCTTCACTAGGGCTCTTTTACAAAAGAGACCTATAATTGTAAGGAGCCTACTAATCGAAGCCACCCCATACCCTTTGTGTGGGGCGTATTTGCTCAAATCCAACTGCGTTTGTTTCGTTACTTGGATTGTATACATATGCATGAGACTAAGGCATATGTATAAAATTAGTCTAATATATTAGACTCAGACATATGTATAATTTCATATATAAGTATCAGATTAAGACATATACACACACACACACACACACACACACACACACACACACACACACACACACACACACACACACACACACACACACACACACACACACC
>Ga0105053_10007774_pt1 | contig 14205 bp, 14 predicted proteins | sample BON01_FD_78093 | JGI IMG/M metagenome (GOLD analysis project Ga0105053, IMG submission 78093) | Freshwater microbial communities from Lake Bonney liftoff mats and glacier meltwater in Antarctica - BON-01 | ecosystem: Environmental > Aquatic > Freshwater > Ice > Glacier meltwater | place: Lake...
ACATCGTTCTGCTGCACCTGCCACCCTACAGTCCCGAGTGGAACCCGATGGAGAACATCTGGGATTATCTCCGGCAGAACAAGCTCTGCTCAACAGTGTGGGACAGCTACGACGAAATTATCGCGGCCTGTAAAACCGCCTGGAACTGGCTCATCGCCGATCCCGACCGCATCCGCTCCATCGGAACACGCAGCTGGGCAACGGTTGGTGTCTAGGGCGGTTGGTATTAAGCCTAATTTTGATCGATAGGCTCGAGTATGTCGCATACGAACGGCTCTGAGCGCCTTGCCTACCGTCATCTGTCGAGGTGGTTTTTGGTGGCTCCAGTTCACGCTCGCCGCCCAAGCTGTCCCAGCACCAGGCGCAGCGCAGCGGCATCGATCGGACCGGAGAAGCGGACCCGCAGGCTACCGCTCTCAAGCTCGATCACTCCCGGCAAAGCGTTGGGCTCCGTATGCGTCGACACCGCCGCTGGTGCAATGAATTCGGAATCGCGGATCACACGGTTCGGACCAGCCGGCTCCGTAGACTTACGCCCTATTCCTACGTTTGCCTGGGCAACACAACAGTTGCCCGCAAACCACCCTCCGGACGATTCGATAGAGTGATAGCCCCGCCATGTGCTTTCACCGCTTGGCGTGCAATCGTTAAGCCAAGGCCAGAGCCACCACGTCCGCGTGCATAGTCAAGACGCCAAAACGGCTCGAAGACGCGGTCCATTTGATCTTCAGAAATTCCTGGCCCCGAATCCTCTACATGAACCACGCATGCTGCCTCCTCGATGCATACTCTAACCCCCGCCGCTCCTCCATGGAACACTGCATTGTCGATCAGATTTGACAACGCACGTTTCAGAGCCAGTGGACGACCGGTCATCCGGGCCTGCGCCGGACCTTCGTACAGCACGTTCTTTCCCGCGTCAGTCGCATCATCGCATAGCGTCTCCAGAATCGCCGCTAGATCGATCGATCGTCGCGCCTCTTGTTCCTGATCACCGCGTAGATACGCAAGGGTCGTGCCGACCATCGCGTCCATTTCCGCCAGGTCAGCATCAAATTGTCTTTGCAATTCGGCGTCATCGAGGAAACTCGCACGCAGTCGGAGCCGCGCGATTGGTGTCCGGAGGTCGTGGCTGACGGCCGCGAGCGCCTGGGTTCGATCGGCAATCATTCGATCGATCCGTGCCTGCATGCGATTGAAGGCTTGCGCAGCATGTACGACCTCACGGGGGCCAGTCTCCGGGACCGATACCGTGGACCAAGTTCCGCCAATGCGGTCTGCTGCGGTTGCGAGTTCTCGCAACGGGCGTGCTATCAACCGCACGACGATTAGACCAAGCAAGAGTATCCCGACAGCCATTGCGCTGGTTGAGAGCAACGTTGTCCGGTCGGGCGTAGTTGGTCGGAATAACGCTGCAGAAAAATTGAGCCAAGTTCCGTCTGACAGCCGGATTGCCCCCACCAGCAGATGGGGTGAATCCTCTATCGAGGTGTCGCCTGAGTATCCAAGGCGGATGTCCGCATCCTCGAATTGAGGCACCAACTCGCGCAGCTTGTTGCGTACGGCAACAATTCGCGGACTATGTTCGTCAGTCAGGCGAACCGTGGGTGCTGCGGTCCAGTGTAGATCCAGGCTTGCCGAAGCCAGGTCGTGGGTCGTGCGATCACGAGCAGCCGGTTCCAAAACCTCAAGCACGCGCTTCGTCGCCAACAACCTTTCCGCCAGTTGGCGTTCACGAGCGGTGCCCAGCAGCGCCTCAATGTCAACTTGATAGAGCCACAGGCTCCCTAGATGAAACGTCAACAGGCCGGATAGCAATACCAGAATGATACGGCCACCCAGCGTATCGGGCACGATCCTGGCAATCACGCGCCACATCAAGATCGTGTCACGGTCGGCTGGAACAGGTAGCCCATACCCCGTACAGTCTTGACGATGGAGGGACTGTCTTCACTAGGTTCAAGTTTACGGCGCAGCCGACTGACCATGACATCAACTGCCCGATCTTCGCTGTCGGACATTCGCCCGCGTGCCAAGTCGAGCAATTGATTTCGTGAGAGGACACGCTGAGGGTGTTCGCAGAAGGCCAACAGGACATCGTACTCACCGCCAGAAATATCGATGGCGCTGCCATCGGGGGCGATGAGCTCCCGCCGGCGAGTGTCTAGCACCCAACCGGCGAACAGGATACGGTCGCCACGCGCGCCACCAACACGCGTGTCGCCAGACATCTGGCTTCGCCGCAGCACGGCTCGGATACGCGCAAGTAGCTCAGGGCGGCTGAAGGGTTTGGCGATGTAGTCGTCCGCTCCCAACTCGAGCCCCAACACTCGGTCGGCCTCGTCACCGCGTGCGGTAACCATGATAATCGGCACCTGGGTCTGGGCCCGCAATGCGCGTGTCAAGTCGAGACCAGACGTGCCAGGCAGCATGACATCCAGCAGGATCAAATCCACCGCAGCGTGGTTGAGCGTCTCCCACATTTCGCGCCCATCGCATACGCCGGTCGCGCGATAGCCATTTTGTCGCAGGACCTTGACAATCAACACCCGCATACCTGCGTCGTCTTCCACGACGAGGATATGCGCTTCGGTGGCTAATTGTTCTGGGTTCATCGTATGCCCTGCACTCTCCAGGTCCTCATTCAGCGACGTTCGATCAACGTTCAGGCAACTATCAATCACCAGTTCGACGCGAGACTGATGCGGTGAGCTGACGCCGCTGGCGATCTCTCTCCGCCCACCACCCATACTCCCCTACTTTAGCTTGCTGATACTCGTCACTGTGAGCTGACCGTTTACCCGCTCTGCCTCGAACTTGACGCGATCGCCGGGCTTGATGGTTTTGAGCCAAGCGGGGTCTGCGACCCGGAAAACCATCGTCATTGAGTCCATATCGAGATTCTTGATGGGTCCATGTCGCAATGTGATCTTGCCGGCCGCCTCGTCGATCTTGGTCACATCACCGTTGGTTGGAACCGCTTGCGCGAGAGACGGATGGAGAGCTTGCAGTCCGGCGATCGTCAGGACCGCCAGTAGGATCATGAGTTTGCGCATATTACCGTTTCCTATACTGAAGGTTTGCATCACTTTACGACAACTACGCCGTGCATGCCAGATTCACGGTGGCCTGGAATAAGACACGAGAAGTCAAATTGGCCAGACTTGGAGAAGAGCCACACGATCTCACCCGACGTCTTTGGCTTCAGACGCTTCGCATTGGGGTCGTCGTGCTCCATGTCGGGGTTCTTCTGCATTTCTTCCATATGCTTAAGATTGTCGGCGAGTGTTGCCAGGACGATCTCGTGATCGATGGCACCATTGTTCCGGAGCACAAACTTGATCTGCTCGCCGCGGCGAACTTCAATGCGACTCGGAGAGAACAGCATTTTGCCGTCATCCTCCCGCATCGTCAGGATGATCGGGCGGGATGGCTTCCTCGGGTCGCCCGGCTTGCCGTAAGCCGTCTCTTCAATGGCTGCATGACCTTCTCCGGGCTTGTGCCCCGGGCTAGCTGTCGCCATCCCGACAATCGTCAGGGAAAGGCCGATGAACAGGGACGCAGGGATCAGAGGTTTGTGCATAAGCTTACCTTCTTGGGAGGTCAGGAGTGGGCGGGGAGGGGATGCTTCCCCAAGTGCAGCTACTCGTTAGCGGGGGCGCGCTGTGTCTGCCGATGGGCGCTAATGATCCGAATCTGACGGATAGTGCCGTCAGAATCAGACCACTTTCTTGATTTTGCGGGGCGATTCACCAAACGCTTGGATAGCAGGCGTTTGGATCGCACCACTAGTGCGAGCCGGAACCGCCACGCGGCTTGACGACACGGACGTGCGCGGCCTGATCGGGCGCACTAGCCATCCGCTGGGGGGGAGCCGTTGGAGCTTGTGCCTGTTGTCCAGTCCATTCATAAGAAACCGTGCCTGGTGGGTGCGCGTAATGCCCAGGGTCCGCGTAGTCGTTGGCGGCAAGCCCCTCGCGCACCTTCACGACTGAGAACATCCCACCCATTTCAACCGCGCCGAACTGCGCGAATCCCGTCATCATCGGCAGCGTGTTGTCGGGTAGCGGCATCTCCATCTCGCCCATGTCAGCCATGCCGGCCGAGCCCATGGGCATGTAGTCGGGAACGAGCCGACGCATCTTCTTCGCGAACTCGCGTTTGTTTACCCCGATGTAGGTTTTCACGTCGTGGCCCATCGCATTCATCGTGTGATGCGACTTGTGGCAGTGGATGGCCCAGTCGCCGGGCTCGTCGGCCGTGAATTCGTACGCACGCATAGCGCCGACGGGAATGTCGATGGTCACCTCCGGCCAGCGAGCTTCCGGTCGAACCCATCCGCCATCTGTGCACGTCACCTCGAAGTGGTATCCATGCATGTGTATGGGGTGATTGGTCATGGTCAGGTTTCCGACGCGAACCCGTACGCGATCGCCCTTGCGGACGACCAACGGGTCGATCCCTGGGAAGGCGCGGCTGTTAAACATCCAAAGGTTGAAGTCCAACATCGTGTTGACCTTCGGCACATAGGCGCCGGGCTCGATGTCAAAGGCGTTGAGGAGAAATACGAAGTCGCGATCGACGCGGTGTTCCGTCGGGTCACGCGGGTGCACCACGAAGAACCCCATCATGCCCATGGCCATCTGCACCATTTCGTCGGCATGCGGATGGTACATGAAAGTCCCGCTCTTTCTGATCTCGAATTCGTATACGAACGTCTTTCCCGGTTTGATGTGCGGCTGCGTGAGGCCACCGACGCCGTCCATGCCGCAGGGCAAAAGCTGGCCGTGCCAATGGATGGTCGTATGCTCGGGCAGGCGGTTGGTCACAAAGATGCGAACACGGTCGCCTTCCACTGCCTCGATTGTCGGCCCCGGACTCTGACCATTGTAGCCCCATAGATGCGCTACCATTCCGGGGGAGATCTCGCGGACAACCGGCTCGGCGACCAGATGAAACTCTTTCCAGCCGTCCTTCATCCGCCACGGCAATGTCCACCCATTGAGCGTGACCACCGGTTGGTAGTCCTGGCCTGCCGTAGGTTGCAGCGGCGGACGCATCTTCGCGTCATTGACCGTCGGCGCCTCGGGGATCGATTGTGCCTGAACGCGCCCACTGACCGCGGCCGCACCGAGCAAAGCGAGGCCGGAAGTGGATATCAGGTTGCGGCGAGGTAGTATCATCATTTTCTCCTGTGTCAGTGGCCGGGCGCGCCGGTATTTCCAGCCGGAGCCGCCTCCGCAGCATCTCCAGTGGAAGCAGCGCCTCCCCCGCCAATAATGGCTGCTCGGAGGGCGACCTCTGCCAGAAAGAATTCACGGCGTGCGGCTATCGCATCAATATTGACGAACACCCTTTCCCGCGCTTCGGTCAGCAGATCAAATACATCTATGAGCATTCCATTGTATCGAAGCAGCGCCTCCTGGGCGACGATCCTCCGCAGCGGCAAGACCCTATTCTGATAGTGTGATGCTATCTCGTATGCGGCGATGCGGTTCTGATAGGCAGAACGGGCTTCAGATCGTGCATCGACGGCCTTTGCGGCCAGCCTATTGACGGCGCGCATGTAGGTTTCGAGTTCCCTTCGTAGCTTAACCTCGCCCCCATCAAAGATTGGAAATTCGAGCTCGAGCTCCAGCCCGCCGAAGTTTTTCCGCTCGTCGCCATCCCGCTCGTCTATGCCAATTCCAGCGAGTTCGATTAGCGAGACAAACCGTGTCGTCTCGGACAGCTTCAGCGATCGGCCTGCGATGGAAAGTTCCTGACGCGCAATCTTCAGATCAACGCGGGTGGCCAAAGCTTCCGCCTCGACATTGGCGATGGCATTCACAACGCGCGGCAGCGCTGGGAGACGCGATGGGATGCGAGCCTCCCGCGCCGTACCCCAGAGGCCCATGATGCGCGCCAAAGCATCCTTTGCCTGGCGCGCCCGAAGTCGTGCTTGGGCCAGTTGCGCCACTACCTCAGCGTAGGCTGCCCCCGCTCGCGCCTGCTCCAGCTTGGTGGCGCCACCTGTTTCGCCAAGCTTGCGCATCAGATCGGCAGTTGCGTCTGCCGCCGACCTTGCCTGCTCCAGATAGCCAACGGTCTCCTGCGCAGCAACCGCCGCGATCCATGCTCTACGGGTGTCGAGCGCAATTCGGTAAGTCGTCGCTATTGCGGCTTGCTGAGCCTGCGCAAACCGCTCGCGCGCTAACTCCTTGCGAGCGGGCAGAGTTCCCAAAGCGAGAATGTTGCCGATCACGCGGACTTCCCACTCAACGAATGACGGGCCGCCGATACGTGACAGACTCAGCCTGGGGTTGGGTGGCAGTCCGGCTTCGACGCTGGCAATCTCCGCCAACCCGAGATCGTTGTAGTCAGCCTGCAGCATCCGGTTGTTGAGCAGAGCGATTTGCACCGCGCTCTCAGCTGAGAGGGTTTCGCGCAACAACACCGCGACGCGCGTGCTGGCGATCGCAGCGTCACCTTCGGTTGCAATTTTCGTCGGCTCGGCGCCCACCTGTTCTCGGACAGCTGTCGCGACCGTCGCCATCCCACCATCAGGAGAGAACTCGGCGCAAGCCTGCAGTAGCAGGCCCAAGCCCAATACCAACGTGGACCGAACGGAACTCAAGGCGCACGGCCCGCGCGTGGCGCTACGGAATCGTTCATCTCTCGCCAGGACCTGGGAGCCACCGGCCAATAATTTACTGTCCCGGCAGTCACCGACGTATGAGCCACGGCGGCGACACTACCGGCGCCATCCGCAGGATTGGGTCCTGACAGAACAACGGGCTGGGATATGGCGCAGCCCACAACGACAAGGGCAAGTGGCAAGGCAGCCAAGGCTCGCAATACAACCTCCATAGGATCGTTTACAAACGGGTTGTGATCAGGTCCGGCACAATGCGACTGCTCCGTGCGGCTGCCAACTTTGGCAGAGATAGCCCGCAAATGTGTCCCGCGGATGTACGGAGTGCGACAAAGTGTTGCCAGCCGGAGCATGACGGCGGAACGATGTGCGCTACGACAGGCGCACCCCTCGCAGCCGGAGCGCGTTGGCGATCACCGAGACGGAACTAAGCGCCATCGCCGCCGCAGCCACGATCGGGCTGAGCAGCAGGCCGAGGCTGGGGTAGAGCACGCCCGCGGCCAAAGGCACGCCGGCGACATTGTAGGCGAAGGCGAACACCAGGTTCTGGCGGATGTTGCGCATCGTTGCCCGGCTGAGCGTGCGGGCGCGGGCAATGCCCATCAGGTCGCCCTTCACCAGGGTGACGCCGGCACTCTGCATCGCCACCTCGGTGCCGGTGCCCATGGCGATGCCGACATCCGCCTCGGCCAGAGCGGGCGCGTCGTTCACGCCGTCGCCGGCCATCGCCACCACCTCGCCCTTGGCGCGCAGATCGCGCACGATGCGGTGCTTGTCCTGCGGCATCACCTCGGCCAGCACATTGGTGATGCCCAGGGTGCGGGCGATCGCCTGCGCCGTTGTGGCATTGTCACCGGTCAGCATGACGATGCGGATGCCGTCCTGGCGCAGCCGGTCGAGGGCGGCGGGGGTCGATTGCTTCACCGGGTCGGCGATGGCGATCACGCCACCCGGCCGGCCATCAACGGCCACGAACAGCACAGTCGCGCCCTCGCCACGCATCGCATCGGCGCGTGCGGTCAGTGCGGCGATATCGACACCCTGGGCAGCCATCATCCGCGAATTGCCCAGAGCCACCTGGCGCCCGTCGACCACGCCGCTAACGCCCTGGCCGGTGACCGAGGCGAAGTCTCGCGGTTCCGCGATCACAGCACCGCTCTCGCGCGCCGCGGAGACGATGGCGGCCGCCAGGGGATGCTCGCTCGACCGTTCCAGGCTGGCGGCAAGCGTCAGCAGCTCGGGCTCGGTCATGCCGTCCACCGGCTCGATACCGACCACCCGTGGCTTGCCCTCGGTCAGCGTCCCCGTCTTGTCGACCACCAGCGTGGTGACCTTCTCCATCCGCTCCAGCGCCTCGGCCGACTTGATCAGCACGCCGGCGGTCGCACCCTTGCCCACTCCGGTCATGATCGACATCGGCGTCGCCAGGCCGAGCGCACAGGGGCAGGCGATGATCAGCACCGACACCGCCGCGATCAGGCCATAGGCCAGTGCCGGCGGCGGGCCCCAGATGGCCCAAGCAATGAAGGCCATCACGGCCACGGCGATGACCGCCGGCACGAAATAGCCCGAGACGGTGTCGGCCATGCGCTGGATCGGCGCCCGGCTGCGCTGCGCCTCGGCGACCATGGCAACAATTCGGGCCAGCATGGACTCAGCGCCGACCTTCTCGGCCTGCATCACCAGCGCGCCGGTGCCGTTCACCGTGCCGCCGATCAGCCGGTCGCCGGGCTCCTTGGCCAGCGGCATAGACTCGCCGGTGACCATCGACTCATCGACCGCCCCGCGCCCTTCCAGGACAACGCCATCGACAGGCACGGCGTCGCCCGGCCGCACGCGCAGCCGGTCGCCGGCCTGGACGTGACCGAGTGGGATCTCCTCGTCATCGCCCGAGGCGGTGATGCGCCGGGCGGTCTTCGGGGCGAGGTTGAGCAGGGCGCGAATGGCCCCGCCGGTCTGCTCGCGCGCGCGCAACTCCAGCACCTGGCCGAGCAGCACCAGCACGGTGATCACAGCACCGGCCTCGAAGTAGACGGCAACTGTGCCGCCCGCGTCGCGGAAGCCGTACGGAAAGGCAGAAGGCAGCAGGGTGGCGACCACGCTGTAGGCATAGGCGGCGCCGGTGCCGATAGCGATCAGGGTAAACATGTTGAGGTTGCGGCTGACGAGCGATGCCCAGGCGCGCGTGAAGAACGGCCAGCCGGCCCACAGGATTACTGGCGTTGCCAGCAGGAACTGAATCCAGGTCGAGGCCGTTGGGCTCACCAGGTGGCGAAGCCCGAGCAGGTGGCCGCCCATTTCCAGCGCCACCACCGGTAGGCTCAGAGCGGCACCGATCCAGAAGCGGCGTCTCATGTCGACGAGTTCATGGTTCACCGGCGCCTCGGCGGTGATCTCCGCCGGTTCCAGCGCCATGCCACAGATCGGGCAACTGCCCGGCCCCACCTGGCGGACCTCAGGATGCATCGGACAGGTATAGATCGCGCCTTCGGCCAAGGCGGCTTGCGGGGCGGGGCTCTTTGGAACCAGGTAGCGGGCCGGATCCGCCTGGAACTTCGCGAGGCACGAGGTCGAGCAGAAATGGAACGTATTCGAACCGTGTTCCGCACGAAGGCGTGAGGTTCGGGTGTCCACCTTCATGCCACACACCGGATCGGTCGCAGTAAATCCGCCACCCTCGCCATCACCGCGTCCGCAGTTGTGGTTTGCTGCTTTATGGTGGTGCCCGCTCATATCATGCTCTCCTGGTGCCGGGGGGATCGCCAGAGCGACACTGCTTGACGGATATACCCATATAGGGTATCAATCAAGCATGATCGACCCAGCGAAAAAATCAATCCTGACCCGTCTGAAACGGATCGAGGGTCAGGTTGGCGGCCTGCACCGGATGGTGGAGGACGACCGCTACTGCATCGACGTGTTGACTCAGATCAATGCCGTGCGCGCGGCGCTGCATAGGGTGGAGGCGGAGATGCTGCGCGGGCATGTCGCGCATTGCGTTGCGGATGCGTTCGCGACCGGCGATGCCGAGGCCCAACGGCAGAAGGTCGATGAGTTGGTCGACACAATGGGCCGGATGTCGAGGTAAACAGATGCCGCAGGGTTGGGCACATTTGATCGGCCGGATCGTGGCGCTCGTCGGAGTGCTGGGTCTGTTGTTGATCGGCGGCCCGGCCGGCTTTGGCACCGCGGCCGGTCGGGTCGATGCGAATGCCTCGCGTCACGACCCCGCCGCGTCCAGGCAAATATTAGTCGGTCTATCCAATCTCGACCAGGCAGGTGCTTCCACGCCGAACTGCCCCCACCAGCACAGCCGTGATTGCTGTGCCGTCGCTGGGTGCCCCGCGATGAGCATCGTTCCCACTGCGGCTGCCCTGGCAAGCATGGCATGGTTGGGTGTGGCGGTGGATTTCGCTGGCCGGGGTACGGCAGTACCTGACGGCGTCATGGCAATGCCGCTGACGCCACCACCGCGACGGCCGGCCTGACCGGCCTCACGCCCGTCCACAGCCGCACGCCTCTCAGACTGTTTGCGCGCACGACGTTCGTTGCCGATCCAAAGTTGCGTGCCGTTGCCGCATCCGACCCTCGCGAGGGCAGGATGCGCGACGCAGTGCTGGTGCCGACCTACGCCACGGTGACCATAACGTTCGACACCAACAATCCCGAACGCCGGCTGCTGCACCGCAAAAACCTGTTTCATATGGCGACCGGCATGATGACCGAGGTCAGCTATGCCGATGTCGGTCAGGAGAAACCGCACTATGCGTAATGCAACGATAACCCTTCCCCGCCGCGCCATGCTTGCCGGGTCGCTTGTCACCATGGCGGGCCGGCCGGTCTGGGCGAATTCGACCCGCGGCACCGTCTTCACTGCCGACGAAAATGGCAACTCAGTCAGCGCCTTGACCCTACCGGAGGGCATTGTGCGTACCGCCCGCCTGTCGATCACGCCGCACAATGTGGATATCGGCGCCGACCGCAGCAGCCTGCTTTTGGTGGGCACTCCGGCAGGTGGCGGTCATGGCGGGACCGGCGGTCGGCTTTTGGTCCTCGATGCCGCCGATGTCAGCCGGCCAGCCCGTCGCGATATCGCCATCGGGCCGCACCCGGCGCATGTCGTGCCGAGCCCGGACGGCGTGCATGCCTATGTCAGCGACTCCCATGACGGGACGGTGATGGTGGTGGAGTTGCAGGCAGGGCGCATCGTGGCGCGCATTCCCGTAGGTAGCGAACCGCACGGCTTGCGGCTGTCACCGGACGGAACGGAGTTGTGCGTGGCCAACATGCGCAGCAACGACCTCTCGATCGTCGATCTGCGGCGCCGCAGCGAGGTGGCACGCATCCCGGTCGGCCGCGCGCCGGTGCAGGTCGCCTACGCCCCAGATGGGCGGCAGATCCATGTCTCGCTGAACGCCGAGAACCGCGTGGCCGCAATCGACCGGGCGACGCGCCAGGTGGCGGGCACCATCGCTGTCGGCCGCAACCCGGTGCAGCTTCAGGTCACACCGGACGGTCGCTGGCTCTATGTCGCCAACCAGGGGAGCAAAGCCGCGCCCGACGAAACCGTCTCGGTGATCGACATCGCTGCGCGCACCAACGTGGCGACAATCCCGTCCGGTCGCGGGGCCCACGGCATCGCCATCAGCGACGATGGCGCGCTTGTCTTCGTCAGCAACATCGTCGACGGCTCGGTCGCGGTACTGGACGTCGCCACCCAGTCGCGCCGCGCCGTCCACCGCGTCGGCGCCGGCCCGAACGGCATCGCCTTTCTTGCCGCTGCCTAGCCGCGTGCCTCACACCCTCACAAACAATAGGAACACCGCCATGAACCGCATCAGCCGATACCTCCCCGCCGCCCTGCTCGCCGCGGCCGTCGTCGCCGCACCGGTAGCCACCCGAGCGCAGGGGCAGACCCCGCCTCCGGCTCCCGCCGCGGGCAAGAGCGACGCCGACCACACGGTGCATCACCCGGCCGACTCGACCACCGCCCAGAACACTACGACACCTGGCGCGGCACCTGCCGCCGCAGGCAGCCCCGGCCCCGCCATGGGCATGGGCATGATGGGAGGCGGCGACATGGGCCCGATGATGCAGCAGATGATGAAGGGCATGATGGCCCAACGCGGCCGGGACCGGATGGACGGAGCGATGGGAATGATGGCGCCCCATCGCATCGAAGGGCGCATCGCCTTCCTGCGCACCGAATTGAAGATCACTGAGGCGCAGACCGCCGCCTGGAATGCCTTTGCCGAGGTGCTGCGGACCCAGGCGCGCGGGATGGAAGCCATGCGCAGCCGGATGATGGGCGGCCAGATGATGGGCGGGCAGATGATGGGCGGGCAGATGATGGGCGGGCAGATGATGGGCGGACCCATGTCTGGCGCACAGGTGCCCGGTTCGCAGATGCCTAGCGGTTCGCCGTCGGGCGGCCAGATGCAGGGCGGTCAGATGCCAAGCGGACAGATGCCGAGCGGCCAGATGCCGAGCGGACAGATACCGAGCGGACAGGTGCCCGGGGCACCAGGACTCGACCGGCCGATGCCGGGATCGGGGATGGGAATGATGCCGGGACAAGGCGGCGGGATCAGCTTCCCCGACCATGCCGAGCAGGTCGTTCAGATGATGACGGCGAGGCTCGAATCCGCCCGCGCGATCGCAACGACCGGCCAGGCGCTCTACGCCGTTCTCTCCGACACCCAGAAGAAGACGGCAGACGAACTGCTCGGCATGCCAATGCATGCGATGTGAGGGCGCGACGACAATGCCAGGTGGGCGGCGGGCCGAAGGGCCTGCCGCTCACGCTCGCAGCGGATTTCACCAAGGTTGGAGGATGATCCAATGGACGAACCGTCTCAGGCACCTTGGTGGCGCAGCGCCAGTGGGCTGGCCATCTGCGGTTTCCTGCTCATCGCAGCGTTCTTCCTAATCACGGAACACGGCGCGCACCTGTTCGGTGCATTGCCCTTCCTGCTCCTGCTCCTCTGCCTAGTGCTGCACTTCTTCCACCATGGCCGCCACGGGCACCATCACGCGCGGCCGCGCGACGACGCTACCCCGCCCCCTCGCCCGGGAGCCCAGCCATGACCCACGATACGCCCGCCTATGGCCTGTGGTTCCTGGTGGTGTTGAACTCGGCGGTCTTCATCCTGTTCGCCTTCAGCTTCGGCAAGCCGAAAACGCTACGCGACTGGCGGTCATTCGGCGCGTTCAGCGCCTTCATCGTCGCCCTGTTCGCCGAGATGTACGGTTTCCCGCTGACAATCTACCTGCTGTCAGGCTGGCTGCAGACCCGGTATCCCGGGGTGGACATCCTCTCCCATGACGCGGGCCATCTGTGGTCGACGCTGTTCGGCCTCAGCGGCAATCCGCACTTCAACGTGCTGCACATCCTCAGCGCGGTCTTGATCGGCGCCGGGTTCATTCTGCTGGCGGCGGCGTGGCGGGTATTGCACGCAGCACAGGCGGTCGGACGCCTGGCAACGACCGGCCCCTATGCGCGCGTGCGCCATCCACAATACATCGGCTTCATCGCCATTCTGCTCGGCTTCCTGTTGCAATGGCCGACTGTGCTGACGCTGGTGATGTTTCCGGTCCTGGTCGCGATGTATGTCCGGCTCGCCCACCGCGAGGAGGCGGAGGTGCGCCTAGCCTTCGGTGAGGAATACGAGCGTTACGCTGCACGGACCCCACGCTGGATCCCCACGCGGCAGTCTCACGGCGCGGACCGTCGCCCAGCGTGATTGAAGCGATCTGGCTATCTGCCCTGCGCCGATACATGGCCACGAGCCTGCTCGGTCACGCCGCCTGGGAGGTGGTGCAGTTGCCGCTGTTCACGCTGTGGCACGAAGCCCCACCACGGGACGTCGCGATCGCGACGTTGCACTGCCTGGGGGGCGACCTCGCCATCGCCAGCACCGTGCTGGTCGCCGCGCTAGTACTTGCGGGGAAGCAGAACTGGCCAAGCAAGGACGCAGGGAGAGTGGCGGCGCTCGTGCTTCTCTTCGGCATTGCCTACACGAGCTGGAGCGAGTACAGCAATGCGATCTTGAGAAAAACGTGGGCCTACACGGATGCGATGCCACTTGTCCCATGGCTGAACATTGGAATCACGCCTCTGTTCCAATGGCTCATTGTCCCGTTGCTCGCATTGCTGGCCGCAGCATGGACGCCAAGCCGCACCGGCCGGTCGGCTCGGTAACGGGTCACGCCCAGAGAAGGTTGGTGCCAGACTCCGACCGCTGCTCCAATCGCCACCTAGCCAGCATTCTCTCCATTGGGATAGGTCACGTAGAACCCCAGTATATTTGGGGTTTTTTCGCGTGGGGTTGGGGGTGGCCAGCGTGGCGGAGGGACGCTTTTGCTCTCCGAAGGGGCATTTCTCTCCGAAGCTTGGGGGTAGGCGGATTTACCCCAAGGTATCCGGAGCAAAACTCCGGGGTGAGGTCCGGAGCGTGTCAACGACTTTGATACATCCGGCGTGGATATTTAGGCTTGGATTCTAGGCTTCGGCTGAGGTGGGTTGATCCATGCTGCCGTGGGTTTGGCTGGCGGGTTTGGTGTTTTATTTA
>Ga0105053_10007786_pt1 | contig 14188 bp, 11 predicted proteins | sample BON01_FD_78093 | JGI IMG/M metagenome (GOLD analysis project Ga0105053, IMG submission 78093) | Freshwater microbial communities from Lake Bonney liftoff mats and glacier meltwater in Antarctica - BON-01 | ecosystem: Environmental > Aquatic > Freshwater > Ice > Glacier meltwater | place: Lake...
CACCTATCCCAGAAAATCAATCAGGCCGGTGGGGCTGCCCTCCAGACGGGCATGCCCGTCTTCCGTTCAGCCCCACCGGCCAAGGTGGTTGTCGGCACCGGCCAAGATGGTTGTCGCTCATCACATAGTCGCATGTCCCCCGGCCAGAGCATCCTGATCGGCATCCGGATCACCATGGCGACCATCATCTGGTGCTCGGTCAGGGGGACGATGCCGAGCGGTACAATGATCGCGCCGCCTACGCAGGCACATTTCACCTGGCGCTTGTCGATCTGGACAGCCTTGAAGCCAGGCATGTTCTGCGTGGTCTTGCGCAGTAAACGCACGCCGGGCGGTTTGCCGGTCATGCGGCGCAAAAGATCAAGCGCCTCTTCGCCGTTTGCGACCATGACCGATAATGCCATTCTACAGCTTCGCCATTTCAGGATCCGCCCTCGTCTTCGTCGGGCTTCATACCGCGCGTGACGCCTGCGGGCGTTCAGTCGCGCGCCTCAATTCGTCCTTCGTGCCGATGTCGCGGGCGAGCCGCCACCCTGAGCGACCGCCATACGCGACCCTGGATGCACCCAGCCCAGCATTGTGATCAACCCTGCTTGCCCGGCAATCCCCCGCTACACCGCTCTGGATAATTGACCCATTTGAAGGTTTCCCAGTCGAACACATTCGTCAATTTCTCCGGGCAGATTTCCCCAATCAATTTCTCTGGGCCAATGGGCGGACAACCTCGATGTTGACGCGGCCGACCATGTTCCGCCGCGGTCCGGGTTGCAGGACTTCCCGACAATTCTGCCCAAAAACTTCCGTTCTGGGTCCTTGCCGGTCGAGGGGGGCTGCTGGCGGGGACTCCGAACCCCGAATCGCGCGTAGTTTCAAAGTTTCACCAGTAAAACTAGCCTAATCCGTTGCTTTATAACACTTTTCTTGTTATATTTGACCGTTTGATCAAAAAATAGGACATAAGTGCTGACCTATTGCCGGATTTGACCAAAAGGTCAAAAATTGATCCAGTTTCGGGCTGAGTCGTTGATATTCCTCACTTTTCCTGAAATATTTGACCTGGTGATCAAAAACCGCGTCAACGAAGCTGACCTATACCCACTCAGCCCGGTTTCCGGAGAGCGTTATGTTATAACATATCATATGGGTATATGGTCGACAGTTATACTATAACACCTTATTTTGGTGGCCGGAAAAGGGTCAACTAAGTTGACCTATATCCGGTCGGCCCTGGTTGAAGGCGACCCTGAAGCCGAGGTCGGAATCCAGTTAGATTTTAATCGCGTTCGATTGTAGTCGATCTTCGATTATAATCTAACTGAACAGACAGAACATACTTTTTGGAGTCTGTTCCGTAGTCTGTTCAAAGGATTATTAAGCAAAATCAGTAGGTTAATGCCCTTGGAACAGACAGAACAGACTTTAATATAGGAGTAAAGCTATAAGGGCTAAAAGATAAGAGGAACAAGGGTAGGCCATAGGCCGATAACAACTGGAAAAACAGCAGAGAGAAACAGAAAAACACCTATAAGGACTACCCTATAGGGAAGAGACTGATCCGTCTGTTCCAAGGCCAGTAACCTACTGATTTTGTTTAATAATACGCCGAACAGACCTATGGAACAGACTCAAAAAGTCTGTTCCATCTGTTCCATACTGCCCGACTGCAATTCGATCTAAAACGATCTTCGATCTAAAACGATCTTCGATTTTAATCGACTGGGCATGAAAAAACCCGCCGATGCGGGTCAGTTCGATCTAAAACGATCTTCGATTATAATCAATTATCATCGAAGGGATAACTTGGTCTAAGTGGCCTTCTGCTTCATGGAGGTCTTCGAAACCACGCAGCAATTCGGCGCTTTTTCTGGTCTGTAGAACTTGCCAGGTGAATTGGCAAACTTCATATGAAGGGTTGACTTGTCGCGTTTGTATCTTTGGAAGTGAGTTTCTGGACGATTCGTGCGTCCTCGACGTGTTGATCCTTCTGGGTTGGTCTGATCAACAAAATGACTTTTTGGCTCGAACAGATCGCCAAAGCGGTTGAAGAAAAGTTCTGGATCGTCTTCTTTCTGGTCGCCGTGCAGATAGTGGCGGATCGGGGTTGAAGTCTTCATCTTCATTAACCTCATTTCTGATTTTGCATTGTTGATTTCACGAATACGCGCTGCCGTCCATATCTTTTGGTATATTTCAGGCCGACTGCCTCCCAACCGGCTCTTTGGATGGCCTTCGATATCATGATGGACTCCCGATGCGGTGCTATGACTCCTTGTCTACTGCTCATCATTTCGCGCCAGATCTCCATCACACATGTCTCCATCCGGTAGACGGGCGGCTTGTCCAAATCATCGAAGCCGTCATCTGATTCGATTGGCTTGTCCAGCCATGCGCCGATCTCACCGGCAAGGATATCTTCGGCGCTTTCCATGCGACGGCTTTCCTGAACCACCAGAGACTCGGCCTCTGCCTCATCTTTGAGGAACAGTGGGAGGTCGCCGTATGGAATATTGGCCCGCAGTTCGCGGTATAGCTTGACGGCCTCGGCCCAGAGTTCTTGGACCTCAGCAGCGAGGGCTTTATTATCAATCTGGCCTTTCAGCTTGCAGATGATCGGCCAATAGCGTCGGCCCCGGGTAGGGTCTTTCAGGTATTCGCGGTCATTGGTCGATCCCATGAATATACACTGGCGTCGGAAGACCATTGGCCGGTGAGCGTAGGCCATGCGCGCCTTGTCTTGATCACGGCTGATGAACGCCTTGAGATCGTTGACATCTGATCGGGCCATTGACGACCACTCGCCGAGTTCGATGATCCAGGAACCCTGCATCATCTCGACCATCTGCTGCGTATTCGAGATGTCGCCAGTCAGTTGCCCAGAAAAACCCATGCCGAGGGTCATGACGAAGGTTGTCTTACCCTTACCTTGAACGCCCTCGATAATCGGCACGAAGTCAAACTTGTGCCCTGGCTCAAAGATGCGTGTCACCGCGCCTAGCATGAACATAAGGGCCGTCTCACGATTATATCTGGTGTCATCACAGTCTAAGTATCTGACGAAAAGGGTTTCACAACCGCCCGGTTTGGGGTTGGGATGCCGCCTTTCACAGTCTTCCAATACGCTTCTCAGCGGATGGAAACTGTTATTATGTGAAGCGATGCTCACGCCGCCCCGGAGGTCTCGGTCACTTATTTTGATGCTATAACCTCCCTGAGTGGTCGGTGCCTCGATCAGCGATCTAATGCCGATGTCATGGGCATCCATCCAAGTGTTTCCGTTAACAAAGTCAGATACTTGCCAAATTTTACCTTCAAGATTGACGACTGGCTTACCTTTGTCACGCTTGCTCATAACCCGCTTCGGAGGATTTCTCAGCACAGACTCCTGCGTGAATTCATTCCAGGCAACAGTCCCGGCTATTCGGGCGTCATTAGCCACTATCAATCTGCTATTATGCAGCGTCGACTTCAACTCACCGTTTTGGTTGCGATGCAGCAGCCGTTGCCAATCGGGGTCAATTATGACCTTTTGTGGCGCTAAAGCGGCGGATTGGACAATGCCGCCCAAAAGATCAGACAGATCAGTCGATGACCTCTGGGCCGGTGCAGGAGCCGCAGCGGGAGCTTCAGTAGGAATCTCAGCAGGACGCGGGATCGTCTCGGTCTCGAAGTCCAGTTCCTGAGCAAAACGGTTTGCCCGAGCCGCCTGAATCAGTGTCGGCAGTCTTACGGGATTTCGGGAGCCTTTGAAGGATTTCCAGACACGGGCCGAATCCTTCTCATCGAACTTGGGTGACACCATCGACCAGTCGCACCACTTCTCGAAACCGTTGTTCGATCCTGAGAACTGGTGGTGCAGCGCCGCGCCGACTATCAACCACTGGTCACGATCGTCAACCCAGTCTTCCGGCAGATCGGCCAGGATGCTGTCAAGTTCGCCGGGTTCGAGTTGAACCGGATCGTTATGGATCTCTGAAAACAGATCATCGTCATCTGGGTCATCCAGATCGGGGCCAGTGAGCGAAGCACCCCACGACTTGATCAGCGATGATTCGACATAGTAGAAGGCAGGAAATTCAAGGTTCAGCGGGCGTTCCCAGACATAGGCAAGCCCGGTATCCGGGTGGATCGAGGGAGGCAGGACGGCTTGCGCCCCGGTGCCGAGGATGTCGATTTCCCAGTCATTCTTTTTGACCGCTCGCTGCTGCTTTTCGTTCCAGACTTCCGAGAAGCCCGCCGACTTGGCCAGCTTCTTCTTGCTGTATGGCTCGGTCGCCAGGAAGTAGATGTGTCGGCTCTCGCCGCCCGATCCGCTGATCACGGAGGGAAATGACCGGGCGTCGGGCCAGAGTTCGAGCAGCTTTACCCATGCGGTCTCGGCGTGGGCAGAATCACGGATGTCGAGGTCGACCAGGTGAAGATAGAAGCCGTCGATCATCGAAGGTTGACCGAGTCGAATCCCTATGTTGGCCTCAGTATGACCCCGTTCATTCAGTTCATCGTAAGTATAGACTGGTGCCGACGCCCATTCTTTCGCGACCGGCATCTTGTCTTTGGTCACAAGCAAATGCAGCGCCGCGCCCGCGTCGATCAACCATCGGCATTCTTCTAAATGTCTTACGTCCATATGGGGCGACCTTGACTTAAAAACAATGCCGAGTTTGCGCGCGAGAACGATGACTGATCCTCTGGAGTCGGCGCGACAAGTTCCAGCTCTGGTTTGAAGCTCCAAACGTCCAATTCGTCATTCCATACCGGATGAAAGCAGTCTTATGACTGGCAGTTCATTCCCGATATAGATGGTAATGCTTAAGAATTTGTTAATACGTTGCTCGCCAGAAAATGCTGCTCCCTTTCACATTAAACGCGAATTACGTAATTCCTTTTTCAATCTGTCTGATGACGTATTGGCGCCATTGGTCCTGTCCGCAAATCGTGTTGGTCGTTCCGGGGTTCCTGTCCCTTGGATTGTTGGATCTTGCAATGGGATGTAATGCGGTATATTTTGGCGGCATAAGACTGGAATGAGATCGTACGGTGGCTGCGACGAAGCGCAAGACCTCCCTGACGCTTGATGTCGAGGAGCTTGAGGGCGTCAGGGATCTCGGGATCAACGCCTCGGCAGTGGCCGAGGCTAGCGGTGGGACGTGCCTTTTTGTCATGCCGGTTGCGCGGGACTTCACGGCAATCGACAGAGAAATTACAAGGCGATGATTGGATGAAGATTTCCGACCTTCCCAAACCGGTCACTGCTGCCAAAGTCGATTGGCTTCCCGGCACAACTTGGCTCGGTTTCAGCCCGCAGGGTAAGGGGCCGAACGCCAAGGCGCTGTGCGAGCGGACGATTCAAAAGCAGTTCAACGGCGGCTTCGTCCTTGAACGTGTTGCCAGCGCCTTCGGCGCGCCCAACGCCGCCTTCGCTGCCGATCCGCGTATCTTGGAGGATAGGAAGCATCATGCAAATTTTGCTGATGGCCTGATCCACGTTCACAAGTTGCGAATGACTTCTCTGCCCTTGGAAACAGTCATCGGCAAAGACCAATTCGAGTGGCTGCAAGATACTTGGGCCAAGCCGAACGAACGCAACCGCTGGTCCGTGGCCTTTCCTATCGTGCAGCGGTTTGAGATTGTCGGCGCGCCCAAAGCGCGGGACGTGTTTTCGCCAGACGTTTGGACCCGCCTGTTTCAGACGCAGAACGCTGGATTGCGAAGGCTTGATGATGAGGCGCAAGGTCAGATCGCAGAACTCGAAATCCGCGAGTTAGAAGCCCCGAACTTCTGGATTGCCGTGGAGCAGGAAATCTATGCCGCCGAACGGTCGGACGTGTCTGGCAAAAACCTAGCTGAAATGGAACGAGACCTCAGCGCGGCTCTGGAAGGGGAGATAGCAGAGCGCATGGGGAAGCTGATCCGCCGCGCCGCAAAGCTGGCAGATGACTTCACTAAGTGGAGGGCAAAGCAAGGGGCGCTGCATTGTGATGACTGCAACTTCGATCCGGCCACCCGGCCCGACCTGGCCGGTATCAAGCCGCGCTCGTGTCTCGACGTGCACCACAAGAACCCGCTTGCAGAGGGGAAGCGGCTGACGACACGTGATGACCTAGCGCTGCTATGCCCGACCTGTCACAGGATTGAACACCTGCGCTTGCGGCAGAATAGTAGTTGAGACAGCGTTTGAAATCGGCATGGCGTGGGATCACTCAGTCAAGAGCTAGAGATGGAGAACGAATATGAAAACTGGACCCGCCATGGCTGTAGGCTTTGTCGCTGGAATCGCGGCTGCAGGGGCGACTATGGCACTCGCGCAAGTCCGCGCCAGTGTGGACACCAACGGAGTTTTGGTGGGCTACACGGTCCAGAAGGATGGGCAGGTTATTTGCCACGACCCAACCGCCTACATACAATTTAGAGGCCCCGAAAGCTACATCATCTGCCATTAACAGGCAGGCCGTTTTTCGGACTGTCCCAACAAGGCCGGGGCGTCACTTAGAATCGATTACAGCGCGCGGGCGTTCATTGAAGACGCTTCTTCCCTCCACCCATGTTCGGGCGAATCTCGGGCTTGCCGTGGGCGACCGAGCCTTTGCGGCGCTTCCATCCTGCGCAGTCTCAATAATCCGCAGATGTTACCAAATCGGCACAACTGAGTGTTGTTAAGGATGTTGGGACGATTTTCGAGAAGTTCGAAACGCCGTTTCCTATCAACAACTTGCGTGCAGCAAATGGTAGCCCGTAGGGGAGTCGAACCCCTCTTACCAGGTTGAAAACCTGGTGTCCTAACCGATAGACGAACGGGCCACTGTTTAGGTGTGGCTCTCTTAGGGAAACCCCGCAACGAGGGCAAGTCCTTTCGTCAACAAAACGCGGGCTTTGTCGCAAAGCTCAGCCAGCGCCATCCGCCCGCGCCGCATCATCCAGCCGCAGTTGCACCGACTGCCGCCCCTGCCAGACATTGATCTCGAGCCGCCCGCTCAGATGGAACCGCAGCCCCTCATGCGCCAGCAGCAGCGGGCCGAGCGGACCATCCATCGCGCCGAAGACGATGCCCTCGATCCGTGGCCCGCTGCCATCGCTGAAACTGATCTTGAGATGCCCGGTGCCCACCGGTTTGACGAAATGCAGCCGGCAATCGGGAAAGGCAAATCGCGGCGCGGGGGCAGCGGCACCAAAGGGGCCGGCACCTTCGATCTGGCGCACCAGATCGACCGTTGCCGCCCCCGGCATCAGCACCGCGTCGATGCGCAGCGCCTCCGGCCCGCCCTGCCCCGCGCCCTGCCGCGCCAGCAGTTCGCCCAGCCGCTCCATCGCCTCGACGATCCGGCCGCGCTCTACCGTCAGACCCGCCGCCATCCTGTGCCCGCCGCCCTTGACCAGCAGCCCCTCGCTCGCCAGCTTGTGGATCGCGGCCCCCAGATCGACCCCGCTGACCGACCGCGCAGATCCCTTGCCGATATCGCCATCCAGCCCGATCACCACCGCGGGCCGCCCCGTCGCCTCTTTCAGCCGCGCCGCGACGATGCCCACCACACCGGGATGCCAGCCCTCGCCCGCCGCCCAGACCAGCGGGCCATCCAGACCCCGCGCCGTCGCCTGTTCCAGCGCCAGTTCGCGCACCTGCGCCTCGATCTCGCGCCGCTCGGTGTTGAGTTCATCCAACCGCGCCGCCAGCCCCGCCGCCTCATGCGGATCTGCAGTGGCGAGCAGGCGCGCCCCCAGATCGGCCTTGCCGATCCGGCCCCCGGCATTGACGCGCGGACCCAGCAGAAACCCCAGATGATAGGTGCTGGGGGCCGCATCCATCCGCGCCACATCGGCCAGCGCTGTGATCCCGATCCGCTCACGCCGCCCCATCACGACAAGGCCCTGGCGGACAAACGCCCTGTTGACCCCGATCAGCGGCGCCACATCCGCCACCGTCGCCAGCGCCACCAGATCGAGCAGCGCCATCAGGTCCGGCCCCGCCCTGCCCTGCGCGCGCAACTGCCGGTTCACCTCGACCAGCATCAGAAACACCACACCGGCGGCGCAGAGATGCCCCAGATCGCCGCTCTCATCCTGCCGGTTCGGATTGACCACGGCATGCGCGTCAGGCAGCGTCTCGCCGCCAAGGTGGTGGTCCAGCACAACCACATCCGCACCCTGCGCCGCCGCAATCGGACCATGCGACAGCGTCCCGCAATCGACACAGACGATCAGGCGATGCCCGCGCGCAAGCTCCGCCATCGCCGCCTCATTCGGGCCATAACCCTCATCAATCCGGTCGGGGATATAAAGCGTCGCATCGCTGCCCATCTGACGCAACCATGTGAGCAGCAGTGCGGCAGAGGCCCCGCCATCCACATCATAATCCGCAAAGACGGCAATCCTCTCGCCACTCTGCACCGCCGCCAGAAACCGGGCCGCAGCCCGCCCCATATCGCGCAGCGCCAGCGGATCCGGCATCAGATCGCGCAGCTTCGGCTCCAGAAACGCTGCCGCCGCATCCGGGGTCACGCCCCGACGGACCAACACGCGGCACAGCGCGGGCGGTAGTGCTGTCTGCTGCGCCATCGCCTCGGCCAGCCGGTCCGCCTCCGCTGACGGTCCCTGCCAGAGACGACCCGTGGCCGAGTGGCTGACACCAAGGAATGCCGTCCCCTCCGGCACTGTCATAGTCGCGTCGCAGCTTTGCCCGGACCTGTCCAGATCGACACATGGCGGGCAAACCCGGCACCGATCAGGCGTCTCGCCAGTGGCGAGACGCCCGGTGCCTTGCCCAAAGGCGCAAGCCTGCGGGCAACAGCTTCGTCATGCCAAGCGAGACGGTTGCAATCGGGGCGCGTCTGCCTGGGCGGGCGCATCGCGCCTGCCACGGGCAGGCAGGCGCGCCCCGATTTGTCTGGTGACAAATCGGGGAAGGCAAGCAAGGCCGAAATGACAGAACTGTCCCCGGCCAACCGTCCCCCGGCGCGCGCGACCCGGTCCATCACCTGCCCCATCCTGCAAGAAAACACCTCACCCAAGCCGATGGCGATAGCTCATCCGCCGCACCGACCCGGTCTTGGAGCGCATCAATATCGTCTCTGCCGTCACATAGCCGATCTCGCGCTTGATCCCCGGCAGCATGGAGCCATCGGTAACCCCGGTCGCGGCAAAGATCACATCGCCGGTCACCAGATCGTCGCGGGTATAAACGCGGTCGAAATTGGTGATCCCGGCCTTGCGGGCACGACCCCGTTCCTCGTCATTGCGAAACATCAGCTTGCCGAAAATCTGCCCGCCCATGCATTTCAGCGCGGCCGCAGCCAGCACACCCTCCGGCGCGCCACCCGATCCCATATACATGTCGATCCCGGTGATCAGCGGCTCGGCGCAATGCATCACTCCCGCGACATCGCCATCGGTAATCAGCCGGATCGCCGCCCCGGTCGAGCGGATCTCGGCGATCATCTCCTCATGGCGGGGGCGCTCCAGCACGCAGACGGTGATATCGGTGGTGGAACAGCCCTTGGCCGCCGCCAATGCCGAAACGCGCTCCGACGGCGACATGTCCAGCGTCACCACACCCCGGCGAAATCCGGGGCCGATCGCCAGCTTGTCCATATAGACATCAGGGGCATGCAGCATCGACCCGCGCGGCCCCATCGCAATCACGGCCAGCGCATTGGGCATATCCTTGGCGGTCAGCGTGGTGCCCTCCAGCGGATCCAGCGCTATATCGACGGCCGGACCAGTGCCAGTGCCCACCTCCTCGCCGATATACAGCATCGGGGCCTCGTCGCGCTCGCCCTCGCCGATCACCACGACACCCTTGATGTCGAGCTTGTTGAGCTCCTTGCGCATCGCGTCCACCGCCGCCTGATCCGCCGCCTTCTCATCGCCCCGGCCGATGAGCGAGGCACAGGCAATCGCCGCCGCCTCCGACACGCGGGCAAGGCCCAACGACAGCAATCGGTCTTGAAACTCGGTAGGTTGCAACATCTGCGGCTCCTGCAAGGGTGGGTATGTCTGGCCTAGCCTGTAAGCAGGCAAGGGCACAAGCATGTGACCGCTAACGTCGGTGCGATCATTCCCCACAGGCCCAGGCCGGGACCGGCCCGCGCGCCCGATGCGTCGGTTTTACCAGCGATAGCCGATGGTCAGGTTGCCACCGTAATCCTGCGCATTGCCGCTATATTCCGCCATGACATCGGCACCGGCATAGAACCCGGTGGCACCTCCATATTCACCGTGCAGCGCAAGGATCAGCGAGTCGCTGTCCGGCACAGCACCGCTCACCGAAAACGGCGCGCCGGGGATCACCTGAAACTCCGTCATTGTGGCAGAAGGCTCCATGAACTCATGCGCCCAGGACGCGCGCAACCCCAGTGAACCTGCCTCATTCGCCGCCAGACTGACCGCCACCCCCACTTCGCTGCGCAGCGATGTCGTCGTCTGCTCGGCATGGCTCAACGCAAAGGTCGATGCCCCCGAAACCGTGGTTTCGGCATAGGCGGGCACACTCAGACTCTGACCCCGCAGCGCGGCAAAGGGCGTGAACATACCCATGTAATACCCCGCCTCGATCTCTGCGGCGATATTGGTCGTTGTCACATCGGCGGCAAAGCGGTCCGCGCCCGCAATCGTAACGGTGCGGTCGGTGGTGACATCATTCTGGCCATAGGCCAACACACCCTCGATATAGCCGTTCTCAAAATATCTGCTGCCATAAACGGCGGCAGAAATCCCATCGCTGTCACCGGTGCCAAAACCGTCCTCCAGCACAAAACCGGACTGGTCAAAGCCAAAAGCCACGCCAAACGTGCTATTGCTACCCGGAAAGAAATCCAGACCAAAGGCCAGCCCGGCGGTATCCGTCGTGCTCTGATGCGTGCCCGCCGCCTGCGAACCTTCGGCAATGCTGCGCCCGCCATATCCCGCAGCCCAGATGTTCCAGCTTTGGGTCGGCGGCAGCATCGTGGTCTGAAAGGTCAGATCAGGTGCAACCGGCGTCGCGTCATATTTCGCCTCATAATCATTGGACCGGTCAGGCACCCGCCCCACCGGTATCGCCTCATCGCGTGGCGCGGCCAATTGCAGCCGTGGGGCCAGCGTCGACCGCGTGACGGTATCCAGAAACGCATCCATCGACCGCAACCCCATCGGCGCCACCCCAGACGCAACCTCACCCCTCAATTGATCAAGGGTGATCGCCAGTTGTTCCGGCGTCTGCGTCGCGGCAAGAATGGCAAAACTATCCGGCAGGTCTTTGCCCGCTCCTACAAGACCCTCAAACCCGGCACTATCAAGGATGCAGATATTGATCGTATTCGTGTCCAGCGTGACAGAGCCATTGCGCGCAAGCGCTGCGCCGCAATCAATCGACGCGGAGGTATTCAGCGTGATGCTGGTCAGCGCAACAATTTTGCCGTCAAAGGCAGCCGTCGTACCCAAAGTGGCAGAACTGCCGATCCGGTAAAACACATTGCCACCCTGCGCGCCATTCTGAAGAATGACTTTGGCGCCGCTGCCTACCGTCAGGGCCGAGCCGATATTGATGATGAATACTGCATTCGGATTGCCACGCGCATCCAGGGTCAGGGTCTGGCCAGCCGAAAGCAGCGCCGAAGAATCGAAATTATAGACACCCGGAAAAAGCGTCATGCCACCCAGATCCCGCCCTGTCAGGTTCCCCCCCGACGAGGTCGGAAGTCCGGCAAGATAGGTGTAAAGCGTAGTCAGATCATTCTGAATCCGGACCCCGACCGCATCAGCGATAAAGGTCGTTCCGGTCTGCGTCACGCTGCCCTGTCCGGTGAATGAAGTACCCGGACTAACCGCAATGTTGCCGGTAATTGTCGTCGGGCCGGTATTGGTCAGCGATTGCCCGGCAATGACGGCAAAACTATTCAGGTTCTGTGCAAAACCCACCTGAACCTGTCCCGCATAAAAAGGTAACACAGCAACCGAGATCATGAGTACTGAACGCGATGATTTCGACATCAGGAGAGTCCTTTTTCCGGTAAGTGGCAGTATTCAGTCAGCCTGTGTTCCGGACTAAACCACCCGCAGCCTGGAACCGGAACACAATGGTTAATTTTACCCGCCCCCAGGCCATCCGAACATGGATTTTTCAATCTCCAGTTGCTTTGGATTGCACTTGTTGCAAATCGGAAACAGCCCCGAATTATGTTCAGCGCAAAGATATGTCATGTGACATGTCAAAACCGGCGGACTCCGTTGGACATTCTGATGATAACCAGCTCGGGACACCCGCAAACGATGGCAAATTGCACAAAAACAACGCGGGTTGGCCATGCTTTCCGGGTTGGTCGTAATCCGACACGTGGCCAGCCTGCCACAGGCAATCAGGATCCTGACCCGTGCCCGTTCTTGCGCCTGCAACAAATTTGCGCCCTGAGGGAACTAAACCGCCTCGATCCTGATCGCCACCGGTGCGCCCGTCACCACACCCGTCGCTTCGAACGCAACAATCGCCTCATCCAGCGCGCCGCGCGTGGTCTTGTGGGTCACGATCAGCACCGGGGCGGTGGTATCCTCATGACCGTACTGACGCATCCGGTCGATGGAAATGCCGCTGTCGCCCAGCGCACGCGCCACCTTGGCCAGCGCACCGGGTTTGTCCTGCAACTGCATGCGCAGATAGTAGGGCGCAGGCACCGCCGCCTTGGCCGCGCGGGCATGGCGCAGCGTGCTGGCGGGCTGACCAAAGGTCGGCAGGCGCAACCCGCGCGCAATATCGATCACATCCGACATCACCGCACTCGCCGTCGGGCCTGACCCGGCCCCTGCCCCGCGCAGCACGATCTGGCCCACGCTATCGCCCTCCAGCACCACCATATTGGTGCCGCCCTGCAACTGGCCCAGGGGCGACAATTCAGGGACCAGACAGGGCGACATCCGCTGTTCAAGCCCCCGCCCGGTCATCTGCGCCACACCAAGCAGCTTGATGCGGAATCCCATATCGGCGGCCTGCCTGATGTCCTCGATGGTGATCGACCCGATCCCCTCCAACTCGACATTGGCAAAATCCACCCTTGTGCCAAAGGCGATAGCAGCCAGCAGCGCCAGTTTGTGCCCCGCATCAATCCCGCCGACATCGAGGTTCGGATCAGCCTCCAGGTACCCCAACTGCCGGGCCTCCTCGAACACCGCCTCATAGGACAGGCCCTCGCTTTGCATCCTTGTCAGGATGTAATTGCAACTGCCATTCATCACCCCCATGACGCGGGTGATCTCATTGCCCGCCAGCCCCTCGGTCAACGCCTTGATCACCGGAATGCCACCGGCCACCGCCGCCTCGAACCTTATCACCCGGCCAGCCGCTTCGGCGGCCTCGGCCAGCGCATGCCCATGGATCGCCAGCAGCGCCTTGTTGGCCGTAACCACATCCTTGCCTGCGGCAATCGCGGCCTCGGTCGCATCCTTGGCCGGGCCTTCATGCCCGCCAATCACCTCGACGAACACATCGACATCGGCACGCCGCGCCAGCGCCACCGGATCGGCCTCCCACGCATATCCCGACAGATCGACATCGCGGTTGCGGGTATGGTCGCGGGCACTCACCGCCACGATCCGCACCGCAATACCAGTGCGCGCCGCGATCAGTTCGGCATGGCGCTGCACGATGCGGACCACCCCGGTGCCAACCGTGCCCAGACCGGCAATTCCCAGACGCAATTCAGAAACCATGGCTCAATCCGCACTCACTGTGATGCAAAGGCTGTTAGCCTGTCCCGCGCACTACTGCAACGCAGAGGTATCGACCCCTTCGCGCATCCGGGCGCGGGTGGCGGCGTCGACCACGGGACGGCGCAAGGCATTGGCACGCATGGTCAACCCATTTACCCGCCCGATGACATTGGACGTCGCCACCGCTGCCACCTGCACCGCGCCCCCCGATGCTGCAGCCATCGCCAGCAACCCGTCAATCGGGATCAGCGCCGGATAGGGCGCATCGCCCGCGACCATCGTGCCGGGCAGCTCCGGAATATCGGCACAGCCTGCCAGACAGACCAGCAATATCAGGCCATTCAGGCGCATCAAGCTCCGGGTCTCCATATCTGCACTGGCGCGGACGATAGGCCCGCGCCACCGTCAGGGCAACCCGCGCCCCGCTACATCGCCGCGTCAAACAGGGCGCGGGTGTTTTCCGCCGTCATCGCCACCGGATTACCCCCCACGCTCGGATCCTCCAGCGCCATCGCGGTCA
>Ga0105053_10007788_pt1 | contig 14181 bp, 16 predicted proteins | sample BON01_FD_78093 | JGI IMG/M metagenome (GOLD analysis project Ga0105053, IMG submission 78093) | Freshwater microbial communities from Lake Bonney liftoff mats and glacier meltwater in Antarctica - BON-01 | ecosystem: Environmental > Aquatic > Freshwater > Ice > Glacier meltwater | place: Lake...
AAAGAACATCTTCTACCTCAAGGGGAGTGCATTGAAACTATCAAGAGGGGAGTATTATACTAATACACTCCCCTCTACTATGTTTGGGGTTTGAATACACTCCCCTATTTGAACAATCCTGATTACTCTGGTCCGATCCAGTGGAACGCGGCAACCGCGCGCTAAAGCGCTCTGTCGCCGCGCGCCCCGAGCTTTTTTGCGGAAAATGACATGTACAGAAAAGGCATCCTATGGGTCTTCGCCACCCTGTATCTTATATTTGATGACATTACATAGGAGCATCATATAAGAGCATCATTGCGAATATGAAGTCCTCATATTCAAGATGAGTACCTGGTGTAGCCCATCATAAATATAATACCCTGATATAAGAATATAATATCCTCATATAAGACCAGGGATATATCAGAGAAAAATATCCTTTTACAAGTGGGATGTACAGGGTGGCGCAAATGCATAGCTGCAGGTCACATTCCACAAAAGAACCAATAATTGTAGAGCTTTGTTGCGGAAAATGACCTATAACGATCAGGCATCTGACACATCTTCGCCACCCTCTACCAGGCGTAGTCCTTCAGGAATATAATAATCTGATGTGAATAAGATCTACCTGGTACGTACACAAATATATTATTTAAATATTATGAGGATGTTATGTTCGTGCATTTTTGTGTATTCATGTATGAACAAGATCTACTGAGTATGCACACGAACTGATGTTATATTCATGTAAATACCATGTAGAGCTCTACACGCACACACACACTCACACGGGAGCGCGCGCGCACACGCTCTCTCCAACACACCCGGCGTAGCACTTACCCTCATCCTCGAACATTGGGCCCATTTTGTCAAGACACACAAACACAAGTACACACACAAACACATCCACCTGCGCGCGCGCACACAACACACACACACACTCTCGCTGTCTCTTTCAAACACACACGGTGTAGCCCTTGCACCTATCCTCGAACATCGGGGCCATGTTGTGAGATCTACTCACACACAAACACACACACACACACGTATACACTGCTATCACACACACCCGGTGTAGCCCTTGCCCTTATCTTCGAACATCGGGCCCATTTTGTCCCATGTCACCGAAAGAGAACAGTTCTCAGTGCATTCGGGACACTCGTCGAGCGCGAACGACGCCTTGATCGCCATAGTGTCCACGCACTCGTGGTCACACTGGTAGAGATTCCCAAAAGTCAGTGCTACAATCATTGTCTAAGTACATCTCTCATTTCGTGCTCTACACTCGTCGAGCGCGAACGACGCTTTGATCGCCATAGTGTCAACACACTCGTGGTCACACTGGCCGAGATTCCCAAAAGTCAGCGCTACAATCATTGTTTTAGTAAATCTTCCAGTTCGCGATGAGAAAGCGATTTGAAAATATAAGAACTGGTGTGCTCGTTTTTGTGATTTTCCACATCAACTGTGCGAGCTCAGACTCATTCAGCGCTACAGTTATTTTTTGAAATACATCTCTCAGTTCGCGCTCGACACTCGTCCAGCGCGAACGACGAATTAATGGCAATAGTGGCAGCACACTAGAATAAGCGCTGTAGTCTTGTTTGCAAATGTCTCAGTGCGGACATTTGCTAATGTCTCAGTTCGGGCTCGAGGAGTTTACGGAAATATTTAAAGGTTGAAGGATACCCTCGCGCCCTGTGTACTTGCAAAGACACCTACTAAAAGAAAAGAGACCTACACAAGAGAATGAGAACACTGCGTGACGGGCATCTGCATAGTACAGGGTGATTACTTTGTGCTGCGGAGAGGGAAATTTGTCAAACGAATCAATTGTGTCGCCAAAATTACCTGCGGGACTATCTCGGGCATTTCGAGCGAGCAAATAGACTACTCTTCCTCTTTCTCGTTCTCTCGAAACACATATATATATATATATATATATATACATATATATATATATATACATATATATCAAACTATCATGTATATTACTCTTTCTCTTTCTCATTCTCTCGATATATATATGTATATATATTTCGAGCGATCATATAGACAACTCTTTCTCATTGTCTCTCTCACGCACACCTGCGGGACTATCTCGGGCATCTCAAGCACGACAAGAATGGCGCCCATACGAGTCTCAGTCTTCCACGGCACGCTGCACTTGGTCTCAAGCTCACCACCCTCCGCTAAATTTTCTATGTCAAAGTTGGGGCCCGAAAAGATCTTGAGCGTGGCACCATCCGGCAGACCCAGCTCGTCAATCATGAGCCCCATGCTGTATTGCTGGGGATGCGCCGAGAGCTCGGGCACCGTCGCACGGATCCACTGCAAGCTGGAGGAGACGCGGGTGAAGACTGCCGGGAGCCCCGAGCCGCAGTCGTCCGAGTGCGCGAGACCCAGTAGAACGCTGCCGTCGACACCCTTGACGCGTGCAGTGAGGGGCAGACCCAAATCACCAAAGCACGGGCCCTGTGGCGTCGCGTCCTTGGGGTCGGTCACGACACAGATCTCTGAAATGCCAACGCCACCGTCGGTGCCATGGCCGTGGAGCTCATCGTAGACCGAACCAGTCTCGGCGTGGTACGAAGCCATGCACTCCGTGTGGTTGTGGAGCCTGACCATCGTGATGTTGGACGTGTTCGTGTCTATGCCAAGAGTCAAATTACCCCACGAGAGGTAGCCGAGCTTCATACGCTTGCAGTCACTGATGCCCAGGTCGCCGCCTACCAAGAGAGAGAGACAAAGAGAGACAGAGAGAGAGAGATTGTGTGTGTGTGCGTGTGAGAGAGAGAGAAAGAGAAAGAGAGAAAGAGAAAGAGAGAGAGAGAGGTGGCTGGGGTTCAAACGCTTGCAGCCACTGATGCCCAGGTCGCCGCCTACCAAAAGAGAGAGAGAGAGACTTAAGAGAGAGAGAGAGCAAGTGAGAGAGGGAGAGACAGACACACACCGTCGTACAGAAGTGCAGGAGTCGCGTTCGAGGGCTTGTCCAGCGTCCCGACACCAATATCATATTGGAGATCAAACAAGGCGCTGGGGTGCATGTAAGAGTGTTCGAGAACGAACTCTTGGCTGGAATCGCCATACACCTTGACTAACACACGAGGTGTGACACCTGTTTCCATCTCCAAAACATCTTTCCGGTCGTGGATGTTCTTGAGGCACGTTGCTGTGGTGAGCACGGTGGTTTCGCCGATGAGGGCACCGGAACACATGTGCGTGTGTACTCCAGAAACGTTTGCAATAGTATCCTCAATAGTCATGGACACTAAGAAGCTCTTGGCTTCCTCTTCCTGTGAGGGAGGGAGGGAGTGAGTGGGTGAGGGAGGGAGAGAGTGAGTGTGTGTGTGTGAGAGGGTGTGTATGCGTGGGTGCGTTTTGAATTGAGGAAGCTTTTGGCTGTCTCTTCCTGTAAGCATGTGAGGTGTGCTTAGGAACGAGAAAGCTCAAATCCACCTCGTCGTGTGTGTGTGTGGGGGGGTGTAGGCGTGCGAGAGAGTGTGTAGATGCATGTTGGCGTGCGTATGTGTGTGTGCGTTTGCACATACACCACGACGTTGCAGGTATACATGCATGCATGCATGCACGCATGCATGCATGTGTGTGTGTGATGCATATGCGCAGGAGGAACCTCCGAATCACCACTCGCACCACCATCGCCACTGCCAGCTGTGTGAGTAGACATGAGTCGGCGCGCCGCAGACTTGATGTCGTCCTTCGTCTTGAGCTCCTTGGACAAACGGCGGTGCGCCTTCGAGCGCATGGCAACCGAGCTTGCCCTGGGCATCGCCATGTGTGCTGTGTGTGTGTGAGCACGCGTGAGAGTGTGTGATGGAGCGCAGATGAGGACTATGTGTATGTATATACGACGGTGCGCCTTCGAGCGCAAGGCCACCGAGCCTGCCCTGAGCATCACATGGTGCGCTGTGTGCATAACCATGTGTTCTGTCTGCATGACCATGTGTGCGAGGAAAATATGTATCTATATCCAACAGTGCGACTTCGAAAGAATGTTGCCGAGCCTGCCCTGGGCATTGCCTTGTGTGCTGTGAGCGCGGGATAATGGGACAAACATGTGTATATACATCCAACGGCGCGGCATAATAAAAACGAGCGTATGGCCATCAAGCCTGCCTTGGCAATCGTCTTGTGTGCTGCGTGCGTGTGCTGCATGCGTTTGTGGGAGAGTTTGTGCGAGCATCAATTGTATATTTGCGAGACAGTGCGCCTTCGAGCGCCTGGTTGCCGAGCCTGCCCTGGGCGTCTTGTGTGCTGTCTGAGTGTGCGTAGGCGATTAAAGTGCAAGCGAGAAATATGTGTTTACATGTACGCACACATACACACAAACACCATACACCACGCAGACAGACAGACCGACACGTGGGAGGAATCTGTGTATGTATAACCGATAATGCGCCTTCGAGGCATGGCTGCCTTGGACTCCGATTTGAGATCGTGAGATTGTGTCTGCCAGAAACTTGTGTGTGTATATATGAAAGTGCACCTTGGGGCGCATGTCATGTGTATCTGTGTGTGTGTGTGTGCGCGCAAATGTAACGTGTGTGTGCGTGTATATCTGAGAAAAGTGCGCCCGTTGTGTGCTGTGCAAGTGTGCAAGTGTGCGAGCGTGCGCGCGCAAAACAGCCTTTGGCATCGCCTTGTGTGTTGCGTTAGTGTTCGTGTGCGAGCGTGTGTACACAAGACTGCCTTTGCAATCGCTGCGTGTGATGTTCAGTGGATGTATGTATATGTACACATTTGTATGTGCATAAAGATATTATATATTAACTTTGTGTGATGTCCAGGGGAAACTGTCAGATCTACATGTGTTCCGAGTCGGTGTTTACGCCTACAGATAGCTTCGCACTCACACACACACTGGAGCACTTGTCGTCTTTGCAAGAGGCTGTACACACACATACACACACACACACCTGAGAGCGTGGAATGTAAATTCTTGGCAGAAGTAGATGTACCATCAACCGTGTGGTGGGGATGCGCGTAGAACCACCTAAGCATTTTGGTGGAATATGAGTTTGTGCAAATAAATATAATATTTATGTATATAATATAAAAGTGACTAATCTGTGTGTGCGCATTGAGTTTATGAGTTTGTGTAAATAAATATAATATTTATGTATATAATATGAAAGTGTCTAATCTGTGTGTGCGCATTGAGTTTATGAGTTTGTGTACATAAATATATTATTTATGTATATAATATGAAAGTGACTAATCTGTGTGTGCGCATTGAGTTTGTGTGTACACCAAATGATACCCAGATTTGATATCAGTGACCTCATGTGTTTGTGGGCTATGACTTTTGCTATATATAATATGATGTATGATATATATACACAATGCTATCTATACAATATGAAGATGTTCGTGAGCCATGTGTGCATGTGTATTTATACGCAGGCGTGTGTGTGTGCGCGCGTATATGCGAGAGATAGATATACATACGCACACATATACTTGAGAGTGGGAGGAATGTACACACGTACGCACACACTTGAATATCAACTGTATGTCTGTGTGCCTTCAGACACATACACATGACATGTTTCATCAGATGTGTAAAGTGTTTGTATTCATATGTCTCTCTGTGATGTATGTATATGTCTTTCTTGGGAGAGAAATACATAAGTATATGGATGCATATATCTCTCTTGAGAGAGATATATACACACGCAAACACACCGAGACATGTACGCACGACTTATATACACACGCACAAATAGAGATCTATACACACGCACACATAGCGTATATGTATGCTCATGAATATGTTGATAATAGAATAGAGAGAGCAGGAGAGGGAGAGAGAGAAAGAGAGCAAGCGAGTGAAATAGAGAGCGAGCGAGCGAGAGGAGAGAGAGAGAGAGAAGAGAGAGAGACGATACAGAGAGAGAATTGAGGCAGACTTAGATGAGCCAGCAACAGGCAGAGCCAGCGACGACCCTCGGGGAGCAGCTGCCTAGTGAGGGAAAGCGAGCAAGGAGAGATCAAGAGATAAGGCGACAGAGAGAGAGGGAGACAGACTATACATATATATAAGTATTTACATGTATATAGATGTATTCATATGCATATATATTTACATATATATATTCATATACGTGTATATTTATGTATGTATATATATACATATATATGTATCTATGTACATAACTATACATATACACATATGTATAAATGAAAGAGACGTACGAGGGCATGATAAGCCAGCCACAGGCAGAGCCAGCGACACCCATCGGGAATCGACTGTCAATCTTGCCATGCGTCGCATCAAGAATCTCCAGACCGTTGCACACGAACTTGCCTTTCTGCCCGTCCTGTAGAAACGAGCGTACAAGTCAGATATCATGATTCATATGGGTATATATAGAATAACATATACCTACAGTAGTAAATATGCAACATAAAGTTGTTCGTGGGCTATGTGTGTATACATGTATACATATCACAGATATCATGAAATATATGGGTGTACCGCCCAGGAACATTCTTGGATGCGGGGTTTCAACCCCGGTACCCCTCTCTTGTTTGATTTGTACCACTAACTCATAACGGGAAAACGCTTTCGGTGTGCATCACGATGAGTGGGTCGGTTTCCATATCTGTATCAGCTGGTTTCCAGTGGACGGGTTCGACACCCACTGGATTCCAGGGGTTTTCAGTGTGTCAAAGTCACAGTATACTATATATATACAAGATTGTACATATGTAAATTGAAAATGTTCGTGGGCTATGTGTATATATACACATGAGCGTGTAAGTGTGGGTGTATATGTACACATATCTGTCTCTCGACATAGAGTAAATATGTAATTTGAACATATTCGTGGGCTATGTGTATATGTAAACATGGGCGTGTAGATTTGGGTGTATGTGTACACATATTCGTCTCTCGATATAGAGCAAGAACCCAAGAGTAAAGGCGCGGGGGTACGAGCCAAGCCAAGTATTGAGAGATTTATGTACGTGTGTGGTGTGTGTGAAAGTGAAAGGTTACGTATTGAAATGTGTATGTAGCCATGTACGGAAAGGATACACATCTCTCATAAATACATGGCTATTCAAACATCTCCATACATCACACGTTGAAAGCATACACATCTCTCAAAAATACATGGCTACACACATATCTCAATACATCACGCATTGAAAGTGTACTCATCTCTCAAAAATGCATTCGAGTTTTGAGAGATGTGTAGCCATAGTTTTGAGAGATGTGTAGCCATTTGTTGAGAGATGAATAAGTGTATGGAGTAGCTACGATTAGCAGGCTCCTTAAATTGTAGATCTCTTTGGCAGAATATAGTCTCTTTTACAGGGCCCTTTTGCAAAAAGAGACCTACAATGTTAAGAAGCCTGCTAATCGTAGCCACCCACCCTATAGCCATGACTTGGGAGATTCATATGTGTATCGAGAGCTACGACTAGTAGGCATCTTAGAATTACAGGTCTCTTTTGCAAAAGAGCCCAATCAAAGAGTCTGTATTCTGCAAAAGAGAACCTATAATTGTAGTATGACTTGAGAGATTCGTGTGTGTATCGAGAGCTGTATATATGCTAAGATATTTAACCATCTATGGAAAGATGTATGCCGTGTAGTCATTTATCAAGAGATGAATGCATGTGTCGGGGGATGTTTGTAGCCATGTGTTGAGAGAGGTTCAGCCATGTATTCAGAGGGGTATTCCGACGAAAACCCTCTTGGAATAAGGTGGGTGTCGAACCCATCCACTGGTATCGAACCCGGCTCAATCAAAAAAGATGGGTGTCGAACCCATCCACTGGTATCGACCCCGGCTCACTCAAATTGGTTTTCTGGTACTGATCCAAAATGCAGGTTTTGTTCGAGATAATGGTACCAGATAAACAAAAGGGGGGCACAGGGGTCGAAAGCCCGCCTCCAAGAAGCTTCTCGGGCGGTACGTGTGTGTTGTGCGCGTTATGTGTTTTGTATTTAGAGATGTATATACATACATATAGCTCTACCTCAATGATAGATTCATAGGTGGTCCAGGCCTCCTTCAGCGAGACCAGGTTGTCTGTTCGTATTGCATGTGTTGCAGCATATTTGTGAGATTATGCCTCATTACATGTCTGTGTTGTTTTTGCTACCCTCATCCAACTCCTGCCATGCACAGTGGAGACAACTCTCATTGCAACTCACTGCAACTCATTGCAACTCACTGCAACTCATTGCAACTCATTGCAACTCACTGCAACTCACACCCCACAACACATACTGTCATCCATATCGAGCCATCCAAAGAGATCAGTGGCCATTGACGTTTGTGTTGTGAGGGGTGAGTTGCAGTGAGTTGCAGTGAGTTGCAGCAAGCTGCAGTGAAAAGTGTTTGCACTGTGCGTACCGTCATCCATATCGAGCCATCCAAAGAGATCAGTGGCCATTGAAGTTTTGATTCCGATCGCCGCGGCCTGTGTGTCAATGTGCGTGTGTGTGTGTGTGTGCGTATACATTCACACACATGGTGACAGAATGCGATATGCCTCCATCATATATGACACGACTCACTATCGTATGACAGACGCATTTATCAATGACATGACTCCAATCGTTGCAGCCTACAGCTCCATACACACAGTTGCGTGCGATGTCCTCGTTGTGTTGCAATCTGTGTCGACTCGGTGAGGTGTGTTGTCACCGTTGGGCAGCAGCGTGTTTGTCAGTGTGTGTCATCTCCGTGGGGTGTGTTGTCAATGTCATCTTGCAGCATGTGTTGCAGCGTGTGTCACCTTGGGGTGCTGAGCGCATTGAGGGCGAGAACGAAATCAGACAGAAAGAGCAGGCGAGCGGGAGACAGAAAGAAAGAGAGACACAGAGAAAGAAAGAGAGACACAGAGAAAGAAAAAGCGAGAGGACGAGCCAGCGCCATAGATACATCTCCATACACACGTGCGCGCACGCAATCAACGTAGTGTTGCAGTGTGTGTCACCTCGGTGGGGTTGAGAGCGTCGTCGTTATCGAAGTCGACCAAGTTGATGAGGAACCTGCAGTGAGTGGAAGGTGTGTGTGTGCGTCAATAGGTGTGTGTGTATGTGTATGTGTATAGTCGTTGTCCGCGCCAGCCAAAATAATATAGATGACGGAACCTGCTGTGAGCACAAGATGTGATTGTGTGTTTGTCAGGAGATGTGTGTGTGTTTATGTGTGTGCGCATTGCCGTTGTCCACGCCAGCGAAATAGACGAAGAACCTGCAGTGGGCAGAAGATGCAAGTGTGTGTGTGAGAGAGGAGACGTGTGTGTTTGTGTGCGCGCGTGCGTTGTCCCCGTCCGCGTCGCCAAAATAGATCACGGACCTGTAGTGAGCGGAAGTTGTGTGTGTGTGAGTATGTGCGTCAGGAGACGTGTCTGTTTGTGTGTGCGTGTGTGTGTGAGTAGCCCCCACTCCCCCCCGATATAGATGATGGACCTGCAGTGGGCGGAAAGAGTGTGTATAAGAAAATACTTGTGCATGTAGCCTGCAGTGGATGGAAGATGTGTGTGTGTGTGTGTGTGTAAAAACATGTGGATGTATATGTGTAGCCAACCTCTCTCCATGTTGGTGACAAACCTGCAGCTAGCAGCAGTGTGAAAAGGAAGCATATATATATATATATATGAATGAATATATATCTATATATATTCATAGATGAATACACAAAAATATCTTTACATATTCATATATGATTATAGGTATATCATGATTTCACTCCGAGAGCTTTATATTTTATCGACAAAGACCCCGCCCCCACTCCCGATGGAATATGGGCTTGCTTGCACACGCACACACACATAGCAGTAGCGATCGAAAACACAACACATACTGCGTGTTGCGCCACACACAGTGTTGTATTTTCTTTGTCATTGCACCACACACACACAGCGGTAGCGAACGACAGATGACACAAATTCAGCCACTAGAAACCTGTGACTGGTCGTATGTGACTCATTCGTGACTTGAACCCAGAAAAAAAATCCTTATGACTTATCCTTATGACTTTCGGGAGAGAAAGATAAAGAGTACAAACACATGCACTACACACACGTGTCTTGTCGTGTGTAACTCGTTCGTGACTGGCATTATGTGTCGTGACATGTCGTACTGTGCCATGACTCGTGCGTGACTCATCAGTCGTTCGTTACTTGTAGTATGTAACTCATTCGTGACATGTTGCATGTGTGTGTCTTGTGACATGACACACGAGTCGTTCGTGACTTGTAGTATGCAACTCATTCGTGACATGTCGCATGCATGTGTCGTGGCTTGTCGTGCGTGACATGACTCGTTCATAGGTGGCATTACTCTTGAAAGCAACAATCTCTGTAAGTCTCCTTAAAGAGAGAATGATTTAGGAAAACAAAAAAGTCCCTGACTGCTGACTTATCAGCTGTGTGAGGCAACGTGATCTTGTCAGACCCTGTACGAAAAAGCAAAAAAAAACTCACTCAACTTCTGCCTTGTCAGCCATTTCAGGCCACATCATCTTGTCAAAACCTCCGGAGTAAATGTCGTCAATGTCCGAGAGTTTTTTGGAGAGACCCATCAAGCTGTGTGCGGTGTGTTGTAGTGTGTAAAGATTGTGCGAGTGTGTTGCAGTGCGTTATGGAGTGTGTGTGTGTATTATAGTTCGTCGTCGAGTATGTGTTGCAAGTGTGTGTTGCAGTGCGTCGTCGAGTTTGTGTTGCAAGTGTGTGTTGCAGTGCGTTGTTATCGAGTGTGTGTTGCAGCGCGTTCTCGAGGTGTGTCGCAGTGTGTGTTGCAGTGCATTATTCTTGAGCGACGACCATCAAAGTATCACAGTACATATATTGTTTTTGTGTTTTGCATTCTGACATGTCACAGACATACATCAAGCGTCCACAACAAATACAACATTTTTTGCCGTTTTTGATTTTTGAAAATCAGGATACATGAAACACCTTATCTGCTCACAGTTGTATGCATGTGGTAAAATACAACTGTGCGTTGTTACAAAAGTACAGCGATATATGTATATATATTGATAGCAACTACAAAAAACACGCCCGGCCTGGTCGTTGGGCATGCGTCAAAGACAAGTATATGTTGGCATGAACGTTTATAAATGTGTATATATGTTGACAACAAAAAAACAAAAACACACGTCATCTGGTCGCCGTTGAGCATTTTGTCGCCGTTGGCATTGCCCGCGAAGATATTTTCCCAATCATTCTCGTGGAGGAATGACATCAATGCCATTGCCAGCAGCTGGTACTTGTCTGCATGTGTGTGACATGACTCGTTCATGAGGATGCACAGAGACTTTCTGGCCACTCACTTGCGTGTGTGTGTGTGTGTGTGTGTGTGTGTTCTTGTGTGTGTGTGTCACTCAAGCGTGTGTTGCACGTGGAATGACATATCAACGTACCAGCACCTGGTACAGGGTGGCAAAGACCTATAGGATGCCTTTTTTTTGATGATAAAGCTCAATCTCCGAAAAAGAGACTTTGATTAGCGTCTCTTTGGCGGAAAGAGCACAGCAAGTATCACGTGCATCTTCAAAACCTCTACATATCTCATGCAGATCGTAAAATAAATAAATATGCACAATTCATGCAAACAACATGTCAGATACACACAATTCATGCATCCACAAAAAAAATATACAATTCATGCAGACAATATATATGACGTACACATACACATGTATATTACTGTTCGCGGAGTAGCTCCTCTGCTCGAGCTTATACATGTAGACATTACTGCGCATGACAGAGCACACAAAATATGGGAAATACACAATTCATCCATACAACATGTATGCATAGGATTTACAAATATATTACTGTCCACGAAGTAGCTCTTCTGCTCGAGCTTGTAGATGTAGAGCGCAAACGCCTCTCCTGCTTGAAGACCTGCGAATCAAAACACGGAAAATAAATCAGCTCAGCATAACTCAGTGTTTTGCAATTAAATTTATACTCTCATATGGACCATATTTATGTAATATTACAATGCACGTGTGCATAATTTCGCAAGTCCTGTCGGCAAAATCAAAGTCTTTGATCATCACAATTGCTACATTTATACTTACATATACCTACACAGATATATCAGTATATATGTATCATATATTGTAAACATAGTTGGTCTGCACATAATTGTAAACCAATGAAAGTGCGCGCGTACCATCGCCATTCACGTCGGCAAAATCAAACTCTTCCTTTGTCACACTTGAAAACATTTCTTCAATGCTTGAGTTGGGATTGGTGGAGTTATGGGCGTCGATTAGTACCGCACTTCCGTTCACAGGCACCTGTGTCACAATAATGTTGTTAGTCAGCAACCAGTAGTTGTAGATTGGCGCGCGGCAAGCGGAGGGGCTTTAGCCTCGGAACCGGCACGCGTCACTCGCGTTCAGCCGCGATCCGTGCGGATGGATGTGTTTGTCAATCGAATGTGGCTGTGAGCCGTGCGTATTTCATGCGTTTGGAAGAGCGGGAAAACACCCAAAAATTCGAGTTCAGCCTCGAGAGCTAAGCCTGCAGGGCTCGACACGAAATTGAAGATTCTTTTTGTGTGTTCCTTGTGTGTTTTGCCATTGTGCTTGAGGGTACCGTGGCAAAATCCGCAATTTAAGTTTCAAACACAGAGAAAACTAGTAAAAGACGAGGCTAGAAAAAAGGGTTCCAAGGCTTAGGAGGGCTATACGGCCGCAAGACTCCCCAAATTTTGTAAATTTGTGGCTTCATTTTTGGGGTGTATTGCACGCTAAACAGGCAGATCTACGACGATTGGAATCATCACAATCCGCAAAGTGTATGGCTTGTCGCACACCCCCCTGCGTCCGGGTTTCAGCACACATTACGTATTACCGCTGACTTACTCCTTCCCTCCCCTCCCCACCCAACTCTTCCTCTCCTTTTTCCCCAGTTGCATCTCGCTCTCTCGTGTTCTTTGACTCCCTCTGTTCCTATCCTCATTTTTCTCTCACTCCTTCGTTCTCTGCCTTTACCTTGTAGGCGGTGAGGTTGACGTCGCCATAGGTAACTGTATGGTCACTGCCACGATGGCGTCCCTTAATGTAATTGTCAAAGTCTGTCGAGGAAGGAAACTCGGAATTGCAACCGCCGCCATCATACGAACATTCCGGTACCATACACTTGAGGTCACATGTGTTGTCCTCTGTCATCTCTGAGGTACAACCTGTTCCACAAACACACACAAGAGTTGGTTGACAGTGCGCGTGTGGTGAAGAAGTCGTTGATGCACTTGTATACAAACCCGTGCATCCAGCAAAACACAGCAAGAGACACATGCGCGAGAAGAACATTTGCAAGAACGAGGCGTCTCGGAACTGAACAGGGACGTTGGGTTGCTATGCCACATCCTCTTTCGATCGGTCCATGGTCCAAAACATGCTGGAGAAGCCAAGTGCTTGATCTGCGACCTGCTATATACCACATGCAGCTAGTACGCCTACCCTGACTTTGCTCGCCCCTCAACCGACATGTGGGCCAGGATGCGAGGGGGTGCTTGACGACGGTGGGAGACTCATTACAGCATGCGCGTGCAGCCGCAACATAGGATGCGGCGGACTCGCAATGCGGCGCAGGTCTGCTGCGCTGTGTGTATTCTGGCAGCAGGGCCACAGCCTTTTGGTCCACAATGTCTTCCTTCTCCACCAACACATCAGGGCCAACGCACCTGTCTTTTTCTTGCAATCATTGCTGTTGCTGTCCAGGTGGGCAGCTGACACGAGCCCGACGCCGAGCAGCAAAAGCGCTGCCATAGTGCGTGACGCCGCCATAGTCGACCAGCGATATGTTGAAGCGATCCTCAACCGACTACTCGCACCCAAGGTCGGTTTGATAACAGGATAACGCTATTATCCAGTGGGGTTTTGTCTTTGAAAAAGTACTTTTGGTTTAGTTCTTTTGTGCCAGCCACGAACCAACGAACCAACGTTCTGTCCAATAGATTTTTACTTGGAATCGTTCTGGCCAAAAAAATGAGGGGCCACTTGTGACATATTTCATGGAAATCGAGAAATAGCCAGTACCTCATCGGTGGGCGTGTGGGTGAATAGGAACATTTTACTCAGATAGGAAATAGATGAAGTCCTGAAACCAACTACAAAGGCTCAATTTTTTTACTATCTGTGACATGGGTTGCACCAGTCTTGATATGCTTTGGAACAAACTCTTACTTGGTCT
>Ga0105053_10007790_pt1 | contig 14179 bp, 15 predicted proteins | sample BON01_FD_78093 | JGI IMG/M metagenome (GOLD analysis project Ga0105053, IMG submission 78093) | Freshwater microbial communities from Lake Bonney liftoff mats and glacier meltwater in Antarctica - BON-01 | ecosystem: Environmental > Aquatic > Freshwater > Ice > Glacier meltwater | place: Lake...
AAGGTTTTACAGAATTAGAAGTTTAGAAATGCTTTCAACTATTTTTTTGGTGGAATTAACACTTTTTATGCACCATATATTAGATTAAATGGAAAGTATATCATTAAAAACTCGTATCAAAAAGACATCCTTCCAGGAAATAATACGGAGTTAGAAGTGATTCCTCAAATCATGACCAATGATGTTGATGAATTTTTATTTAATGATTTTTATTAAAATCATCTAGTTGGTTTTTAATAACGGCATCTATTCGTTTTTGATCTATATTGTATTTCAAATCTAGAGTCTTCTTTTCTGGAAATTGCTCAATCATTACCGTAGAAGACGGGAATGCAAAATCAATTCCTAAAGCTTTTGCTAATTTTACAACAGCAATATGTAGTTTATGCTTAGAAGATTGCTCTACGCCCCAAGCCAAACTTTTAAAATAAACGTTTATTAAAATTAATAACGAAGAATCTCCAAAACCAGTAAATTCAACATTGTACGAATCTGGTTCAGAACGTGTTTCTGGATGCGCAAGAATTATTTCTCTTACTCCTTTTACAAAAGCTTCAATTAGTTCTGGCGGTGTATCGTAACGAATACCTACATTGGTATTATATCTTCTGTACAAACGCAATCCTTTATTATTGATTACAATTTCCGATAATTTACTGTTTGGAATTTGAAAAATGGAAGTATCTGCAGCTCTAATTCTTGAAGATCTAAATCCTACTTCTTCTACAGAACCTTCTACGCCTCCAGCTTCAATCCAATCTCCAATATGAAAAGGTTTATCTAGGAAAATCATAAAAGTTCCTATTAAATTCTTCACCGTATCTTGAGAAGCTAATGCAACAGCCAAAGCACCAATTGATGCTCCTGCAATTAAAGTTGTGGCATCAAATCCTAGAACGGTTAACATTTTTAAAATCCCAACAACAATTACAATTCCAGTTAAAAAATTATTTAGAATTGGCACTAATTGATCGTCTAATTTACTTTGTGTTTTTGCAGTAAACTCTGAATATACATGCATCGTTACTTGCACTAATTTTAAGAATACATAAATCCAAAAAACAGTTTGTGCAATGTTTAAACTAATAAAAACCCATTTGTTAATTGCTAATCCAAATTGTAAAGAAGGAAATACTTTATCTACAAAACTCAATGCAATTAATAAACTTATTGGATGTGCTAATTTTTTTAAAAATTTAGCCAAGGCTAAACCATCATTATGCACAAAGCGACTGTGTATTTTACGAAGAATAAAATAAGTAATTCGTTTAAAAATAGCATGTAATAAAAATGCTATGATTAACATAATTAGCAATCCAATATATTTCCAAACCTCAATGTCAAAAACTTTTTTATGCCCAAAATCTGGCATTAAATCTTCAATTTTTGAAACATACCAAGGAAAAATATTGTTATAAATTTCGTCTAGATTCGCTATTGTTTCTTGAGAGTAATACCAATTATCTCCCACTTTTTCAACATAAATTAAAGGCATCTTATTTGGAAACAACACATAGGTATTCGAATTACCTTGCAATAAAGAATCTTTATAATCTGCGTTTGTTGACACTTGTTTAAAATCTACTAACAATCCTTTACCATCTAAAATTTTCTTTAATTTAATCGCAGCATTTTCAGGTTTTTAGTGGAATTTGGATATATCGTTTGGGCAGCTTTTTCTGGCTGATATGAATCTGATTGTAAAAAATACAAATGTGTGTGGATAGTAGCATTAGGGTTTTTGAGGTTTACTTTTGTAGAATCTTGTGCAGACACCACTGCTGTACATAGTAAAAAAATCAGTAGTAATTTTTTCATTTTTAAAAATATCTTATTTGTTAATCGAATGTTAAAAGAACACACAAAGTTAAACCTTTTGAAATTTTTAACGTCAAAGAAGCATAATAAATAACAATTAAAATTTTAAACCATGAAAAAAGTAGCATTTGTATTCGTATTTATATTTATAGTTTCGGCAGGATTTTCTCAACAAAGAAAAAGAATGGACAAAGCTGATAATATGACCCCAGAACAACGCGTAACATTGTCTGTAAAAAAAATGGCGCTTCAATTAGATTTATCTAAAGACCAAACTCAAAAAATTACTGCTTTGTACACAGACACCGCAAAACAAAGAAAAGTAAAAGGAGATAAAATAAGAAATGATGCTATAGCATCTAGAGGTAAATTAGCAAATATTAAAAAAGAAAGTAAAGACAATGCTGATTTTAAAGAAAGAGTAGGAAAAGCTATTAAATCTGGAGAGTTAAAAAAAGAAGATGTTAATAGAATGAGACGAAAAGTAGATTTTGATACAGCAAATGATGCTTTAGACAATAGAATTGAGTTTCAGTCTAAAATGAAAAAAGTCTTGACTCCTGAACAGTATAAAAAGTTTACAAAATTACAAAAACGTAAAGTTATTAATGCAAAAAAGAAAATGGGCTCAAAAAATAAAATAAAAAATAAGATGAGAAAACGCGAAAAAGGAAAGCGTCAAAAATAAATGTATTTGTTTGATTTATTAATACAAAAAGCCCGATGTTCTGTGAGAGTTCATTGGGTTTTTATTTTATTATTCTTTAAACCAACTAGCATACTCTACATAATTATTGGCAATCCTATTTATTTCTCCAGAAATTAATTCTTTAGAAATATCTTTTATTTTTTTAGCCGGAATTCCTGCATAAATACTTCCGCTTTCTACTCTTGTGTTTTTAGAAAGAACTGCCCCAGCAGCAATTATAGAATTACTTCCGATAACACAATCATCCATAATAATACTTCCCATACCAATCAATACATTATCATGAATTGTACATCCGTGCACAATTGCATTATGACCAATTGAAACATTATTACCAATTGTTGTTGGCGATTTTTGATAGGTTGCATGAATCACCGCACCATCTTGCACATTTACTTTATCACCCATTTTTATAAAATGAACATCGCCACGAATAACAGCATTATACCAAACACTACAATTTTTCCCCATAGAAACTTCGCCTACAATAGTTGCATTTTCTGCCACAAAACAATCTTCTGGGATTTGCGGAAATTTACCTCTTACTGCTTTAATGATTTTCATTAAATATTTTATTTAATTATTAATTTTTGACCAATACTAATGCTATTGTCAGTTAAATTATTGCCTTCCGTTAATTGTAGAACCGTAATGTTATATTTTCTAGAAATAGAATATAAGGTTTCTCCTTTTTTAACGGTATGTATTTTTCCTGAAGATAATTCTGTAGTTGTTGCTACAGAAACACTAATTGGTTTTATTTCTTCAACTTCTTTTTTATACTTTTTTAAATCACTTTTTTTAACCGTATCAAATTCATATAATTTATAATCTTCAATTATATTAATTAGTTTTGTAGGGTATTCTATATCAGTTGCATAACCCGCTTTTTTTAATCCTTTTGCCCAAGCTTGATAATTTGTAATACTTATTTTAAACAAAAAAGCATAGCGTTTTCTTCCAGTTAAAAATTCAGAATGATCGTTATAAGAATTTTCTACATATGCATATTTTCTAAAACAATCATCCTTTTCATCATCATCATGATACACACTTTTACCTTCCCAACCTTTATGGCATTTTATTCCGAAATGATTATTAGATTTTAATGCCAATATACTTCTACCATTTCCAGATTCTAAAATTCCTTGCGCCAATGTAATACTTGCAGGAATTTTAAATTCATGCATTTTTATAACTGCTAGCGGCGCATATTTTTGAATATAGGTAAGTGTATATTCATTTAAGTTTTTATTTTTCTTTGTAAGATTTTTTATATGTTCATTTTGATGAACAGAAGGCAGTCTTTTGATAGTAGAGGTCTCTTCCGAAACTCTATTTTTAGAACTAACTACACTTTTTTTAGAACCACAGCTTACAATAAAAAAACTAAGAAATGCTATAATTATGTATGAGTTGAGTTTCATTTAATTGTAATTAATTCTAAATTTTTCTTTGCCAATTTGTTATTTACGCCTTCAATTCCTTGTAAACCTCCGGTATGAATTATTAAAATCTTGCTATTTTCTGAAAAATAGTTATTTTTGATTAAATCTACAATTCCAAACACCATTTTACCAGTGTAAATTGGATCTAACGGAATTTTTGCTTCTGAATAAAACTGATTGATAAATGAAATTAATGATGTATTATATTTTGCATAACCACCAAAATGATACTCGTGTATTAATTTCCATTTATCGCTTTTATCAACAAAATTTTTAATTTCATTTTGCAAAAAATTACCTTTTAAAGCAGGAAAACCAAGTACTTTTTGATGACTTTTAGCAGATTTTATCAATCCAGAAATAGTTCCTCCTGTTCCAACAGCCACGCAAATATAATCGAAATAATCATCTTCCTTTGTTAAAATTTCTGTACACCCTTTAATTGCCAAATCGTTGGTTCCTCCTTCAGGCACTAAATGGAAATCTCCAAACTTTTTTTTTAACGAATTCATAAACAATTCCGTTGTTTTTTTTCGATACACTTCTCTAGACACAAAATGAAATTGCATTCCGTTTTCGTGAGCTTGTTTTAATGTTGTATTTTTTGCTACTGTTTTTTGTAAATTAGAGCCTAATTCATCTCCACGAATTACACCAATACTTTGTAAACCCGATAAATTTCCTACTACTGCAGTTGCTAAAATATGATTAGAAAAAGCACCTCCAAACGTTAATAGTGTGTTTTGATTTAAATTTTTAGCTTCTTGAATATTATATTTAAGTTTTCTGAATTTATTTCCAGAAACAAACGGATGAATTTTATCTTCTCTTTTTATAAAGAGCTCCACTTTTTTTTCTTCTACTATTGGAAGAAATATTTGTTGGTTTTGGGTTATTATTTTTGAGATTAAGTTCATTTTTTGTCATTCCTTCGAAAGCAGGAATCTAGACTTGGCTTGTTAGAATGATAAAATTTTATAAATTAAATAAAAAAAATTTACTATAATTCGTCATATTTTTTTACCTATTATGGATTCCTGCTTTCGCAGGAATGACAAAGCGTTAAGAAAAACTAGAAACCTGTTCCTCTACTTGCTCCCATTCTTCTAACAAAGTATCTAATTTAGCTTTTTTAGCTTCGTAGTTTTTAAAGTAATTTGGTTTAGAAGAAACCTCGTCGTAATTCTGAGCCAATTCAAAATCTATATTCTCTATTTGAGTTTCTAAATCAGCAATTTCAGATTCAATTTTAGATAATTTATTTTTTAATTTCTTCAACTCTTTTTCTTCTTCTCTACTAAACTGTGAAGTTTCTTTTTTTGCAGTTTCTTTTACTTCTTTCACAACAGTTCTTTTTTCGGCTTCACGTAAATTTTCCATTTTGTGTTGCTCTAAGAAATAATCTATATCACCTAAATATTCTTTAATTACTTTGTCTTTAAACCCGTAAACAGTTGATGTTAACCCTTGTAAGAAATCTCTATCATGCGATACTAAAATCAATGTTCCTGTAAAACTTTTTAAGGCTTCTTTTAATACATTTTTAGAGGCAATATCTAAATGGTTTGTTGGCTCATCCATTATTAAAACGTTAAACGGAGACAGCAATAACTTACACAAAGCCAAACGATTACGCTCTCCTCCAGAAAGTACTTTTGCTTTTTTATCAACTGTATCACCACTAAATAAAAATGAACCTAACATGTCTCTAACTCTTGCTCTGTTAGAATCTGTTGCTGCATCTTCCATAATTTGTAATACCGTTTTTTCTGGCGGTAAATGTTCAGATTGATTTTGTGCAAAATATCCGATTTCTACATTATGCCCCAACTTTAAATGCCCTTTAAAACGAATATCCCCAACCAACATTTTTGCTAAAGTAGATTTTCCTTGTCCGTTTTGACCAACAAAAGCAATTCTGCTGTTACGCTCAATCAATAAATCAACATGTTCTAACACATGATTATCACCATAACTTTTACACAAATCTTCTGCTTCAACAATAATTTTTCCTGGTTCTTTAGATTTTGCAAAACGAATGTTCATCGTTGCATTATCATCTTGGTCTACTTCTATACGCTCAACTTTATCTAGCTGCTTCATTAACGATTGCGCCATAGAAGCTTTACTCGCTTTTGCTTTAAACTTGTCTATTAAATGTTGTTTTTGCTTTATTTCTCTATCCTGATTTTTCTGAGCTTGTAGTTGTTTTTCTTTAATTTCTCCTCTTAATAATAAGAATTCTGAATAGGGCTTTTTATAATCGTAAATCTGTCCAAGAGAAATTTCTATAGTACGATTTGTAACATTATCTAAGAACATTTTATCATGCGAAACCAACACAATAGCGCCAGAATATCCTTTTAAGAAATTCTCCAACCAAATAATAGATTCGATATCTAAATGATTTGTAGGCTCATCTAGTAACAAAATATCATTGTTTTGCAATAATAATTTTGCCAACTCAATTCTCATTCTCCATCCACCAGAAAAAGTGTCGGTAAGTTTATCAAAATCTTCTCTTTTAAAACCTAACCCTTGTAATATTTTTTCTGTATTACCTTGATAATTATATCCGCCTAGTAATTCGTAACGTTCTGTATTTTCTGTTAAATCGACAATTAATTGATGATAACTTTCACTTTCATAATCTGTTCTTGTTGCTAGTAAATTATTAATTTCATCGAGCTTTAGCTCAATTTCTTTAATCTCTTCAAAAGCTTGATATGCTTCTTCTAAAATAGTTCTTCCTGCTACAAAATCTATATCTTGACGTAGAAATCCAATGCGCACATCTTTATCAAAAGCCATTGTTCCGCCGTTGGTTTCAGTATCTTTAGACAATACTTTTAACAGCGTAGATTTTCCAGCTCCATTTTTTCCAATCAATCCAATTCTATCTCCTTTATTTAATTTAAAAGTAATTCCAGAAAACAAATCTGTCCCCATAAAAGAGACTGATAAATTATGTACGTTAAGCATCTATTTTTTTGTAATTTTGTGATTGCAAATCTACTTAAAATAATTAGAGTAATTATGTTTAAGAAAGGCACAAAAATCTATAGTATTTTCAACAATAAATGCCCAAGATGTCAAGAAGGAGATTTTTTTAAATCTAAGTTTACTTATAAACCAAGTAAGGTAACCGAACTGCATGAAAATTGCCCAAGTTGTAATTTAAAATATATGATTGAACCTTCATTTTTTTATGGAGCAATGTATGTTGGCTATGCAATTACTGTTGCTATTTGTGTTCTAGTATTTATTGTTTCTTCACTAATTTTTGGATTGAATATGCTTGAGTCTTTTACAGCTATATTTATTGTAATTGTTTTATTTATGCCAATAAATTTACGACTGTCTAGAATTCTTTGGATAAATATGTTTATTGAATACCAAGTGCAAAAAGAAGATCGTATTTATTAATAATATCTTTTAATATCTATTTCTTCATCTAACGCTTCTCCTTTTTCTAGATGATTGAATAAGTTTTTAGCAACTGTTGGAGCAATCATTACACCATGAGTTCCTAGCCCGTTTAAAATAGATAACTGCTTGTGCTCTGGGTGCATTCCAACTAAAGGCCTTCTATCTTTTACGGTTGGTCTAATTCCTGCGGTTTGATTGATAATTGTATACGGAACTGTAATTACTTTTTGTAATTTCTCTATCAACTCTTTCCTTCCTTCTTATGACGGATTTGAGGTTTTATCTTTCCAATTAAAAGTTGCTCCAACTTTATAGAAATGATTTCCTAATGGCAATACAAACAGTGTAGATTTTAATAAAAAGTTAATCTCTAATTCTGGCGCATGAATAGTCAATAATTCCTTTTGCTTCATTTAAAGGCAACTCATTAAAAAATGGGTTTTTCTTGATTCCAAATCCTTCACAAAAAACGATTCTTTTTGCTTCTATTTTATTATATAAAATACTGTTATTTTTAAATTCTATCGAATCATATTTGAACTTTTCGAAAATAATTTGTGCTTTTTCATTCAAATAATTTCGATAAGACGAAACCAACTTTTCAGTATCAATTCTTCCAGTTTGATGTACTTCTCCGAAACCAAAATCTGCAATAACACCATTAATTTTTTCGTGAATAATATCAGAATTCATAAATTTAGAAAGCATTGGTCTGTCTGAGGCTTCAAACCAATTATTTTGATCTTCAATGGATTTAAAAACTTTTCTAGTCGTAAATTTTACATCAACCTTTAATTGTAGTCTTTCTTCAATTTTTTTATAAAATGGAAGTGCAATTTCTAATTGTTTCTCGGCATTCCAAACTGGCGTAAAACGTTTTAAAATTACTGGATTATAAACTCCGCTAGCAACTAAAGATGATGTTTGAGAATCGTCTTCAAAAACGATAAATGATTTTCTAGCGTGGATCAATTCTTCTATAAATGCTAAACCAGCTAAGCCTAAACCAACAACAATATAATCTACTTTCATGGTGTAAAAATACGCTATTAAATGCAAAAAGCGTTCTGAAATTCAGAACGCTTTTTTAGTCGTTGTTAATTGACATTAGTAATTCCACATATCAATTTCTCTATCTCTAATCTCTTCTTTTATCTTATCTGCTTCTAGCAATTGAAATAATGAATTTCCTCTAATATAATCAGCTATTTTACGATTGCCATAAATATTTTCTGTCCTTATAATAAAGGATGCAAAACGTCTTGCGTTCAACAAATGATCAAATGAAATTGAATGCGATGAGTTTTTTGGATTAAACACTTTTGCTTTGTGTAAAACATCTCTTGCTGCTGGATAAAAAACCCAGAATAATTCATATAAATTATCGTCTTCAATTTCTGAAACACCTAAAGTTTGCACATCTGGTCCTAATGGAGCAATCGCTAATAATCTATATTTTAGTTCTCCTTGTCTTTTATCAAAATACCACATTCCTTTTATCTTAAAAGCGGTAATATCTTGTGTGCTAATTCTAAATGTATCAATATTATTTCCGTTTTGACGTGCATTAAATAATTTACCTGCAATTTCTTGTCTAGTAATTTTAGAACCAAAAAAAGAATCTGAATATGCTTCTTTAATTTTTCCTGTTCTAATTCCTTTATATAATGTGTCAAACAACGATCTACGATTGTTAGAAATATTGGTAGTATCAATCGGGAAATAATACGGAAGATTAATTTTTTGATTTAAATCAATTACTTCCCATACAATTTTAGACCATAAAATATCTCTATCGTCTATATATCCGTAAGGCAAAGGTGCATCATTATCTGCCAACAATTGCTCTGTTGTTTTCTTACCTATCTGATTACCACTTGTTGAATTTAATAAGTTGGCTTGTGCATTAATTATCCCTGAGGTAATTAATGTTAGAAAAACAATATAAAAACGTTTCCTATTCATACTACTTAATTTAATCTTAATTTGAAATTTCAATAATTACAGGCAATACTTTCTTAAGCTTATAAGATGTATTGTTATCTATTACAGCTTCAATATCAAAAATTGTAATTTGATCTCCTCTTCTAGCTCTTGCTAATGCTTTTTTTGCTGCTGCATTAAAAGCTGTACCATTTACCAAAACTGTTAATTCTCCAGGAACTTTTACTTTAAAACTATTTACTTTTAATTGTAAGTCAAAAACAAAATCTGGTAAACCAGCACCAATATCTGCATTTTCAACACTGGTTTTTGGCATTCTTACCAAACCAAATTCTCCTCTGACTGAAGCTTGTGCGGCAGGTATATCTTTTACTCTAAATTTCTTAGATGAATTTATTTTTTTACCACTAGAAAGTGTAGCACCAACATTAATAGTCATCTCACTTCCTTGTCCTGCTTTAATCATATAACTAGAGCCACTTGTAATAATATTACCCCCAGTTGCAGTAACTTTTAAATTATTATTACTTACACCTGGTAAAGAAACTGAAACAGGATTATCTACTCCCCGATAGACAACATTCATTGCATCTGCAGAAATAACTGCATCATTTGGTTCTGGAATAACCGTATAAGAACTGTTAAATTCAACAGGAACAGATTTTCCGTTTTCAGTAAAGTTAATTACACCTTTAATATCGTTATCCCCTAATTTACTAGCTCTTAAGTCTAAAATTATTTGTCCTGCTTTTATATTTGTGTAAATACCTCCGTTTAAAGTTACTTTATCAGGAATCATGCTTGGATCGTAACGACCAAGAACAACTTTTCCTGTTACTTTTTCACCAATATAATATGCTGTTTTATCTAACTGTACAATTCCTTTATAATTACTTAAAGAAACTTCACTTTCAAGCTGACCACCTAACATAGTAGTTAAAATATTGCTTTCGCTATTTTTAATATCAACTTGTAATTTAGTTAGTTTTGTTAATGACGCTACTAAAGGAAATCCTTCAAAATGATAATTCAACCATTTTTTTGTAACGCCTTCTCTATCTGTTTGATTATCAGTACTAAATAAGATTGTTGTCTTATCCGATAAGCTTTTATAATCAGCTCCTAAAGCTTCAACAACATTTGTTCTGTACTCATTTATTTCATTAACAAATTCATCCCCCTTTTTAGTAAACGTATCACCTTTAAAGAGGTATTCATCTAAGAAATCACCTCTATCCATGACTTCATAATTATTTTTATCTTCCTGATCGCTTAACATCTTTGTTTTTAAACTATCAATATAACTATTAAACTTATTTGAAGCTATTTTAATTTTATCTGCTTTTTGTTTAAGATGTAAATATTTTGCTGGTTGATCTGTAGCTTTTGTTGCTAAACTGCTATATGCAGCTTCATTCTTCTGAGATGTAGAATTGTTATTTTCGGTTAATTTTTCATTGATTGATCCAAAAGCGGTCAACACTTCTTTACCCATACTTAATGCCATCATTGCAATAAATACAAGATACATTAAATTTATCATTTTTTGTCTTGGAGACATTCTTCCTCCTGCCATATCTAATTAGTTTTAGTTATTTATTATTACTAATTATTTGCTTGACATTGCAGATAACATACCACCATAAACTCCATTTAGTGAAGCCATATTTTGGGCTAAAGATTCCATTTGTTTTTTTAATTTTTCTGAATTCTCAGCTAAAGAACTGTCTAATTCAGCTTGATTTCTAACATTTTCCATCTGCACTTGGTACAATCCGTTTAAAGATTCCATTTGCGATGATGCTAATGACATTTGTTCGTTATAACTATTCGTTGTTGCAATAGTCTCTGAAGCCGAGAGCAATCCTTGTGCAGCTCCTTGGAAATTTTTAATACTATCTCCTAAGCTTGCAATTAAAGCGACGTCTAATTCTGCTTCTCTTAATATAATATCTAATTTTTGAGAAAGTAATCCGTGTGCTCCAGTAGCATCTTCACCAGAATCACCTAATTCTGGATATACTTTACTCCAATCTAAATCATCATCAATAGGTTCAAATGCAGAAAGAGCAAATACAGCTGCTTCTACAATCATACCTACCATAAGCATTTCATTTCCAAACTTCCAGTGTAATATTTTAAATAAAGCTCCAAGAATTACGATTGAGGCTCCTAAACCGTAAGCCATATTCATAATTTTTTTACCTTTTTTTGACTGTGCCATAATTTTAATTTTAGTTATTCTATTTTCCGTTAATCTTACCAAGGTAATTTTGCACTGTTCTAAAGCCAATATAGCTTCTTGCGGTATCTGCATATTCGTAATCTCTAGAACTCACTTCTAAAAAGTAAGCTACGTCTTTCCAAGAACCACCACGAATAATTTTTCTTTTATTATTTCTATCTTCAACATTTGCATTTATCGTAGAACCCATATAATAAGATGACATATTATAAGATGAATTTGTCCATTCTGCTACATTCCCTGCCATATTATATAAGCCATAATCATTTGCATTATAGGATTTTGCTTCAACAGTATATAAAGCCCCATCTACTGCATAATCTCCTCTTACAGGTTTAAAGTTTGCTAAAAAACATCCTCTATCGCTTGTGGTATTTGGTCCTCCCCAAGGATATTTTGCGAAATTTAATCCTCCACGAGCTGCATATTCCCATTCTGCTTCTGTTGGTAATCTAAAATTTGAAACTTGAGAGGCTTTCTTTTTTCCTTTTAAATAATCGTTTTTGTATTTTGTTCTCCAGTTACAAAAAGCTTCCGCCTGGTACCAATTTATACCAACTACAGGATAATCTCCATACGCTTGGTGATAAAAATAATTTTGATGCATTGGATCATTGTATGAATAATTAAAATCTTTTACCCAAACAGTTGTATCTGGATAAATATTAATCATTTCTGTACGTAAAAAATCTTTTCTATTTCCGCCTCTTTTAGCAGCAGCTTCTTTATCAAACCAAGAATATTTATAGTTTAAAAACTTAGTATTAAAACTTCTATTTCCATCTACAGCTTCGTCCTTTTTTATATACAAAGAGTCCATTACTTCTACATAAGCTTCATCTGGATACTCGTTTTTATCCCAAATAATATCTACATCCCAATTTAATGGCTTTTCAGAATCACCATAATACTTTATCATGTATTTTTGATATGGTGTTGCATTTATTGTGTCGTTTATAAATTCAAAATCATGTATTCCTCCTGTTAAAGGAGTTCCATTAGAAAGTAATACCACTTCTTCATCTTTTAATGCCAGTTGAGTCCTTACTACAGAATCTTTTACCCAATATACAAATTGCTTGTACTCGTTATTCGTGATTTCTGTTTCATCCATATAGTATGGACTAACGGTAACAGTTCTTGTGGGTGCACTTAGTGTTCCCATAACATCTTCATCTTGCTTACCCATGGTAAAAGAACCACCAGGGATTAATGTCATCCCCATAGGTTTTTCTGCGAACCATTTTCTTTTAGAATTAACACCTGTCAACTCTCCTCTATCATTAGAACCACAACTGTAAAACAGGGTTACTATCAATGCAAATAATGCTACTCTCTTCATATTTTTATAATCTTTCCTCAAAAAGTTCGTAAACCTATTATTTTTTTTATAAAATCCAATCGTTTTAATACTTTATATTACAATAGCTAAACATTAAATTGATATTTACATTAATTTCCTTAAAGCTTTGTACCATCTTTCTGGTATTTTTTGCTCAATTGCTTCAATATAATCTTGATATGTACATGGTATTAACGCATGTCTCTTGTATTTATTATTTGTAATAATATTTATCTCCATCCACCATCTTCCGCTTTTATCGCTTTTATAAAAATTAATTGGATCATCATTTTCCACTAAAACAATAAATTTCTGATAGGTTTCTTTTGTACAAAACGGATAATCTTTTGCTCTAAAATTTACTCCTTCAATAAAATACCAAATCATTTGCGCAATTAAATGTGCTGTTTGATTATTCTTGTCAAATTTTGAATTGTATTCGTAAATTCCGAATGACGTTACTTTATCACTTATGCCTGCATATCTTGAAATAGCACAAATTTCTTCACCGTAAAATCCGTTTGGAGATGCATTGTTATTTGCCGGAGCATCGCTTTGTCGAATTGAACCAATATCTATACTTACAATATCTGCATCTCTCATTATTGGTTCTACAATTGTTAAATCTTTTACTTCTCCTAAACGATAGGTGTCAAAAAATAAACTATTTAACAAATCTAATTCTTCTTGCGAATTGTAATATGTTTGATAACCAATATTGCTAAAATTGAATAAATTATTTGGTTTATCCATAATAATTTTACTCAAATATGAGCGAGAATTTAATCCTTCCTCTGTAGATTCTATATCAAATTTACCATCCACAGAAACTAAATTTACGGTTTGTTCAAGAGAATCATACCCTCTATAATTTGCGTATGTTATATCTTGACTTCCACCTATAATAACAGGAATGATCTTGTTTTTAATTAAATACGCAGTTAATTCTTTAACAGCAAAATAAGTATCTTCTACCGAATTTCCTTTTACTATATTTCCTAAATCTGCAATTTTTGTATGCCAATTTCCTGGAAATAATTGATATAAATGTTTACGAATCTCGTAAATATTTTCTCCGCAAGACATATTATCAAATGCATTTCTATCTTCTTGAACGCCAAAGATTGCAATCTGAACAGTATCTAATTCCGGAAAACCATTTTGTATTGAATGTACTTGTATATTCCTACCCAAACTTTGTGCAGACTGAAGCACTAAGTGAGCAATGATCGTATCTTTTATAG
>Ga0105053_10007793_pt1 | contig 14171 bp, 8 predicted proteins | sample BON01_FD_78093 | JGI IMG/M metagenome (GOLD analysis project Ga0105053, IMG submission 78093) | Freshwater microbial communities from Lake Bonney liftoff mats and glacier meltwater in Antarctica - BON-01 | ecosystem: Environmental > Aquatic > Freshwater > Ice > Glacier meltwater | place: Lake...
CGACCAACAGCGTCGCATTATGGCTTCGCCCTCGGTTGGCAACCGGCCAAACAGTATCGCCGCGTAAGTAGAAATATTCGGTTTGATGTTGGTAAAGATCCGTAAACGGCAGCTGTCCCACTGCTTGTAATGCTGCGAGTGTGCCAGGCCTAGCTACGCCATCCTAACAAAAACCGCACAGTTCGTTGACGGTCTAAAGTAACAAAAGGGGCATTCTTCTTTGAAGCGCTCCTTTTGTTGTCCAGGTCTAGAGTAGCCTGGCGATACGTTACTTGCCAAGTGATGTTACCAATTGACAAACGGCAGAAAGATGGTAGCCGTATGCACTTTCATTGCTTCGTCCCAAAATAGAGATCTTTATCTATCTACTAAAAGCTAAAAATAAAAGAGGGAAGCAGTTAGATTGCTGTTTCCCTCTTCATCAAATGATTATATTCGCCAACCCGTTGTAAGCGTGGCTTTCAATTCCGTATTGTTCCCAGATATATTAGTCACCCGCCGGCGCTAGGCTAGGGGAGTGATTGTATGCATCAACACCATGCTCGGAGAGATCCAAACCTTGCTGTTCTTCTTCCGGTGAAACGCGCAATGCATTGAGTTGCTTGAGCACGAAGAAGAGAGCATAGGCCATCACAAATGACCAAAGCGGGATGACAATCGAGCCAAGGATCTGCGTGCCTAGGGCATAGTCGCCAAAGATACCCGTCGCAATGCCAGCCCAGATGCCACAGACGCCATGCACCGGCCACGCACCAACGGGATCATCAATCTTAAGCCGCTCAAGCAACTGCGTCGCCAGAATCATTAGAATCGCCGCGATGCCACCGATGATCATTGACGAAACATTGGAGACCGCATCGCAACCGGCCGTAATACCAACCAGACCCGCCAACATACCGTTGAGCATAAAGCCCAAATCCGGCTTGCCACCCATAATCCACGAAGCGAGCAACGCAACGACAGCGCCAGCACCGGCAGCCAGGGTAGTGTTGACCGCAATTAACATGACGGCGTCCGTATTACCCGCACCAACAAAGGCGAGCTGGCTGCCAGGATTAAAGCCGTACCAACCAATCCAAAGAATGAATACGCCCAACGTCGCAATTGTGTAGTTATGGGGCGGAAATCCACTACTGCCGTTCTTGCCAAAGCGCCCAATGCGGGGGCCCAGCAACATGGCACCAGCCAAACCGGCGAAGCCACCGACCGAATGCACAACCAACGAACCGGCAAAATCATGGAAACCCATTTGATTCAGCCAGCCACCACCCCATTGCCAGAAACCACTGATCGGATAGATAACGGCCGTGATGAAGATACTATAGATCAGATAAGCGCTTACCTTGATGCGCCCAGCCACTGCGCCCGAAACGATGGTGGCCGCGGTTGCAGCAAAAGCGACCTGAAAAAGCCAATCTACTTGCGGATTAAGCACGCCGGCGCCAGCCGCTTCTGGTGTACTACTAATGCCAAACCCACCCCAGGCTAACCAGCCGGGAATTACATCACTGCCATACATCATGCCGTAACCAAAGAGCCAGAAAACGAGCATCCCAGCCCCAACATCCATCATGTTTTTAAACATGATATTGACTGCATTCTTGGCCGAATTGAACCCGGCCTCAACGAGGGCAAAACCAGCCTGCATAAAAATCACCAATACAGCACAGATAAAAAGAACGATATTGTCGACGGCATAGGCAAGTTCTGCTGTCGAGACTTCGGGGTCTTGGGCATAGACTTTGACTGAGATCAGACAAAGGACTAGCGTGAGCGGCACAGCTCGTAAAAACCTTCGTAACATACGTCTCTCCTCGGTTAGTTGATTGCTACAAAATCGATTTATAAAGATTGAATTGGAAGGCTTGCAAGTAATTTCACGAACCCTTACCAATAGTATTGCGACAAGACAAGCAATTCAATGTGCATACTGCACAACATTCAACATCTATCAACTGCTAAGTTTATACAACATAAATGTTTATAATTGTTTATAATTGTATGAATTGCCCAGCATATGAGAAAAATGGGGTAAATAAACATATAAAAGATGCGCAATTTGCATCATCTTTCTGTATCATTATGTTTTACAGGAGCTAGTAATATAAATTTTGCACAAGTATACATCTTCTGCTGTTATTGACTTTATGAACGAGAGTAGCAGAAATTTAGCCGTATCAAATTCTACTGTCTAGCGTATGTTCTTTAAGTGCCGACGTATGCCACTAGCCACGTGATGCCTATTGGTGTTGATGCATGAAACTGTAACCTTAGGAAACTAAATAGGCATCGCATCCCGATGAGTAGCCACAAGGTATATCTAACAAGCCGTTTGTCATAGCATTACGCGATACGAGAAAACTCAGCTTTTAATCACAGGCTGAAGTGGATAGGGACTCGGCCCTATTTTGACCGAATTTGGAGGAGGCTGTCACAAGGTTTTGTGCTGCCTTTTTTTTGTACTGTTTAGCGAATGGGGAGCCATTAATGAACGGAAGCCATTGACATTACCTTTCCATCCGTGCAGGCCATATAGCATAGTTGGAAATGCATATTGGGATCACGGCCAGTAGTGCTAGACGAGGGCGTGCTAGATTGGATCAATGATGCTTGATAGCCCCTGTGATGCTTTGTAGTGGAGCTGGAGATCAAACGCGAGATGCTGGTCAGTGAGCTGACGAATCTACAGACGAGATTACTCCAGTGAATATGGGTGGGAAGGATAACACCTACAATGAACTTTTATGTTTACGAGGATGATCAGACAAAGCGCGTTCGTGTCCATACCGGGAATTGCAAGAATTGTAACGAGGGTAAAGGTAGGAAGCCTACTCGTGATTCGACTAAAAGATGGCATGGACCCTATGGTACGCGAGCAGAGGCGCAGGCGGTTGCCCTACGCCTAAACAAAAAATACACGGCCACATGTAAAGTGTGTCTACCCTATGGCAAACAGATGTATTCCTGATTGCATGGTTGATGGTATACGATAAAAATAAGGAGGCGCTATGGAGCAAGATTTAAACTATTATGTTTATGAATTTGGCCCCAATAAGCATGTACGCATTCACGAAGGGGGTTGTGGGCATTGCAACGAGGGTAAAGGTAGGAAGCCTACCGAGCATCCAGACAGTAAGTGGTATGGCCCTTATGACACTCTTATTGCCGCGCAAGCCTTTGCCAAGACTCTAAAGAGAAAAAACACAAACACATGTGGTGTGTGTCTACCGGGTAGAAAGTTTTAATCCAAACCGGTTCTTGATAACAACATCGCAGTCTGCCCCGATAGCAATATGGAAACCGAGAATATTGGGTATAGGTGAAATGCAGGACAAAAGATCCAGCAATTTCACCTATACCACTATGATTAGGTTCATCTCTGTTCCCCTACAAACCCCTTATTCCTCGCCGTACAACCAAATACAATCAACCCAATTTCTGCGGAACCCTTTACGCCCTACTTACGTCAAAGAGATTGCGTGTTGTCTACTTCCCAAATATAAATAATCCCAATCCGCACAGAAATTCATATTCTGTGCGTTACAAACACAACAAGTACTACAGCTAAGCCGTCCTTGTCGATATGTTCAGCTAGTGTTAAGATAAACGCATGGAAACCCCCATTTATCTAGATTTCGATCTGCAAATTACAGCAGCTGCCAACGGCTACAGGGCACATGTCTTCAATTCGCCGGCGGGTCAGGCTACAGTAGATTTTCGCCTGCCTTTCACAGACACTGAACTTGAAGGTGCGCTCGGTCGCTTTCTTCAGCCAGCCAGTTTGGCCAGTCGCGCCTTCGAGCAGGAGACGGTCAAGCCATTTGGCACTCAACTCTTTACGGCGCTCTTTCAGGGCGAATTACTGGCCTGTTTCGGACGTAGCGTCGATGCTGCCCGCCGGCAAAATGCCGGTCTGCGCATCCGTCTGCGTTTCGCCGATACCCCCGAGCTCGCTCATCTGCCCTGGGAATATTTGCACGATCCCACAGCCAATCGTTTTCTTACCCTTTCCAGTGCTACGCCACTAGTCCATTATGTGGAAATGGCCGAACCAGTGCGCCCACTGGCCGTTGCAACCCCCTTACGGATCCTGGCCGTCATCGCCAGCCCAAGCGATCAACCTGCACTCAATGTGGAGCAGGAATGGCAAAATGTGCAGACAGCCCTCAACCCATTGGTGCGCCGCGGCCAGGTCATCATCGACCGCTTGCAACCATCTACCTTACCCACGCTGCAAAGCATATTGCGGCGTAACGAATATCATATTTTTCATTTTATTGGTCATAGCACGTTTGACGAAGCCACCCAGGAAGGCATGCTTGTACTCACCGATGAAGCGGGACGAACGGCTCTGTTGAGTGCACGCCACTTAGGCCAGTTGATCCACAACGAGCCCACGTTGGCCCTGGCCGTGCTCAACAGTTGTGAAGGCTCGCGCACAGCGAAGGCGGATCCATTTGCCGGTGTCGCGCAGACATTGGTGCAGCAAGGCGTGCCGGCGGTGATCGCGATGCAATTCCAGATTTCTGACCCCGCAGCCATTCTCTTTTCGCAAGAATTCTATGCGGCCTTGGCCGATGGCTATGCGGTGGATGCGGCCAGTACCGAAGCGCGGGTGGCCATGGCAACGCGCCTGGGTGGGGCGGAATGGGGCACGCCCCGGCTCTTTCTACGCGCTGGCAGTGGCCATTTGTGGCAAATTGCCAACCAGATCACCGCTGGCAAACTGGGATTAGGTGAACAGATCCACCAGGATTTGGGTGTGCTGGCGAATTTGATCCAGACACCAGAGGTGCGCGCCACGGTGATCGCCTTTCGCACTGATTTCCAAGCCGCCGGTGAGCAGATTGACCTCTTAGGCAACTATAAAGAGTTGCACGATCTGTTGCACAACCTGGAATTTCTCTGCTACAATGGGCTTGTACAGGAGGCGCGGCGCTTTCCCCAGGATGAGACAGCGCTTGGCATCCTCACCGATCATGAGCTAACTTTGCAAGATTTAGTGCGCCGCCTACAAGATGTTGCGTCGCGACCGATCTTGCTCAGCGAGGAAAACGGTTGGATTGCTGAAGTTGTTGAAGCACAAAACCAGCTACAACTTGCACTGGAGCAGAGTGATGCCGAGTTGTTAAAACGCGCCATCTGGTTATTGCGCCGCGTGCTCTACCGCCACCCCACCCGCGTCAATGAGCGGTTAAACGCTGCCGCGCGCGCGCTACGCCTGGCCGCCATTGTGCAGGCCATGCACACCATTTTGGAAAAAGTACGCCAACAACCGGCCGACCGCACACCCGCGCAACGCGAGCGAGTTCAGCAATTTGAGAACGGTGTGCAAGCCCTAATGCTGCTGCAACAAAATCTTAGTGCCCGCGTTAGCCAGCATGACCGCTGGCAGGCGGTAGACCTGGAGTTACGGCGTATTGAATTGAGCATTGGGCAAGACCTGATGGAATTGGAAATCTCGTGGCCTGGCTTGCAACGTATGGTCGAACCATTGGCCCCAAGCGAGACAGAGAGCAAAGATATACCGAAACCACAAGTGGCATGGATCGCAGCTTTCCAGAGTGATCGCTTAGGGTTGGATGGTGCTTTGAAAGCACAAAACCCAGCGCGTGCCCGTCTCTACTTTCAACGCTTCCGCCGCCAGGTTGGCAATCGCTTTTACCAAATCGACACCGAGCTGAACGCCCTTTGCATGGACTTGCGTCAGGTTTGCGCGCCACTCGCTTCGATTTTACATGGCGCGGAATAAAAAGTAGGCCGTAGATGAGCACGGCAAAATTTACAATTTGCAGAAAATATTCATAGGACCGACGCAAAATCACAGAACTTACGTCGGCTGAGCTTGTCGAAGCCGGCTTCGACAAGCTCAGCCGACGTAAGCCTTATGTAAATCAAAGGTTCAACCATGAGCAGCAGCGCTTCCTCCAGCGAACGTTTTCCTTCATTGTCCGCGCTACGCGCCGAGCACAGCACCTTACTGCAAATCCATCGTAACGGAGGGGATGCGCCCGACATTTTAGACGCGATCCAACAATTTATTCAGCAAGGTAAGCGGACCGGCGCGCTGATTGACAGCGAGGAAGATCGCACGGTGGCACAAGGATCGCTCGACTATTGGTCGACCATTCTCTATCGCGCCGGCCGCCCCGATGCGGATATGCTGCTCGACGAATTTGATCCGATGCTCGCCCCAGAATTGCCTGATGATCTCTGTCCCTTTGTTGGTCTAGATGCCTTTCGCGAGCAGAATGGGGCGATCTTTTTTGGCCGCCAACGCTTAATCGATGTGGTGCTCGTCAAACTACAAACGGAGCGATTGGTAACTGTGATCGGTTCATCGGGCAGTGGCAAATCTTCACTAGTGCTCGCGGGTGTGATCCCGGCCTTGAAAGGCGGAGCAATCCCGGCAACAGAGGCAACACCCAGCAGCCAGGCCTGGCGCTATGCACCACGTATGGTGCCTGGATCAAATCCGCTGGCCAACTTGGCGCGGCTGTTGCAAACGGCAGGCGAAGCGACGGCGGAAGCAGACAAAGGTCAGCTCTGGCGAGCGGAGCAGATCGAACGTTTGTTACACCAGAGCGATTACCTGGTGCAGATGGTAAATGCCACCGATCCTACACCCGACAAAAATGCACCGGTGGTGTTGGTCGTCGATCAATTTGAAGAGACCTTCACCCTCTGCACCGATGAAGTTGTGCGTGTTGCTTTTGTGCGCAACTTGATGGCGCTAGCCCAAACGCCCGGATTGCGCCATACGGTCATCCTCACCATGCGCACCGATTTTGAACCTCAGATCGCCCGGCTGCCCGATTTTCAAGCCCGCTTCGAGAACGCGCTAGTGCGAGTCACACCCTTAAGCTCCGCCGAATTGCGCCAGGCAATCGAGCAGCCCGCCACCCTGATTGGGTTAAAATTTGAGAGTGGCTTAATCGAGCAATTGTTGCAAGATGTGCTGGGCGAACCGGCTGCGTTGCCATTGTTACAATTTACGCTTCTGAAACTCTGGGAAAATCGGGATCGCAACCGCATCACCTGGGAAGCGTACAAACGCCTGGGCGGTGGCCGATTGGCGTTGGCGCGCAGCGCCGATGAACTCTTTGCCAGCTTGATTCCCGAAGAGCAAGTAACGGCGCGCCGCATTCTACTGCGCCTGGTGCGCCCCAGTGAAGGGCTGGAAGTAACGAGCAACCGCGTGCGCCTGGCGACGCTTTATCAAAGTGGAGAAGCGAGAGATCGGATTGATCGCGTACTTCAGAAGCTGCTTAACGCCCATCTGTTGCGGATCAGTGAGGGTGATACGGCGGCCGACACGCAGATCGAAGTGGCGCATGAAGCGCTCGTACGCAACTGGCCACGGCTGGTGGCATGGCTGGATCAGGAACGGGCAGCCATTCTCGAACGGCTACGCCTGACCGAAGCGGCTGAACAGTGGGTAAAAGTTGGCCGCGATCCAGGGGCGTTATGGCGTGGCGCGCTGTTAGATGAAGCCCAAGATTATGTAGACCTGGACGAATTGGAAATAGAGTTTATGGAGGCGAGTCGCGCCGCCGAGCAGATCGCGGCGCAAGAAAAGGAAGCGGTACGCCAACGCGAGTTGGATCAGATCCGTGCGCTGGCGGCCGAACAAAAATTGCGCGCCGATATTGAACGTCAACGAGCGGAGCAGCAATCACAAGCAGCCGCCAGTTCGCGCCGTCTAGCCACCTGGCTCGCGTCGATCAGCGTGGTAGCCATCATGTTTGCTCTGGCCACGACCTGGTTTAGCATGGCCGCCAATAGCGAGCGCAGCGCAGCCCAAGCAGCCAATGCCGAGGCGGCGCTACAAGTAGCAACCGCCAATGCTGCCAGCACGCGCGCCATCCAAGAAGCAGCAACGGCCGATGTAGCCCAAAACCAAGAGATGCGGCAGGCAACGGTCGTCTCTATTGCGCGCGCAACGGCTACGCAACAAGTTATCGCGGCGCAGACGGCGATTGCGCAAGCCGAACAAGAATCGGAACATAACAAAAACGCGTTGGATTATCTGATCCAAACGTTGCGCGAAGTGCTTGATGAAGTATCACCGCGTGCAACCCCCAGCCCCGGGCCCTCGCCCACTGGAATTTTGACTGGTACGGTTGGCGCGGCAGGAGCGCCAGCCAACAGACCTATTCCAAGTCAAGACAATACAGCGGCAACGCCAATTGCCCCTGCCGTTGAAGCGCTCGAAGATGTACAACGATTGCCTAGTGAACCGTTAACACAAACGTACATCATGACCGAACCACTGACGGCAGCGCTGACAGCTTCTGAAAACATAACAAACTTTGGCCGTGATCAACTGGATGCCATATTGCCAGCGGTGGAGGTTGATCTACTTGAAAGCCCACAAAATGATGCGCGGGTTTTACAATCCGTGCGCGGCCCTATGCGTATGGCTGTGCTACAACTCACGGAGTCGACAAATTGGATCGAGGTAACGCTGTCAGATGGGTTGACAGGCTGGATTCCCGCCTGGATGGTGACTTATGAGGGTGACACTAAGTTGTTGCCTATCGAATTGCGCTACTTGGCCGTTTCTAACCAAGAAGATGTACCTTTTAGCGAAGGACGAGTGATCGATTGGGGCGGCGCCCAAGGCGATTTTTTGCTCAGTGATCCAAACAACGAACAGAGCGGTATCTTGTGGGTGCCTAGCGGTACGGAGCTCACCCTCTTGTTTAATGTTAAGGGTTCAGCCAGCTATGGTAGTGGTGTTTGGTATTTTGTTACCTTGGTCGATCCGAACGGAGAAAATCATATCTGGCGAGGTTATTTGCCGCAAGAGGTAATTGAGGAGAAGAAGTGACGAAAAGTAATTAGTAACTCATGTTACGCAGTCTCTCCTGGGAACGCCGGCATCCTGCCGGCAGCCGCCAGAGATGGCGGCGTTCCCAGGTGCGTAACATGAGTTACTAATTATAACTCGCGCTGAAAAAGATTAATTCATGCCTTCTTCTAACGCTTCCAAAGGAATGATCTGGGCATCTTCGGGGGCTTCGATCTCGGGTGCATCGTTGAAATCACCCGAGTCTTGCACTAGATCAAAGTTGACCACTGGTGCAACATCAGGCATTTCACGTTGTCCACCATCGGCCATTGCGGCCAACGCCATGATCGTTTGTAGATCCCAGGCAAAGTGCGTCTCGGTATGATAGATGTAGTTATCTTCCAGACCAATGCTTTGCAGGACCTCGAATTCCAGGTCTTGGAAGAGTGACGGTCCTAGGAAGCGCAGGCCCAACATAACTTCGTCCAATTCGGCCTCGGTGACGCTGGTATCCGCCATTTGATTGATCATATCCAAATTTTCACGAATCAGTTCCTGAAAGCCTTCGCTGGCAACAAAGCCACCAAAGTCGAAGGTCGTGCTGAAAACGGCAACATCCTGCATGTCAATTGCGTCGTCGTCAAGCCGTTCGACATTGACGAATTCTTCCAACATACCACGTACTTCTTCCGAGTTGAGCATCGAACCTGCACCCATGCCCATCTGGAAGCTAGCCATATCGGAAGAGTTGGCCTCGGCACTGGCTTGCGCCAGCATATCGCTCATAAAGGTGGCAATATCAAGCCCAAACCAACCTTGCATCTCGCCCAACTCCGGGATGGCGGCAGCCAGATCGTCCAAGTTCATATAAAGGAAGCCATCGACCATACGAGCTTGCAAGGTGATCTCTTCTGGGATCTCGATACCGCCCGCTTCCTCAGAAAGCAATGCTGCCATATCCTCTGGCAAGACAATTGTTACTTCAGAATCTAGCCCTAACGTAGAATAGAGATCGATGACAAGATCCATATAATCTTCCATGATCGCGTCCATGTCACTCGCATCGGCCGATTGCAGGCTAGATTGCAATTGCGTTAATTCCTGGATCACGGTCGGATCCATCGCAATCACAGAGTCCTGCGCAATGCTAAGTGACACCTCCTCGACTGGTAGATCAGGGATGCCGGCGATCAAGAGATCGATTTGGCTGCTGGTTGTCATTTCCTGGATATCCAACATTGCAGTTTGAGAGTCGGCCAGGAGTTCGCAGTCATCGTCGGCTAGTTCGCCACAATAAGGGGCGGGCAGATCAACATCTTGGGCCAATGCGGCCATTGTCGAGGTTAATGTCATCAGCAATAACAACAGTAGCACTAACAAATTTTTTGGCAACAGATTTTTTCGCATTTGTAATTACCTTCCTATATGTTGACTTCGTTTATTCCTTCTCACTTCCGGGACAATAGTATCATGGTTGCAGACAGATGTAAATAGGTCAATTGATGATATTGGGATGCAGCATTACAAAAAAGTAGGTGTTAGCATAGTTAGTTATGCAATCACTTAATTTTTAACAAAATCATAACGCCGCTTTAACGGTCAGCCAAAACTGCCACCAGCCGATCCAGCACAACCTGTTCTTCGCCATCGGCCAACGTCATTGGGTTGAGATAGATGCCATCTGCGCCACCAGCGGAAACAGCAATGGAGGGCGCGCCCTCCGCCAGGGCTTGCACCACTTGATCGCGACTGATACCCGTCTTGGCAGCGTCAATCGTAACCAACGCCCGTGGCAAGGGTTGGCCAGCTTCATTGGGAAAAGAGCGCTCGGCGCGCACGCCGGGCAATCGGTTTAGGGCCACAATCCAGCCGGCTACCACTTCGTCATCTTGTGAGGCACGCGCTTCGTGGTCCAGTGTTAAGTAACGCTTGACGGCAGCCAATAGGCCAACCATCTCTTCTTTGCCCACTTTCATCGGCCGACCAATGCTGTGATTGGGGCTGCCGTTGACGCGGATCGCCTCAATTAAATCTTTGCGCCCTACGATTAGCCCAGAGGACTGCGGGCCATGCAAATCTTTACCACCACTAAAAATGGCTAGCGCGGCGCCCATTTCGGTAAAGCGCCAGAGGTTTTCTACCGGCGGTAGTTGCGCGGCTGCATCCACGATCACCGGAACGCCGTGCGCATTGGCGATTTCGATCACTTGTTCCAACGGCAGGTCCCCATGGCCCGTCATCCCGCCTTGAAACCAGAAGATCGCCGCGGTTTGGGGATTGATGGCCCGTTCGAGTTCCCACGGCGCGGTGCTCACCGCCGTACCGATCTCGACCAATTTCACCCCCACCTGCCGTACCCCATGATCATAGCCATTGCGATGTGACTTGTGAACGATCACCTCATTTTTAAGCCCGGTCAGATCGGGTAATTGGTTGATCGCGGCCGGATCTGTGCCGGCAATGCAGGCCGCAGTCGCCAACACCAGACCGGCGGCGGCGCCCGTACAGACATAAGCCGCTTCATTGTGGGTTAGATCGGCGATCCGTTCACCCACGCGCTGTTGTAATTCATCTAGATTGACATGCTGGCGTGCGGCGTCCAACATAGCCGCCAACACCTCTGGCGGCATGACCGATCCACCTAACCGAGTCAGCGTAGCGCTGGCGTTTATGATGGGCCGGATGCCCAATTCCTCGTAGATACTCATGGTTTAGTTACGTCCTGTGTGGGTGAGTGGCAATCAGTTATTAGTAGCTAGACGGTAAAATTCACAACTGATCACTGCTTACTGCTCACGGAAGGTTAATTCCCATTTTCAATCAACGGTAAATACTGCATCGGTGTCAGATTAGGCGGTACGGTAGGGCTCAGCGTCGCCGTACTAGTGGGCGTGATGACAGTGGTGTCTTGCACGCGATAGATATCGCCACTGAGATCAGCGACATAGAGTTCACCGTCGGCATCTTCACCAAATGTGCTTGGATTGCCCGTTAAGACCCCATGTTTTTTGGATACCCACTGCCCCTGCTCGTTGCGCACTAGATCCCAGAAATTACCGCTGACATAATCAGCTAGAATGTAGTGACCGACCATGTTCGGATAGAGGCTGCCGCGGTAGACAAAACCGCCGGTTACAGCTCGGCCATCGGTACGCCCGTAGTCAAAGATGGGGAAAACATACGTGGTTTTAGGCGCGCAGCCGGTTAATTCAAAGTCTAAATTGCCTTCATAACAATCCCAACCAAAGTTTTGCGCCGGTGTATTATCAGCCAGCAGATCGATCTCTTCGCGTGCACCTTGGCCGACATCCCCAATATAAATCTCGTTCGTGACGCGGTCAAAACTGAAGCGCCAGGGGTTGCGTAAACCAACAGACCAGATTTCGGCACGCGTATTAGGCGCCGTGTCGTTGGCATACGGGTTGTCGCTGGGAATTGTATAAGTCGGCACGCCGGTGACGTGAATTCGCAACATCTTACCCAACAATTCATTCAAATTCTGCGCGCGGTCTTGCGGATCACCGCCGTCGCCACCATCGCCCAACGGGATGTAGAGATGGCCATCCGGGCCAAAGGCAAGGTCACCAGCGTTGTGGTTGGCAAAGGGCTGTTCGACAAAAAGCACAAGTTGGCGGCTGTTGGGGTCCGCCTTGTTCGGATCGCCGCTGGAAACCCGGTAGCGCGCAATATTCGTATCCCCAGCCGTATCGGTGTAATTCACATAGAAGATTGAAGGATCAGTGGGTTCAAAGACCATGCCCAACAAACCCTGCTCGCTGTCTTTGGAGACCAGGCTGGTGAGATTGAGAAACTCGGACTTGGCGCCATTCGGCTGTACGACCCAAATAATACCGCCCTGTTCCAAGATAAAAAGGCGATCATCGCCCGCATTAGCAATATCCACTGGGCTTGTAAAGCCCGTTGCAAATGGCACTAACTCGAGTGTAATGGCTTGTGACGAAGCTGTCTCCAACGCTGGCATGGCCGTGGCCACGTTTAATGAGATGAGCAGGTAGAGCAGTGCGGCCAGCCCAATAAGCATCGGCGCCATTACCTGCCGGAACGATGTAAGCCTTGCTAGCTTAGCTTTTAGGTTGATCGAAAACATTCGTGTCATTCTCCTTATCAGATTTCGCTACGCTTGACAAACCAATCAATGAATTAGATCTATCAATAGCGTTGAACAGATAAATAGCTTATCATTGATAAGAGAATCCAACCAACACGATTGCCCGATGAGATAGCTACTACACTGGTGCTATTCGCCAATCGCTTGTTGTTTCTTTTTTTCTATGCGAAAACAGTCATATTGATTAGCGCGCATAAAACGGCTGGCCAGCGCAATCGCCGCTTTTTCGCTGAGCAAACCCTCATCTACCTCGGCTTGTAATGCCCGATTGAGCCAGGTGCGCGCCTGGTGGGCATAGGCCAACGCTGCGCCTGGCCAAGATGTATCACCGCCAAAGACAAATAGTTTGTTCGCCGGCACCGTATGGATAAATTGGCGAACAAAGTTGCGCGCGCTGTAAGGATCGATGCTCCACGCCCAACACAGATCCACATAAACGTTGGGATAATGTTTGGCCAACGCCACCAGTTCATCACTGTACGGATAGGCAATGTGCATCAACACAAAACGAGCTTGCGGAAACCGCGCCAGCAGCGGACAAAGCTTGCCAGCGCTGATGTAATCGACGGGCATACGGCTATGGCCGGCATAATAGCCGGTATGCAGTTTGATCGGCAGATCATGCTCAATCGCCAACTCTACCCCGCGCGCCGTACACCAATCGCCCAGACAGAGCCGTTCTTCTGGGCTAAAATTGTCCGGGTCATGCAACCAGGCGGCCAGGGCGCGGGCCGCTTCTTTGGGGGTGCGTTCTTGCCAGTGCAGCGTGCGGTTGTAGGCATGTTGCGACTTGATCGCCACTGCAACATTGGCATTCTGCGCCATGACCGTTGCCATCGCCTGTTGTAGCGACTTCAAATCGCCCACTTCGACGCCGGTCTCTTCGGCTACATTCTGCAAATCTGGCGTACCATTACAGAAATTAACCCAGGAAATATCGTAGAAAAAGAAATCGGGGCCAGAGGGATCAGGGCGACAGGGGCGGCAAAAATTGTCAACTTGAACGTGATCCAGGTTGGCCCGCTCGCGCAGGATGTGCAAACGCTGGCCGGGTTGACAGAGGGCCTCATTTTGGGGCTGCGCCGCCTCGATGGCCGCGGGCGTCAGTTCATCGATCGCGTACAGTTCGCGGGCAATCAACTGCACCGCCTCGCCATACCCCGTGTGGCGCACAGCTTCCCAGGCGGTTTGAATACCCGCGAAGCGGGCGCGCAGATCTGGGTTGGTGCGATCAAGCAAGGTATCAAG
>Ga0105053_10007794_pt1 | contig 14171 bp, 12 predicted proteins | sample BON01_FD_78093 | JGI IMG/M metagenome (GOLD analysis project Ga0105053, IMG submission 78093) | Freshwater microbial communities from Lake Bonney liftoff mats and glacier meltwater in Antarctica - BON-01 | ecosystem: Environmental > Aquatic > Freshwater > Ice > Glacier meltwater | place: Lake...
CCTATCTGCTGCTGGCCGGCGCCATCGTGGCACCATTCGGCGCGGCACTTGTCTCCACCGGTTCGAACGCACGCCTGGGCCTGGGCCTGGCGCACAACGGTTTCTTTCCGTCGTTCCTGGCCCGTCTTTCGGCCCAGCAGGTGCCGCTCAATGCCCTGGTACTCAACTTCGTCGTGGCAAGCGCCATGTACCTGCTGTTGCCCTTTGACGAGCTTGTCGCGCTGATCGGCGCGGCGCTGGCCTTTTCCCTGGCCATCGGTCCGCTCGGGCTGCTCTCCCTGCGCCGGCAGCAACCGGTGGCGCCGCCGGGGTTCCGCCTGCCGCTGGCCGGGCCGATCAGCCTTGCGGCCTTCATTCTGGCGATGTTCATCATCTACTGGGCGGGCTGGGATACGGTCTGGCGGCTGGCCGTGGCGCTGGCGTCAGGTGGCCTTCTGTTTGCCTGGATGCAGCACCGCAGCGGCTGGCGTGGCACCGATGCCCGTCAGGCGCTCTGGCTGGTGCCTTACTTCGGCGGGCTGTTGATCATTTCCTGGCTCGGCGGTTTTGGTGGCGGCAGAGGGCTCATTCCCCTGGGCTGGGACATGGCGCTGCTCGCTGTTCTGGCCAGCGGCTGTCTGGTGCTCGGTGTCAATCTGCGTCTCGACGACGAGACGGCTGCGCGCCACCGCGAGGAGTCCGACGCCTTCGATGTCGAGATCTGATCGCGCGCGGTTCCTTGCATCCCACCTGCGAGCGCGCCACCATCGCGGCCCTTCAGGCAGCAACGGGCGGCGAGCGCGACCATGACGAAATCCAGCATCGACCTCGCCGGGGATGCCTTTGTCAGCGGCGCCTATGCCCTCAAGGGCGCCGAGGACACCCAGAGCTTCTACAGGCGCTGGGCCGATGAATACGAAGGCCACATGGTCCAGGAACTGGGTTATGTCTCGCCGCGCCTGACAGCGGAGCGCCTGACCCGCCACCTCTGCGATACCAGCGCCGAGGTCCTCGACATCGGCTGCGGCACCGGGCTGACCTGCGATCATCTCCATGAACAGGGGTTCCGTCGCCTCGATGGGGTTGATCTGACACCAGCCATGCTGGCGAAATCGGCCGCGCGTGGCATCTACCGGCGCCTGATCCGCGCCGACCTGACCCAGCCGATCGACCTGCCCGATGCCTGTTACGACGCCATGGTCTCCTCGGGCACCTTCACCTGCGGCCACGTCGGGCCCGAGCCTTTCGGTGAGCTGGTGCGGCTGCTGCGCCCGGGCGGCCTGATGGCGCTGTGCATCCATCAGGAGATCTGGCGGCCTCAGGGCTTTGCCGAGCGGCTGGGCGGACTGGTCGATGGTGGCAAGCTGGTGCTGGTCGAAGAGAGCCTCGACCACATCTTCGAAGCGCTGCCGCCCTCGGGTCTCTTTCTGGTTTACCGCAGGACCTGACGCGTGCTGCTCAGGCGTCGATGTCGCCGGGCCGGCGGCGGCCCAGCAACCAGGGCCGCGCAAGAAACACCAGAATCAGGCCCAGGCCGCCGGGGATGACCCATGCGGGCCGTGTCAGCATCGGCAGCACAACGTCGACCCAAAGGTCGGGATCGATCTTGTTCTCGATCAGCGAACCCAGGCCGACCAGGCTGTTGGGGTTGATCGAGGCCCAGAGTTCGCCCGCCGACTGGCCGGCATCGCGCAGCGCCAGCACGGCGGCAACGATCAGCAGGAGGGCGGCCAGCCCCGTCAGAATCTTGCGCATGCCCAGGTCTCCGATGATGGCGGCAGTGAACCTGGAAGATAGGCAGCAGACCGGCGCGCGCAAGGCGAATTGGCGCAACCGTGATCGCCCGAGAGTACCTTGCGCATCCGGGCTGGCAGGTTAGGCTTGGATCTGCAGTCTGCGAGGAATGGCATGACCTCCCCCGATGCAGCCCATGGCCAGTCCCAGACGCGCGTGCGCGCGTTCTCGCCCGAACCCGGCCCACGCGCGGGCGCCGATGCGATCGCCGCCTACAAGGAGGATGGCGTGATCTGCCTGCGCGGGGCGTTCGAACCTGCATGGCTCGCCGTCATCGAGGAGGGCATCGCTGCCTTTCTCGACCGGGAAGAACAACGCGACAGTGCCGACAACGTCGTCGTTCGGCGCGACGGCGACGAAGGCACCTTCCGCTACGCCACCATGATGTGGAAAAGCCTGGAGCCGTTCCGGCGCGTCATCTTCGAATCCCACGCGGCCGACCTGTTCGGCAGCATCCTGGAGACCAGAAGGCTCAATCTCTATTACGACTTTCTGCTGATCAAGCAGGCGCGCTGCCGCAGCGCCGTCACACCCTGGCATCGGGACCATTCCTACTACTGCATGAACGGCACCAAGCTGATCAACTGCTGGACCGCGCTCGATCCGATCCCGCAGGAGACCGCCCTGCGGTTCGTGAAGGGATCGCACCTGCCGGGGAGCGTCTATCGCGCGATCCATTTCGATCCGGCCAAGGAGTACCCCGGCACGATCAAGGAGCGCGCCCTGCCGCCCGATTTCGACAACGACCCCGATGCGCAGATATTGAGCTGCGAACTTTCCCCCGGCGATGCGCTGGTCTGGAACTCGCGCACCTTCCACAGCGCACCGGGCAACCACCTCGACCGTCGCCGTGCCGCGCTCTCGCTCAACTTCGCCGGCGACGATGTCACCTATTTCGACATGCCCCAGGAACCCGATCCGCCCTACCGGGGGGAGGGGCTGGTCGATGGCGGCCCGATCACCTGCGAAACCTTCCCGCTGCTGCGCGGCGCCTGAAGCTTCAGTCCAGCGCGAAGGTCATCGTCACCGCGACGATGACGTCGCTGTCGCGCGACCAGCCAACGCAACACTTTCGCCCGGCCCCGCAGCGCGCCATGATCGGCGTTCACCGGCAGGGGACAACACAGAGATGACCGCGACCAATTCCGCCGAATGGCAGGCCCGCCTCGACCTTGCCGCCGCGCATCGCCTGGCCGTGCGCGACGGCCTCAACGAAGGCGCCTGGAACCATCTCTCGGTCATCTCGCCCGATGATCCCGACGTCATGCTGATCACGCCGGGTTACACCCACTGGAAGATGGTCACCGCCGGCAACCTGGCGGCGGTGCGCATGGACGGCATGCCGGTGGAAGAGGGCGGCGCCGTGCCCTCGACGGCGGGCTGGATCATCCACTTTCCGGTGCACAGGACGATCCCGCAGGCCAAATGCCTGATGCACGTCCATTCGCCCTACATTACCGCGCTTTCGATGCGCAAGGACGTGCGCCTGGATACCTGCTCGTCGCAGCAGGCCGCCCAGTTCCACGATGACGTCGCCTACTACGATCTCTACGACGGCACGCTGACCGATGAGGTCGAGGGTTATCACATGGCCGAGGTGATGGGCGACAAGCGCATTCTGATCATGCGCAACCACGGCGCCATGGTCGCGGCTCCCTCGGTCGGGCGCGCCTATGTCGACCTTTACCAGCTCGAGCGTGCCTGCATGTATCAGGTCCTGGCGACTGGCGACGGTCACGAGCTGACCCAGATCCCGGCCAGCATCGCCTCCCAGATGCGCGCCAACGCCACAGGCCACCACCCCGAGCCCTATTTCGACGCCATGCGCGCCCTGCTCGACGCCCACGAACCCGACTACGCCCACTGACGCGCGAGCGGGTCAGTCTCCCTCCAGCACTCCGGCCTCGAAGGTGTCGAAACGCGATGCCAGCTCGGCCAGCAGCGCGTCGCGCTCTTCTGCGAAGGCGTAACGCAGGCTGTTGAAGGAGAGCTCCTTCACCTCGGCATAACTGAGGTCGTAGGTCTCCACGGCGCGGGCGTATTCGTGGGTCAGGTCGATGCGGCTGACGCCCTCGTCGTCGCTCGACAGCAGCACCGGCACGCCGTGGGCGCGGTAGATCATGAAGGGGTGATCGTCGCCGACAATCCCCAGGATGACGTCGTTGCTGGTCAGGTTGATCTCGACCGCCACATCGCGCTCCGCCATCTGCGCCATCAGGCTGTAAGGGTCGTCCTCGTACATCACATCGACGCCATGGCCGATGCGGTCGGCCCCGGCGATTTCGACGGCCTCGCGGATGTGAAAGCGCAGGTCCTCGGGCGGCGCCAGGCCCATGGCCAGTTCGCCGGCATGGAGCGCCACCGGCACATCGGGCATTTCCGCGGCGGCAAATCCCACCATCGCCATCTGGGCATGATAGTCGCGCAGGGTGACGTGATCGTCCTCGGGCGCGACGAAGTTGATGCCGACAAAACGCGGGTCGTTCTCGACCAGGCGGAAGCCGTAAAGCGTCTGGGCGAAGACCTGCTGGGGCGGGAAGATGCGGATCACCTGGGCGAGATAACGCACGGTTACGTCGCAGGCCGGCGGATGGACGCTGTCGCAGTCGAGAAGTTCGCGCATTTTCGTTTCCGTGGCGTCCAGCTCCGCTGTTGTCCGGGCAACGATGGTATCGAGCGATGAATCGGGCAGGGCCGCGCGCAACGCAGGCAAGCCCCCGACGCCGCTCCAGGGCAGGTCGGCGGCCAGGCGGCGTGCGCCCGACATGCCCGGGGACATCATCAGTTCCAGATAGAGGATGTTCTGGTCGGCTGCGCGAACCATGACTTCGGCCAGCATGTCGGCGTCACGGTTGTCGCCTGCTGCGTCGAACATGGCGAAGGTGGCAAAGAACTGGTCGTGTCCGGTGCGCGGGTAGGTGGCGTAGTTGCGCACCGAAAGTGCGTCGATCAGGCGGAACTGAAAGGGTTCGTCCGACAACGTGTCGGCGACCGGGGGCACGCCCGCCGCGGCATCGCAGGGCGGTGCGACGAGGAAAAAGGTCGTGCGGTTGACGCAGACGCCATCCTCTGCCGCCCAGGCGATGTAGCTTTCCGCATAGACCGCGCCCGAGAGATGGCTGTGCAGGTCGCCGCCCTTGGGCATGGTGCGCAGGAAGGCGACCAGTTCGGGCGGCGAAGCCTTCAGGGTCTCGAAGCGGGCGTCCAGCGCCGCAGCGCTGGTCTCTTCGGTCGGGGCCTGTTCGGCCTTTGTCGTTGCGCCCGGTGCAGCGCAGGCCGCCAGGGCAAGAACGAGCAGTGGGGCAAGCAGCCTGGCCGTCGGGGTCATGGCGATCAGCTCCGGTCGTAGTAGCCGGCGCGCACGGTCGCGCCGATGAAATTGCAGATCATGCGCTCGGCATGGATCATCGTGATCTGGCCGACATCGTGCATCGGCGCGATCTCGACCAGATCCATGCCCAGGACGCGGCCTTTCCTGACCAGACCGTGGATCAGCTTCCTCATCTGGTGCCAGGTGACGCCGCCCGGCGTCTGCGCCATGACCGCCGGCATGATCGTGGGATCGAGACCGTCGGCGTCGACGGTGAGGTAATAGTTGGCGCCCTCGGGGATGCGCTCGAGCACGGCGTCCATGCCGATGTCGTGCAGTTCGTAGGCGGTGACGATGTCGGCGCCATAGGCGCGCGCGTCGGCGACTTCGGCTTCGCGCGCGCTGCCGATGCCGCGGATGCCTATCTGCACGATCCTGTCGAACCAGGCCATTTCGGAGGCCCGCCGGATCGGGCTGGAGTAGCCCTCGGTGACGCCGTTGACGTCGTTGCGCCAGTCGAGATGGGCGTCGATATGGATCAGGTGGATCGGGCCGTGGCCCTCCAGCGCCCGCATCACGGGGATCGGGATGCCGTGGTCGCCGCCCAGCGTGACCAGCACGGCGCCCGCATCCAGGATCTTGCGTGCGGCGATCTCGGCGCGGCGGTAGTGCTCCTGGTGGTCGCCCAGCACGGCGGTGACGTTGCCGCAGTCGACGACGCGGATGTCGCGGCCGTCGAGCAGGGGGCCGCCCAGGTCCCAGTCGAAATGGTTCCTGGTGTAATCGCTCATGTGGCTGGACTGGCGGATCAGGTCGGGCGCCCGGCTCTGGTCGTTGGCCATTTCGTCGACCCGGTAGGGCAGGCCATAGGGAATGCCCAGGATCGCGATGTCGGCCTCCAGGTTGTCGAGGTCCAGCGCCAGGGGAAAGTCGAGGAAGGTGGCGGCCGGCGTGCCGGGTGCGCGGGTCAGTTTGGTGCTCATGATGGATCCCCCTGCTGGTGGTGTTGGTTCAGGCCGCGGTCGCGCCGCCGTCGACGGTGACGATCGCGCCGGTCATGAAGGATGCCTCGTCCGAGGCGACAAAACAGATCACGTTGGCGATTTCCTCAGGCCTCCCGACGCGCCCCAGCAGGGTCGTCTGGTCGAGCACGCGCAGGCGCGCGGCGGGGTCGGGGGCGCTGTCGATGCTCTCCTGCAGCATGGGCGTGAGGGTTGCGCCGGGGCAGATGCAGTTGACCCGGATGCCCTCGCCGGCGTGGTCGATCGCCATCGCCCTGGTCAACTGCATGACGCCGCCCTTGCTCGCGCAATAGACCTGCAGCCCGGGTGCGCCGATCAGCGCCAGTTCGGAGGCGACGTTGACGATGGAGCCACGGCCCAGGCGGAGCAGGGGCAGGGCTGCCCGGGAACAAAGGATCGTGCCTCGCAGGTTGACCGCGAGCAGCGCGTCGATATCGGCGATATCGAGTGCGTCGAGTTTGCCGCGCCGTGAGATGCCCGCGACGTTGACCAGGGTGTCGAGCCGTCCATGGCGCGCGGCGACCGTCTCGAACAGGGCGGTGATCTGATCGGGATCGGTGATGTCGACCGCCACCGCATGGGCGCTTCCGCCCGCTTCCGCGGCGTCCTGGTTGAGTCTGTCGGCCTGCGCGGCTGCGGACTGCACGTCGGCCATGAAGACCTGCTGGCCATCGCGGACCAGGCGGCTGGCGACCGCAAGGCCGATGCCGCTGGCCGCGCCGGTCACCACGGCGATCTTCTGCTGCGTTGTCATGATCAGGCCTCCCCCGTCCCGCCAAAGACGATCATGGCAACACGGCCAAGGCAAGAAGAGCGCTTGAGGCATGCGCATGCCGGAGTCATGCTGCCCCCATGGAAACCATCAAGCCACTGGGCGGCCAGCCCGCATGGACCGGGGACGACCTGCGCGCCGACGAGAGCGGCTGGCGTCGTCCTCTTGGCGCCACCCACATCGCCGAGATCGAGGCAGCCCTGCGCCATGCGCGCGCCGCGGGCGTGCCCTGGCACCAGATCACCCGTGCGGATTTTCCCCTGCAGGAACTGGGTGCCGAACTGGAAGCGGTCTCCGACGAACTGGAAAATGGCCGCGGGATCATCCAGCTCAAGGGTGTCCCGGTGGCGGGCAAAAGTCCCGAAGAACAGAAGACGATGTTCATGGGGCTCTCCTCATGGCTCGGCACAGCGGTCTATCAGTCGGCCAAGGGCGAGATCCTGGGTGAAATCCGCGACGAGGGCCCCGATGTCGGCCTCAAGCGCGGCCAGATGACCAATCCGGACGGCACCACCTTCCTGTCGTCGCGCTCCCGCGCGCAGTCGACCCAGCCGCTGCGCTGGCACACCGACCGCACCGACATCGTCGGCCTGCTCTGCGTCGGGGCACCGGCCGAGGGCGGGGCGAGCCGGCTTTCCAGTGCCGTGGCGATCCACGATGCCATGGTGCGCCGCCGGCCCGATCTGGCTGCCGTGCTCTACGAGCCTATCTGGCGCAGCCGGCTTGGCGAAGAGGCCGATGGCGTCGATGCCATCTACGGCCTGCCGGTCTTCACGGTGAAGGACGGCAAGTTCGCCAGCCACTATTCCCGCACCTATGTCGAGGCTGCCCAGAAGCTGGCGACGACACCCCAGATGAGCGCTGCCCAGTGGGAGGCGCTCGACATGCTGGCCGAACTCGGCGACGAGTTCTGCTACGAGATGTTCCTGGAGCCCGGCGACATGCAGTTCCTCAACAACCATGTCGTCTATCACGCGCGGGCCTCCTTCCTGGACGACCATGCGACGGGCAAGGTGCGCAACCTGTTCCGCATCTGGCTGGCCGCGCGCAACGGGCGCGACCTGCCGGAGTGTTTCGGCGTGCTGTTCGGCGATACCGCAGGCGGCCACCTGCGCGGCGGCATCCTGCAGGCCCAGGACGGCGCCACACGTTCGCCGTTCGCCTGAGTGGGGTGCGGGATCGCGCGGAGATTTATTTGCCCCGGGCAGGCCGGATGTGCGGGCGCTCACTTCCCGCGACACCATCGATTTGACATGATCACGGCGTAGCACGGAAGCATGGTGCCGGCGGTCGATCGTCGGCCAGGCCCAAGGGAGTGCGGTGACGATGGCGCCGCTCGTTTTTTCTCCGACGCGTCGACAGGCTCTGGGCCTGCTGGCAGGCGGAGCCTTGGGCCCGTTCCTGGGATCGGGTTCGACCCTGGCCCAGGACATGATGTTCTTCCGCATCGGCACCGGCGGCGCGGCCGGGACCTACTATCCGGTCGGCGCGCTGATCGCCAACATCATCTCCAACCCACCGGGCTCGCGGCCCTGCGACAAGGGCGGCAGTTGCGGCGTGCCGGGCCTGGTCGCCGTGGCACAATCCTCGGAGGGTTCGGTCTCCAACGTCGAGGACGTCAACGGCGGTTTCATTGAATCGGCCTTCTGCCAGTCCGACATCGTTTTCAGCGCCTATCACGCCTACGGCCTGTTCGAGGGCAAGAAGCCGCTGACCAACGTCCGCCTGATCGCCAACCTCTATCCCGAAACCGTGCAGATCCTGGTCCGCGCCGATTCAGGCATCACCAGCATCGAGGAACTGCGGGACAAGCGGATTTCGCTCGATTCCGAGGGTTCGGGCACGCTGGTCGACGCCCGCATCATCCTGGGCCATTTCGGCCTGGCCGACGACAACATGGAGGTCGAGTACCTGCAGGCCGGCCCTGCCGCGGCGCGCATGCGCGAGGGCACGCTGGATGCCTTTTTTGTCATCGCCGGTACGCCGACGGCCTCGGTCGCCGATCTCATCACGGGCGGCGTGGCGCGGCTGCTGCCGATCCCCGATGTCCAGGCGATCGAGCTGATGGTCGCCTATCCGTTTTTCTCGCTGACCGTGGTGCCCGAAGGCACCTATCCCGGCGCCCCGGCCGTTTCGACCCTGTCGGTCGGCGCGCAGTGGATCGTCTCGCCGATGCTGGAAGATGACCTGGTCTATGGCATCACGGCCGCGCTGTGGAACGAGAACAGCCGCAAGCTGCTCGATTCCGGCCATCCCGCCGCCCGCCAGATCAAGCTGTCCAACGCGCTGCAAGGGGCGGCAATCCCCCTTCATGCCGGCGCCCGCCGCTATTACGAGGAGATCGGCTTCGATCTCTCGGCCGTGCCGCTGCCCGAGGAGACACCGCCGATCCCGGGTACGGCGCCAACCGTGCCCGCCGCTGAGGATGCTGCGCAGTAACGCTGTACTGGCGCCCCTCCTCTAGTAGCCGCGTTCCAGATCGACGACGTTTTGCAGCGGTTGCCCCGCCTGCATGCGCCTGTAGTTGGCGGCGATCCCGGCGGTGCAGGATTCCGGCACGGTCAGCGCGGCGACATGCGGGAAACTCGTGATTCTGGGGTGGTACCAGAAGGGATGGTCGTCGGGCATGGGTTCGATGCTCTGCACGTCCACCGTCGCCCCGGCGATCTGGCCGGCATCGATCGCGGCGATCAGATCGGCCTCGACGATATGGGCGCCGCGCGCGGCGTTGACGATGTAGGCGCCGCGTTTCATCCAGGAAAGGCTCCGGGCGTTGAAGATGCCGCGGGTTTCCTGCGTCAGCGGCAGCAGGCAGATCACAATGTCGCAGGGCGCCAGAAAATCCTGCATGGCTTCCGTGCCGTGCAAGCAGGTGAGGCCCTCCTGGCTGCGCGGGCTGCGGCTCCATGCGCGCACGGTGTAGCCCACGGCGGCCAGGACTCGGGCGCAGTCGCTGCCCAGTTCGCCCAGCCCCAGCACGCCGATGGTCGTCTGGTCGGGCCGTGGCACCGCCAGTTCCTCGTAGCGCCGTTCTCTCTGCATCGCGCGGTAGTCGTCCCAGCGGCGCAGATGGTTGAGCACGGCCATGACGCACCATTCCGTCATCTGCACGGTCATGGCCGGATCGACGATGCGGGTCAGGGTCACGCCCTGGGGGATGAGGTGACGTTCGCCCACGACGTGATCGACGCCGGCGCCCAGCGAGGCGATCATCTTCAGGTTGGGGAAGTTCCTGAGTTCATCGAGCGGATACCGCCAGACCAGCACGGCATCGATCTCGGCGGGGTCGCCGGTTTCGGGGTGGATGCGGAAATCCAGGCCCGGCAGGTGCCCGGTCATCAGGTCGCGCCAGAGGTCGCCGTTCGACCACTGACTCATGTAGAGCATTGCCATGCCAGCCTCTCGGAGAAAACAGGTTCGGGGGACTATAGTGGCCGGATCGGGCAGGTCCACAGGGCCGGGGGAGGGATGCCATGGCGGAGGCAACACAGAGTCGCGCCGAAACGGCCGCACAGCTCGGGCTGGGCTGTTTCCATCTGGTGCCGCGCGCGGAGGCCGAGCACGCCACGCCGATCTCGCTCCTGCTGCCGCGCATCGCTGCCGCCCTTGCCGGGGTGCCAGGGGTGAGCGAGGTCGCGACCGTCTTCACCCCGGCGGTGGAGGGCGCCGATCCTGCCTTTTCCGGGATTGCGCCATGGTTCGCGCAGGGCCGCTCCGCCGCGTCCGTGGCTGATGACCTGGAAATTTCCTTCCGCCTGGCCATGAGCCGAGACCTGCTCGGCAAGCTGGGCCCGCTCTACCGGGGGCTGGGACGCTGGCCGCGCGACATCCAGGTCGCGATCTCCTACGAACGGCTGGTGCCGGTGGTTGCGGCCTGGAGCATGGAGGGTGCCGGAGAGGCGACCGGAACCACGGCCATCGACATCCTGCGTCGTCATCTGGAACGCTGCCTTGCCGGCAGCGCCTTTGCGCTCGACGTGCTGGAGCCTTCTCCCTTTCCCGCTGACATCCGTGTCGTCGAACGTCCGCTTGATGCCAAGCCGGACCAGTTGCTCGCCGTTTCCCTGCTGGTGCAGCCCGGCTTCGACGTCATCGACGTCAGCGTCGACACGCAGGATGCCAGCTTCCAGGACATGATCGGTCATGTCCGTTACCAGGCCCAGATGGAGGCCGACGACTACTATTCGGTGATGATCGGCATGGCCGAGACCGAACGGCTGTGGGATGCCGCCGTCGACCGTTTCGATGCCTTTGTTGCCGGCGAGCGCGGCCGGACCGGCTGGCTGCGCGGCTCCTCCGACAAGATCCGTGATCTCATGCTCGATTTCATCGAGACCAAGGCCGCCGTTCTGGCGGCCTGGCACGACATGGCCGGGCGCGTCGAAAAGGCGCGCAACAGCGATGCCGGCCTCCTCTCGGCCCATATCGTGCAGCGCTACGAACGCCTGCCCAGCTTCCCGTTCGACGAATACATGCGCATGCTCGATTTCCTCGAAGGCCGCCGCACCCACCGCAGCGATGCCCAGATCGCCATCATCTCGGCTGTCATCGGTGGCCTGATCGGCAGTCTGTACGTGCTGTTCTACTGAGGAACGGGAGGTTCTGCCCCTCTTCGCCGGCAGTGCGTCTGGATTCCTGCCTTCGCAGGAATGAGGAGGAGAAAGGGTGTGCCGCATGGGTTTCCACCTTCTCGTCATGCCAGCGAAGGCTGGCATCCAGACGCACAAACGGTGAGGGCTCTCGCGGCGGGCGAGGCGGCGCGAACTACATCCGCACCGCGTCGCTCTCGATGGCTTCCAGGTTGAAGGCGGCGGCCATCAGGGCCTTGGTGTAGGCGGTCCGGGGGGCATCGAAGATGGCGTCGGCGCTGCCGGATTCCACGACGACGCCGTCCTTCATCACCATCACCTCGTGGCTCATGGCGCGGATCACGCGCAGGTCGTGGCTGATGAAGAGATAGGCAAGATCGTGGTCGATCTGCAGCTTGCGCAACAGTTCGACGATCTGGGCCTGGACGCTCATGTCGAGGGCGCTGGTGGGTTCGTCGAGCACGACGAAGCGGGGGCGCAGCACCATGGCGCGCGCGATGGCGATGCGCTGGCGCTGGCCGCCGGAAAACTCATGCGGATAACGGTCCATCATGGAGGCTTCCAGCCCGACCTCGTCGAGCGCGCCGGCGATCAGGTCGCGCCGCTGGGCCTCGCTGCCGCCCATGTCGTGGACCTTCAGGCCTTCGCCGATGATGTCCTTGATCGACATGCGCGGTGAGAGCGAGCCGTAGGGGTCCTGGAAGACGACCTGCAGTTCGCGGCGCAGCGGGCGCAATTCCTTGAAACCCAGGTCCTGCAGCGGGCGGCCCTCGTAGGTGATCGGGCCGTCGCTCGAGATCAGGCGCAGGATGGCCAGGCCCAGGGTCGTCTTGCCCGAGCCGGATTCGCCGACGACGCCGACGGTATGGCGCGGCCGCACCTCCAGGGTGATGCCGTCGACCGCCTTGATGTGGCTCTTGACGCGGCTGAAGACGCCGCTCTTGACCGGAAACCAGACCTTCAGGTTTTCGGTCGTCACCAGCGGCTCGCCGCCTTGCGGCGCGGGTTCGGGGTGCCCCTTGGGCTCGCTTTCGAGCAGGTGGCGCGTGTAGGCGTGCTGGGGCTCGGTATAGACCTTCTCGACCTCGCCCTGCTCGACGATCAGGCCGTCGGTCATGACGCAGACCCGGTCGGCGAAACGGCGCACAATGTTGAGGTCGTGGGTGATCAGCAGGATCGCCATGCCGAGCTTGCCCTGCAGTTCCTTCAGCAGCTTGAGGACCTGGGCCTGCACGGTGACGTCGAGCGCGGTGGTTGGTTCGTCGGCGATCAGCAGGTCGGGTTCGTTGGCCAGGGCCATGGCGATCATCACGCGCTGGCGCTGGCCGCCCGACAGGGTGTGGGGATAGTCGGAGAGGCGCCCCTTCAGGCCCGACAGGCCGACAAGGTCGAGCAATTCCAGGGTGCGTATGCGCGCCGCCGTCTTGGAGAGCCCCTTGTGCAGCAGCAGGGCTTCGGAAATCTGCTTCTCGATGGTGTGGAGCGGATTGAGCGAGGTCATCGGCTCCTGGAAGATCATCGAGATCTTGTTGCCGCGCACCTGACGCAGTTCGCGATCGGAAGCACCGATCAGCTCCTTGCCGCGATAGGTCACCGAACCGGAAGGGTGGCTCGCCATGGGATAGGGCAGGAGCTGGAGCACCGAAAGTGCGGTGACCGACTTGCCCGAACCCGATTCGCCGACCAGGGCGACGGTCTCGCCTTCCCCGATCGAAAAGGAGACGCCGCGCACCGCATCGATGGCGCGGCCCTCGACGGTGAAGCGGGTGGCAAGGTCCCTGATTTCGAGCAGGTTCATGACGGCAGCTTACGGGGATCGAAGGCGTCGCGCACGGCTTCGCCGGTGAAGGTCAGCAGGGTCAGCATCATGGCCACCACGAAAAAGCCGGAGAAGGCGAGCCAGGGCGCCTGCAGGTTGTTCTTGCCCTGGTTCAGCAACTCGCCCAGCGAGGGCGATCCCGGCGGCAGGCCGAAACCCAGGAAGTCGAGCGCCGTCAGGGTTGTCACCGAGCCGTTGAGGATGAAGGGCAGGAAGGTCAGCGTCGAGACCATGGCGTTGGGCAACACGTGGCGCCACATGATCACCCGGTCGGTGACACCCAGCGCCCGTGCCGCACGCACATAATCGAAGTTGCGCGCGCGCAGGAACTCCGCGCGCACCAGCCCGACCAGCGCGGTCCAGGAAAACAGCACCATCAGCGCCAGCAACGTCCAGAATCCCGGCACGATGACGCTGGCCAGGATGATCAGGATGTAGAGCACGGGGATGCCCGACCAGACCTCCAGAGCGCGCTGGGCCAACAGGTCGACCCAGCCGCCGTAGTAACCCTGCACCGCACCCGCCGCGACACCCAGCACCGAAGCCGCGGCGGTCAGCGCCAGGCCGAACAGCACCGAGATGCGGAAGCCGTAGATCAGCCGGGCGCTGACATCGCGCGCCTGATCGTCGGTCCCCAGCCAGTTCTGCCAGGTCGGCGGTGAGGGCGCCGGGGTGGAGAGGTCCCAGTTGACCGTGTCGTAGCTGTAGGGGATCAGCGGCCAGATCATCCAGCCGCCCTTTTCCGCGATGAGATCGGCCACGAAGGGGTCGCGGTAATCGGCCTCGGTCTCGAAATCACCGCCGAAATCGGTTTCGGGATAAGCGTTGATCACGGGCACGTAAGGTTCGCCGTCGAACCAGATAAAGAGCGGCTTGTCGTTGGCCA
>Ga0105053_10007796_pt1 | contig 14168 bp, 13 predicted proteins | sample BON01_FD_78093 | JGI IMG/M metagenome (GOLD analysis project Ga0105053, IMG submission 78093) | Freshwater microbial communities from Lake Bonney liftoff mats and glacier meltwater in Antarctica - BON-01 | ecosystem: Environmental > Aquatic > Freshwater > Ice > Glacier meltwater | place: Lake...
CGGCGCTCTTGACGCCTTGCCGACATAGCCTCCGACGGGCGGGTCGGAGCCTTGCGAACCCGATCCCCCGAACGGCGCGGGTTCCCTGCCCATCGCCCTTCACGTCTGGCCTATGCTCGCCCCCCGCTCTTGCTTTCGCAGAGATGACGAGGCTCGCGACTTGAGGCCGGACTGTGGGAGCCTGACGTTCGCCGCGCGGCGGCTCGCTGCTTGAGGCCCGATGGCCCCGGAGCGATCCGCTGCGCTTTGAGGTCAGACCCCCTCCCGCTCATCCCGTTCCCGCCGCGACAGACTCGCAAGGCCCTGCGCCCCTCCCTGCGACGGAACGGAGGGAGTCTAGGCGGGCGGCCGGCTATGGCGGGCTGGGGACGCTGTTATTTTTGAAAGGGGTGCGGAGTCAGGGGGTTGGCGGCGCGCGATATGCTGACAATCGGCGGATGGGTCGCACAACAGCTTCCTTCTCCCCTCCGGGGGAGAAGGTGGTCGCGAGAGCGACCGGATGAGGGGGCTGTTTCCCGAAGCCCGATGGAAGGCGCAGAGGTCGACTTGAACGATGGGTGTTTCACCCCTCATCCGGCCCTCCGGGCCACCCGTCGGGCGTCGCCCTCCACCCTCAAGGAGAGAAGGAAATCTATCTGCCGTCAGCGCGCCGTCTTTCACCCTCACGAACCCAACTGACTTGATGACAAGAGGGGGTATCGCAGCGGGATCGGCTGCATCGTGACGGGATTGGACGGCATGCGATCCCGCCGTCGCTGTATCGCATACGATCCTGCCGTCGCCGTATCTCATGCGACACAGCTCCACCTCTCCACCACGCTCCGCGTTGTTCCCCTCCCCATTGCTTCGCAACAGGGAGGAGACAGGCGGCGAATCCGCCCCGGGACAGACCACCCTCACCCTTGAGCGCAAGAACGACCGCTTCGCGCCCGTGGGCTCAAGCTCTCTCCCAACGGGAGAGGGGTGCCGGAACATCTGCGTCCGTGCGACGTTCGGTGATCAAGGCCAGAGGGAGAGACGGCATGCGTTCGATTCTGACGATCACAGCGGCGGCGGTCTGCGGACTGGTGCTGAGCGGTTGCGCCACCACCGGCAACGACTACGCCTCGGCCTGCGAGCGCGACTATGCCCGGAACAGGGAGTTTTCGACCGTTGCCGGGGCGGCGCTGGGCGCAGCGGTCGGGGCGGCGGTCGCCGGTCGCGACAATCGCGAGGAGGGGGCCACCATCGGGGCCCTGGCCGGGGCTCTGATCGGGCGTCAGTTGTCCGCGGAAGAGGACCCCTGCGGCTATGGCTTCGGTGGATACAACCGCGATGGGCGGTATGGGCGCGAGCGGATCTATTGGCAGGACGGCGGGCGAAGGTGGTAACGCGAGTTTCCTTCTCCCGACGGGAGAGGGTGGCGCGCAAGAACGACCGCCTCGCGCTCGTGCGCTCAAGCCCTCTCCCAAACGGAGAGGGAAAGCCGCTCTACTGACAGCGCGCCGCCTTCCACGCGCCTGAACGGGCCCCTGCTACAAAGTCGCCCCCGGACAGACGACTCCCACCCTCTCGCGCCTAGCCCATCCGGCGCCGGTGGTCCGCGCTGCGCAGGGTGGAGCGGATGAAGTCGGCGGGGGGGTCGGTTTCGGCGAGGACGGCTTCCTTGATGGCGCGGGGTTCGCCGAAGAGGTGGCCCTGGCCCATGGCGATGTCGAGCTCAAGGATATCGACGATCTGGCGCTCGCTCTCGCATTTCTCGGCGATCAGCTCGATGCCGTAGCGACGGGTCAGGCCGGCGAAATCGGCGGCGGAGATGTCGCGCAGGCTGGGCAGGGCCGAGGCCCCGTCGAGGTCGAGCAGCTGTTCGATCAGCAGGTCGGCGGCGACCTTCATGAATTTCACATCGGAGCGTTGCAGGTCGGCGAAGTCGAGGTCGAGGGTCTGGACCTTGTCGATCGAGAAGCGGAAGCCGAGGTCGGCCAGTTTGGCCATGTTGCGGGCCTCGACCGCGCCGCGGGCGTCAAACGTGGCCTGACCCAGTTCGAAGATCAGGGCCTGGTTGAGGTCGCGGTTCTCGGACAGGAAGTCGAGGAACTGGGGGAAGAAGGTCTCGTCGCCGAGCGAGGACAGGGCGACGTTACAGAAGACCCCGACCTTGCGGTCCTGACGCGCCAGACGACGCACGATCTGGGCGCAGCGGAACAGCAGCAGATTGTCGATGGCGGGGACCAGACCCTCGCCCTCGGCCACCGACAGATATTCGGCCGGCATCATGACCCGGTCGTCGGCGGCGCGCAGGCGGGTGAAGCTCTCGTAGAAGATGGTGCGGCGCTGGGGCAGGGAGACGACCGGCTGGAGATACAGGTCGACCCGGTTCTCGGCCAGGGCGTCATGGATGGTGGCCAACAGGACGTTGGACTGTTCGCGGTGGCGGGCCTCGTAGGGATTGGTCGGCGCCGGCTGCGACGCACGGTGTTCGAGGGTCTCGCTCATCTGCTGGATCAGGGTCTCCAGCATGCGGACTTCGCCCGAGAGGGTTTCGTTGGAGGTCACGGCCCCGGACTCGATGGCCTGGGCCAAGTCGGTCAGCGCGCCCTGGGTCGATTCCATGGCGTCGGCCAGCAGGCGATGGGCCTCACGGACGCTTTCGATTTCCTTTTTCAGGGCGGCCTTGTCGGCCTTGGCCGTGATCAGGGTGTGACCGGCCACGAACAGGCCCATCACGCCGATGCCTGCGGCCACGCCGGCGCCGGCGCCGAGATTGGCGCTCCACAAAAAGGCCCCGGCCGTCATGGCCAGGAACAGGTATGTGAAGAACAGAAAGCCTTGGGTAAGTGCGCGCATTGGAAACGGATCGTCCGTGTTCCCGGATGGAATCGCCTGATTATCGGGGTAACAGTGTCAATCGCCTAGGGCGCGACACGGATTCTCCCCACTTCTGCGAGGTTAACGATGGAATTGTTCGAACTGAGCGGCAAGGTCGCGGTCATTACCGGCTCATCCAGGGGCATCGGCAAGGCCATCGCGGAGCGGATGGCCGAGCATGGGGCCCGGGTGGTGATCAGTTCGCGCAAGGCCGGGCCGTGCGACGAGGTCGCCCGGGCCATCAATGCCAGGTACGGCGAGGGCCGGGCCGTCGCCATTCCGGCCAATATCGCCTCGAAGGAAGAGTTGCAGCGGCTGGTGGACGAGACCAACGCCGCCTTTGGCCGGATCGACATCCTGGTCTGCAATGCCGCGACCAACCCCTATGCGGGGCCGATGGCGGGGATCAGCGACGATCAGTTCGGCAAGATCCTGCAGAACAATGTGGTCTCGAACCACTGGCTGATCCAGATGGTCGCGCCGCAGATGCTGGAGCGGAAGGCCGGGTCGGTGATCATCGTCTCGTCGATCGGCGGCCTGAGAGGCAACGCCCTGATCGGCGCCTACAATATCTCCAAGGCGGCGGACATGCAGCTGGCGCGCAATCTGGCGGTCGAGTGGGGCCCGTCCAATGTGCGGGTCAACACCATTGCGCCGGGCCTGGTGCAGACCGATTTTGCCAAATATCTGTGGGAAAATCCCGAGCTGCTGAAGCAGGTCACTGACCCCGCGCCGCTGAAGCGCATCGGCCAGCCGGATGAGATCGCGGGGGCGGCGGTCTATCTGGCGGCCCCGGCCTCGGCCTATATGACCGGCCAGACACTGGTGGTGGACGGCGGGATCACAATTGCCTGGTGAAGGTGCCAGCGACGCGCGCTCAAACAGCCCCCCCGGGTCCGGCCAAGGGCCGGTCCGAGGACAGGCTGCGGGCGGTAGCGCCAAAAATATCCGCCAGGACCTGATCTGGCGGCTGGAGGCGGCGGCCTTCGCCGGCTTCATCGGCCTGATGCGGTGGCTCGGGGTCGAGCGGGCGTCGGCCTTGGGCGGCTGGCTGCTGCGGACCCTGGGGCCGCGGTCGGGCAACCAGAGCACAGTGATGCGAAACCTGCGCATCGCCTTTCCCGAACTGCCGGAGGCCGGGCGCGAGCGGCTGGCGCTGGCCCAGTGGGAACAGACCGGCCGGGCCTTTGCCGAGACGGCGCTGATGGACATTCTGGTCAAGCAGAACCGGATCGAGGTGGTCGGGCTGGACCGGCTGCACGCCATTCGCGACAGCGGCAGGCCGGTGGTGTTTGTCGGCGGTCATTTCGCCAATATCGAGACCCTGGCGGCGACGATTACCGGCTCGGGCGTGCCGTGCCAGATCACCTATCGCGCGACCAACAACCCCTATGTCGATGCCCAGATCATCGCGGCGCGGGCGCGCTATGGCGTCAAATTGTTCGCGCCCAAGGGCGGGGACGGTGCGCGCGAACTGCTGGCCGGAATGGCGCGCGGCGAGTCGGTGGCGCTGATGAACGACCAGAAATTCTCGGAAGGGCCCGAGGTGACCTTCTTCGGCCAGCCAGTGAACGCCGCCCCGGGTCCCAGCCGGCTGGCGCTGCGTTTCGGCACGGTGTTGCAGCCGATGTCGGTGGTGCGGCTGCCGGGGGTGCGGTTCCGGCTGACGGTCTATGAGCCGATCACACTGATGTCGACCGGGGATCGTCAGGCCGATATCGCGCGTGGGGTGCAAGCCATCACGGGCTTTATCGAGGACCGGGTCCGCGAAAGCCCGGTCGACTGGTTCTGGGTCCACAAGCGGTGGCCCGACCGGGTCTATGCCGCGCTGGAGTCTTCGCGGGCGGCCTCGGCGGTCTGATCATCGGTGGAGCGGCGCAGCGGGCCCTTGTAGTTCGAGGCGCTGGTGCGGCGGCGGTCGGGACCGAAATAGCCGTCTGTCTTCACGAACGGGCGGGGGCGGTAGATGACCGCCTGGATGCGGTCGAGGATGGATTTGGCGGTGATGGGTTTGACCACGAACTCGGTCACCCCGGCGTCGCGGGCCTCATAGACGCGGCTTTTTTCGGAATGGCCGGTCATCATGATGATCGGCAGAAAGGGATTGACGCTGTCGGGGCTGTTGCGGACCAGACGGGTGAACTCGACACCGTCGAGCGGGAACATGTTGAAGTCGACGATGGCCAGGTCGATCGCGTGCTCGCGCAGGGTCTCCAGCCCGGCGGCGCCGTCAGAGGCCTCACGGACCTTGCGGACGCCGGCCGACTGCAGCACGGCGGACGTGATCGCCCGCATATACGGGTTGTCGTCGACCAGCAAAATCTGGAGTGATTGAAGAGAAGACATGAATCGGGGCCATGCCGGAATCGGCGGGAGAAGCGGCAATTTAAGGCGGGAATCGCCTCCCGTCCATGACCGATCATCGTTCAGTCAGAAGGTCATCCGACTGCACACGCTCAGGTTTATACCAGAAGTGAGGGGTCGAGGTTGCGGTCGCGCCATTTCATGCGCCAGCACAGGTGCGGCCCTGTGGCCCGGCCGGTCATACCGACGCGACCGATCGGGGCACCACGCTGCAGTTCCTGACCTGCGGCCACGTCGAGACGGGACTGGTGGAGGTAGGCCGTAATCAACCCCTGGCCGTGGTCGATCAGAACGAGGCCGCCCTCGAAATGCAACCCTGGCTGGGCCAGGGTGACGCGACCGGCGGCCGGCGCGCGGATCACTGTGCCCTGGGGCGCGGCCAGGTCGATGCCGTAATGGGGCCGCGCGGGGGTGCCGTTGAGGATACGCTGACTGCCCCAGCCGCTGGAGACGCGGAAGCTCTCCAGCGGCCAGTCAAAGCCTTCGCGGAAATGGTCGGCGTCGGTGCGGCTGGCGAAGCCCTCGGTCTTGAGCGCGACCTCGCGCCGGATCCGGGCCAGAAGTTCGGGGTCGGAGGGCTCGACCGTCAAGGGCGGCAGGCCGTTGACGCGGGTGCTCGGAAACCGGCCCGGTGCGATGTCGAGGGTGCGGCGGTCGGTGCGGCTGCCGAGCCTGGCCTCGATCTGGACGCTGCCCGGCGCGTCGCGGTCGAAACCGATGAGGAAGACGCCGTCGGCCGAGGCGGCGGTCAGGGATTCGCCATCGACGAAGATCAGGGCGCGGGGCCAGGTGCGGCCGAGCGCATGACCGCCCTGGACGAAGCGGCCGGTCAGGGTCAGGCCAGCTTCATCCTGCGCCCGCGCGGCCCCGGCGGCCATCACGGCACCGGCCCCCAGAACGAGACCCCGACGGTTGAGGATCACGCGACCTGACCCAGCCGCTGGAAGGCTTCGCCCGGCCCGGCATAGGCCTCCTGATGGCTGACCGACCAGTAGCGCAACGTCTCCAGCGAGATGGATTTGCCGCCGACGGCACAGACGACGAAGCGGCCGGGCTTGAGCACGGCGAATTCGCCGTCGCCATAGTGGAGGGTCGCCTTGGCGGTCTTGGTCCTGGACATGGAGACAGGCTAGCTTGGCCGTGGACGCAATGCCACGGCTTTCGCCCGTCAGAACAGGTCGCCCTGGTCGCGCAGGGGCGGGCGGGGCCGGGAGGGCGCGGTTGGTGTTTTCGCGCGGGCCGGAGTGTGGGCAGCGCCGTCGATCTGCGCCCCGCGCGACCCGTCGGCGAAGATGAGCTGGACGGCCTGGCCGTCGTGCAGGGCGGCGGCGGCGGCGATCATGGTGCCGTCCCCGGTCTCGACGCGGGCGAAACCGGGCTTGGGCGTCTTCGGGTTGAGCCCGGACAGGGCGCGTGACAGGGCGGCCAGCCGGGCCGTGTCGCGCTCGAGACGACGGGGCAGGGTCGGGGCGAAACGGGCGACGACGGCACCGAGGCGGTCGCGGCGGCGCTCCATGGCGCGGTCCAGCAGGGCGGGGGTCAGACGGCTCGCGACGGTGATCAGGCTGCGCTCATGCACCGCGAGATTGCGGGTCAGGCCCGAAGCCAGACGACTGCCGGCGTGGTCGAGCCGCTGTTGCGGCAGGGCCAGCAGGTCCTCGGGCCGGGCGGGCAGGCCGCGGGCGGCGGCGCGCAGCCGGATGCGGCGGTCCTCGAGGATACGACCCCCGGCGCGGGCCAGACGGCGGTCGAGGTCGGCGACGGCATAGGCCAGGTCGGCCAGCACCGGGGTGGCGATCTCGGCGGCGCCGGTCGGAGTGGGCGCGCGGCGGTCCGAGACGAAGTCGATCAATGTGGTGTCGGTCTCGTGCCCGACAGCCGAGATGATCGGGATGGTGGCGGCGGCGACGGCGCGGGCCAGGGCCTCGTCGTTGAAAGCCCAGAGGTCCTCGACCGAGCCGCCGCCGCGCGCGACGATGACCACGTCGGGGCGGGGGATGGGGCCGCCGGGCGCAAACGCGTCGAAGCCGCGCACGGCGGCGGCGACCTGAGCGGCGGCGGCGTCACCCTGGACCACGCAGGGCCAGACGATGACGCGGCAGGGCCAGCGTTCGGCGATGCGATGCAGGATGTCGCGGATGACCGCCCCGGTCGGGCTGGTGATGACCCCGACCACGGCGGGGAAGGCGGGAATCGGCTGTTTGCGGCCCGGTTCGAACAGACCCTCGCCGGCCAGTTTCGCCTTCAGCCGCTCCAGCTGGGCCAGCAGGGCCCCGGCCCCGGCGGCCTCCATGGTCTCGATGACGATCTGGTAGGAGGAGCGGGCGGGGTAGGAGGTGATCTTGCCGGTGACGATGACCTCAAGCCCGGACTCGGGCCGGACCCCGAGCCCGCGCACCGAGCCCTTCCAGATGACGCCGTCGATGGCCGCCTTGTCGTCCTTGAGCGTCAGATAGACATGGCCCGAGGCGTGGTGGTTGGCCTTGGAGATCTCGCCCCGCAGCCGGACGTGACCGAACCGGTCCTCGAGCGTGCGCTTGAGGGCGAACGACAGTTCCGAGACCGTCTGGGGCGGATTGTTGTCCCGCGCAGGCGCCGGCGTCGCATCGGCCGGGCCCTCGAAGACGTAGGAGTCGTCACTCATGGGGGGAGGGTAGCGGGGGAGTGGTGCGGGGGGAATGGGGGTGATGCCGCTGACGACCAAGACCCCTTAGCGCCAGAACCAGACATTGCCGCCCCGCCGAAAACACGACATTCAGAACCGTCCTCGCAGGGTCTGAAGGCCCGCTTCGCTTTGCGATTCCGAAGGCTGATTTCGAGCCGGTTCGGAGATTTCAAGCACTATTCACGGGTCATCCGGTAGCCGCGCATCAGGTTCGGGTTGTCCGTCTCGGAGCAGCAATCGGAATAGTCTGAACCAACGCAGTGCCTTGCCCGTTCAGACCTCATGCTGACTGATGAAGGCTGGTCTGAGCCTCCGATCCGAGTGGTTGGTAGTTTTCTGAACCGCAACAACTGGCAGGGCCAAATAGAAACCTGGGAAAGAGTTGCACATGACTGACCACCGGATCGCCAGCGTGGGTCACCGCGGCAAGGTCATGTCGGCCGAGGACGCGGCACTTCTGATCGCGCCGAACACGACAGTGGGGCTGAGCGGCTTCACCGCCTCTGGCTATCCGACGGCGGTACCCTTGGCGCTGGCGGCGCGGATCGAGGCCGAGCACGCGGCGGGACGGCCGTTCAAGCTGCGGATCTGGACGGGGGCCTCGACGGGCCCCGAGCTGGACGGCGCCCTGGCCAAGGCTGACGGCATCGAGTTCCGGCTGCCCTACAACTCCGATCCGACCTGCCGCGACCGGATAAATCGCGGCGAGATGGCCTATTTTGACATGCACCTGAGCCAGGTCGCACCGGCCGCCTGGCAGGGCATCCTCGGTCCCCTCGATACGGCGATCATCCAGGTCACCGGCATCCGCGAGGACGGGGCTCTGATCCCGGCGTACTCGGTCGGCAACAACAAGACCTGGCTGGACCGGGCCAGCCAGGTGATCCTGGAGGTCAATCGCTGGCAGAGCCCCGACCTGCTGGGCATGCACGACATCTACTATGGGGCCGCCCTGCCGCCGAACCGGGTGCCGATCCCGCTGATCCGTGCTGGTGACCGGATCGGCGAAACCTGTTTCCGCTGCGATCCCGACAAGATCGTCGCCATCGTCGAAACCAACCGTCCAGACCGCAATGCCGGCTTCACGACGCCCGGCACCGACGATCTGGCGATCGCCGGTCACCTGCTGGAATTTCTCGAGCATGAAGTGTCGAAAGGGCGATTGCCGCCGTCGCTGCTGTCGCTCCAGTCCGGGGTCGGCAATACCGCGAACGCCGTCCTGACGGGCCTGATCGACGCCCCGTTCGACAACCTGACCGCCTACACCGAGGTGATCCAGGACGGGATGATGGCGCTGATGGACAGCGGTAAGCTGCGCCTGGCCTCCTCGACCGCGCTCAGCCTCAGCCCCGAACTCAGCGAAAGCGTCAACCGGCGCATGGGAGACTATCGCGACCGCATCATCCTGCGGTCGCAGGAGATCAGCAACCACCCGGAGGTGATCCGCCGCCTCGGGGTCATTGCCATGAACGGCATGATCGAGGCTGACATCTACGGCAATGTGAACTCGACCCACGTCATGGGCTCGCGCATCCAGAACGGCATTGGCGGCTCAGGCGACTTTGCCAGGAACGCCTATATCTCGATCTTCATGAGCGCCTCGACAGCCAAGGGGGGCAAGATCTCCACCCTGGTGCCTGCCGTCTCCCACGTCGATCACATCAACCAGGACGTTCAGGTCATCGTCACCGAACAGGGTCTGGCCGATCTTCGCGGCCTGTCGCCCAAGCAGCGCGCGCGCGTCGTTATCGACACCTGCGCCCACCCGGAATTCCGGCCGGCGCTGGAGGACTATTTCCAGCGCGCCCTCAAGGGATCCTATGGCTTGCAGACGCCGATGCTGCTGGACGAGGCCCTGTCCTGGCACGCGCGGTTCGTTCGGACGGGAAGCATGGCCGCGCGATGACGCCGAATGGACCAACGCCTCAAGAGGGCCGCCAGAGGTCCCGAACCGGACGTCTGAAGCAGACTTTCCCAACCGCCGTATTGTGAGTCACGGGCGAAATCGACCGCAGGCATGCCCAGTCTCCGCAATGGGCCGAAGGCGGTCCACGCCGGTCTCGCCCAACGTACACGACTGCCCCCCCCCCCCGCGTCGCCATGCTAGGGGAGCCAAGCCAAAGCCGTTGAGTGATCCCTGTCCATGCACGACCTGACGACGATCGTCGCCGAGATAGCCGAAGAGATGCAGGCGGCGCCCGACCGGGGGCGGCGGGCGGACTATATCGCGCCGCTGGCGCGGGTCGATGTCGGCCAGTTCGGTATGGCAGTGGTGAATGCGGACGGGCAGATGTTCACCGGGGGGTCGGCCGACGAACTGTTCTCGGTGCAGAGCGTGTCCAAGGTCTTTGCCCTGACTCTGGCGCTGGGCCGGGTGGGCGACCAGCTGTGGGACCGGGTGGGGCGTGAGCCGTCGGGCAGTGCCTTCAACTCGGTGGTCCAGCTGGAGTCCGAACAGGGTATTCCGCGCAATCCTTTTATCAACGCCGGGGCCATTGTGGTGGCGGATGTGAATCTGGGGCGGGGGCGGTCGCGCGAATCCATCGGCGAGATCGTCCGTTTCGTCCGCTATCTGGCCGATGACGACACGATTGCGGTCGATGTCGAGGTCGCCACGAGCGAGCAGGAGACGGGATACCGCAATGTCGCCCTGGCCAATTACATGAAGTCTTTCGGCAATCTGCGCAGTCCGGTCGAGGATGTGCTGGCGCTGTATTTCGGTCAGTGCGCCATCGCCATGAACTGCCGCCAGCTGGCGATGGCGGGTCGCTATCTGATGGCCGCTGGCCTGAATCCGACCAGTGGCCACCGGGTCGTTTCGAAAGCCCGGGCGCGGCGGATCAATGCCCTGATGCTGACCTGTGGCCACTATGACGCCAGCGGCGACTTCGCCTTCCGCGTCGGCCTGCCGGGCAAGTCGGGGGTGGGGGGCGGTATTCTGGCGGTGGCCCCGGGGCGCGCCTCGATCGCCGTCTGGTCGCCAGGGCTGAATGCCCAGGGCAATTCCCAGCTCGGCACCCTGGCCCTGGAGCGGCTGGCGGTACGCACCGGCTGGTCGGTGTTTGACCGGGGGGACGCGCTACCGGCCTGACCGCGCGGCGCGCAGCGGGGTCGGGTCAAACCACCCTGAAGGGACTCGCCGTTTGCCCTTGCGGCCATGAGTCGTTAGCCGACCCCACTGTGTCGTGATATGGCCCCCACCCCAAGGCGGCGGACAAGCCGCGAGGACGGTCAAGCTTAGGAGAACTGCAGATGAGCAGGGTGTTGGTTATCGGTGCCGGCGGCGTCGGATCGGTCGCGATTCACAAGATGGCGATGAATGCGGACGTGTTTTCGCACATCACCCTGGCCAGCCGGACCCTGTCCAAATGCGAGGCCATCGCCGCGTCCGTCAAACAGCGCACCGGGGTCTCGATCGAGACGGTGCAGATCGATGCCGATGACGTCGCCGCGACCACGGCCCTGATCAAGGCGGTCAAGCCGGTGCTGGTGGTCAACCTGGCGCTGCCCTACCAGGACCTGACCATTATGGACGCCTGTCTGGCGGGCGGGGTTCACTATATGGACACGGCCAATTACGAGCCGCGCGACGAGGCGAAATTCGAATACAGCTGGCAGTGGGCCTATCAGGACCGCTTCCGCGAAGCCGGGCTGATGGCCCTGCTGGGCAGCGGCTTTGACCCCGGCGTAACCTCGGTGTTCGCCACCTGGACGAAGAAGCATCTGCTGGACCGGATCGATACGCTCGACATCCTGGACTGCAACGGCGGCGATACGGGCCTGCCCTTCGCCACCAATTTCAATCCCGAGATCAACATCCGCGAAGTGACCGCGCCGTCGCGGCACCGGGAGAACGGCCAGTGGATCGAGGGGCCGGCCCTGTCTCACAAACAGGTGTTCGACTTCGATCAGGTCGGGCCCAAGCACATGTACCTCATGTACCATGAGGAGCTGGAATCGCTGGCCAAATTCTATCCGGAAATCAAACGCATCCGCTTCTGGATGACGTTCGGAGACTCCTATCTGAAACACATCGAGGTGCTGCAGAACGTCGGTATGACGCGGATCGAGCCGATGATGTTCCAGGGGCGGGAGATCATCCCGATCGAATTCCTCAAGGCGTTGCTGCCCGAGCCGGCCTCGCTGGGGCCGATCACCAAGGGCAAGACCAATATCGGCACCATCGCCACCGGGGTGAAGGACGGCCAGTCGAAGACGGTCTATGTCAACAATATCTGTGACCATGAGGCCGCCTATGCCGAGACCGGCAATCAGGCCGTCAGCTACACTACGGGTGTGCCGGCGATGATCGGCGCGGCCCTGATCCTGACCGGTCAATGGTCGGGGGCGGGGGTGTTCAACATGGAGCAGATGGACCCCGATCCGTTCATGGACATGCTGAACCAGCACGGCCTGCCGTGGCAGGTGCGTGATCTGGACGCGCCGCTGGCCTTCTGATCGAGCCGGACGATGGAAACCCAGGCCGCCGGACCCGGCGCATTCGCCCGTTTTGACCTGAACCGCGTCCCGTCGCCCTGTTTCGTGGTCGATGAGGTCGCGGTGCGGCACAATCTCGGTATTTTACAGGATGTGGGGACGCGGTCGGGGGCCAGGGTGCTGCTGGCGCTGAAGGCGTTCTCGATGTGGTCGCTGGCCGATCTGGTCGGCGAGCATCTGGACGGAAGCTGTGCCTCGGGCCTGTGGGAGGCGCGGCTGGCGCGGGAGCATTATCACGGCCATCTGACCACCTATTCGCCGGCCTACAAGCGCGCCGACCTGCCGGAAATCCTGCGGCTGTCGGATTCGGTGATCTTCAATACGCCCGACCAGATCGCCCGGTTCGCCGACCTGATCGCCGCCGCGCGGGCGGACGGTGTGACGTTCGACATCGGCCTGAGGCTGAACCCGGAACACAGCGAGGCCGAGGTGGCCAGATATGATCCGTGCCAGACCGGATCGCGGCTGGGGTTTCCGGTGTCGCAGCTGCGCCCGGAGCATCTGGACGGGGTCGATGGCCTGCATATGCATGCTCTGTGCGAACAGGGGTTTGAGCCGCTGGAGCGGATCTGGGCGTCGTTGGAGCCGCAGCTGGCGGGGATGCTGGGCAAGGTGAAATGGCTGAATCTCGGCGGTGGCCACCACATCACCCGGGCGGACTATGATCGCGAGGCCCTGATCGCCCTGGTGCGCGGGATCGGTGAGCGGCACGGGCTGCAGGTGTATCTGGAACCGGGCGAGGCCGTCGCGCTGGACGCGGGCATTCTGGTCGGCGAGATTCTCGACAGTTTTGACAACGACATGGCTGTGGCCATCAGCGACCTGTCGGCCACCTGTCACATGCCCGATGTGATCGAGGCTCCATACCGACCTGCGCTGCTGGGTGAGGCGGAGGCGGGCGTCACGGTGCGGATCGGCGGGCCGTCCTGTCTGGCGGGGGACATCATCGGCGACTATGTCTTTGCTGCTGTGCCAAAGCCGGGCCAGCGCATCGCCTTCCTCGACCAGGCCCATTATTCGATGGTCAAGACCAACACCTTCAACGGCGTGCCCCTGCCGGCCATCGCCCTGTGGAACAGCGACACCGACGCCCTGCGGCTGGTGAAGTCGTTCGACTATGCCGAGTTCCGCGACCGGCTGTCCTGAACGACGGGATTCCGCTGCCAATGCGGCGATGAAGTCCGCCTGCGCTTGACCCGTCCGCCCGGGCCGGTCATTGCCCGCGCATGAATATCCTGCTGGTTGGATCGGGCGGGCGTGAGCACGCCCTGGCGTGGAAGATCGCCCAGTCACCGCTGACGCGGCGGCTGGTCATCGCGCCGGGCAATCCGGGCATGGAAAAGCTGGGCGAGCTGCGGCCGATGAAGGTCACGGACGCCGACGGGCTGACCGCGTTGGCGCGGGAGATCAAGGCCGATCTGGTGGTGGTCGGGCCGGAGACGGCGCTGGAGGCCGGGCTGGCTGACCGGCTGGCCGCGGCGGGCATCCCCTGTTTCGGGCCGACGAAGAGGGCGGCGCAGCTGGAGACCTCCAAGGCCTTTTCCAAGGCCTTTATGGAGCGGTACGAAATCCCCACCGCGGGCTTTGGCGTCTATGAGCGGCTGCACGAGGCGCGGCAGGCGCTTACGGTGTTCAAACCGCCCTATGTGATCAAGGCCGACGGGCTGGCGGCGGGCAAGGGGGTGGCCATCAGCCCGACCAAGCGTGACGCCGAGGCCGAGATCAAGCGGATGCTGGGCGGGCGGTTCGGTACGGCCGGGGCGCGGGTGGTGATCGAGGAATTCATGGACGGCGA
>Ga0105053_10007802_pt1 | contig 14158 bp, 13 predicted proteins | sample BON01_FD_78093 | JGI IMG/M metagenome (GOLD analysis project Ga0105053, IMG submission 78093) | Freshwater microbial communities from Lake Bonney liftoff mats and glacier meltwater in Antarctica - BON-01 | ecosystem: Environmental > Aquatic > Freshwater > Ice > Glacier meltwater | place: Lake...
GACGTCATACATCGGATTGCGCTTAAAGCTGGTCTTGGTCACTCCATTACGCAGTGATGCCGAGGTGCGGAAACCACGAATATTCACATCATCATTGATCGTCTGATTCTGAGTCACACCCGCCGTGCCGAATTGCAGCACTTCGTGGACCTCAACAGCGTTCAGATCGTCAATTTGTTGACGGTTAATAATCGAGAGACTCGCGGGCACTTCCATGAGAGACTTGGCCGTGCGCGATCCGACCATGGTCTGCTCGGAGCGGTATCCGTCTGCATCTTCAGCGGCGACCACGAAAGGGCTAAGTTCAACCACTTCTCCCTTTGCTTTGGAGTTATCAGAGTCTTCGTCGATTGTTTGGGCCACCGAAGTGACAGAGGCAGCAAGCATGGCTGCACACGTAGCTAATAACCGCCTTAAATAGGCAGATTCATTTTTGTAGTTCATAGTAGGGGTTCGTGGGTGTAGGGGTCTAGGGGGAACAACCTATGAAATGGATACGCACCCATTTCATTGCATACATCCGTATTAAAAGCATCTCGTGTGCGTCAATGATTTTCTTTCTAACCACTAGTAGAAAGAGCCTGTTGCTCATGGACTCTATTCGCGCTCATTACGACCGAATGGCATCGAAGGATATTAGCATCTCCCTGATAATCAGCATATTCCGTTCCTCTTGGCGCTCCGCTATAAATTGCTGGGCGAATACCAATGAAGCTTAACCGCTGTAGATCAGCTCTTCGTCGGTCAGCTTTCGTGAAGAGGGACGACCGGAAAACAGCGCCATATCCCGCAGAGACTTATCAATGATATCCTGAATGTGTCGCTCCATTGCTGCTTTCGCCGCTGAAGCATCATGCTCAAGGATGGCTGCGAAGATGTCTTCATGCATCGCCATTACCTTCCGGCGATTTTCATCCTGAGCCGCCTTCGTATTTTTGCGTGAAGCCGCTGCCGTCGTGGGGCCAAAGACAACTCGATTCACCAGATGCAAACGCAAGATCTCCCTTTTCATCATCTTGTTCTTGGCCGCCGTCATGATCGCAATGTGGAAATGCACATCCTCTCTCACCAGATCATCGAGGAGATTCACCTCTTCCTTGGCTTCGATAATCAGAGCCGTGACCTTCCTCATCTCCTCTAGAGCGTATCTGATTTCCCGTAAATCGAGTTGGCTGTGATTAATGGCGGCAAGGCCGGCCGCATGTCCCTCCAAGGCGAGTCGTAGATCACACATTTCCTTAAAATCCTCCACCCCCATTTTGGTGACACTGGCTCCCAAATGGGCGCGGATCGTAACGAGCCCATCCGCTTTTAAACGATGCAATGCTTCCCGAATCGGCGTGCGGCTGACTCCGATCTCATTGGAAAGAACTTCGGTCATCAATGCGTAGCCTGGCAGGAATGCTCCGCTTAAAATTCTCTTGCGGATATAGTCATAGGCTACATCAGAGTTGACTTTCTTCATTGGATCAAGAAATGCAGCTGTATACAGATTTGCAAGAACGCATCACATCACACCTCAATTTTCTATTTAAGAGATTTACGACCTCTTAGTCATTCCTAGATTCCATCTTTTTTACTTATAACTGAAAACACGCTTTGAATTGCACGCCATTCTAAATGGCGAGCAGAGGTAGTCACTTCGCCCGCTGCCTGCTCTTTTATTCTGTTACCTATTATATATTTCTGCTTTTTTCAGGATTCCCATATCATGCCCTCATCCCCCCTACGCCTTGCCATGATCGGCAGCACCCCCGGAAACGGGCACCCGTATTCATGGAGCGCCATGTTTAACGGCTACGATCGCGAAGCCATGACCAAGGAGTGCCCTTTTGCGGGCATTCCGGACTATCTCAACAAGGAGCCCAGCCAGACCCTCCAGATTCCCGATGCGCAGGTCACCCATGTGTGTTGTGTCGGCGAGGGCGGATTCACGGCTGAACACGTGGCCAAGTGTTCGCTAATTCCCAACGTAGTTGAGAACCCAACCGACGTGATCGGCGAAGTGGATGCGGTGATCATCGCGACCGATATTGGCAGTGAACATGTCGAACGCGCCCGCCCCTTTGTCGAAGCAGACATCCCGGTATTCGTGGACAAACCACTGGCCGACAACTCAGCCGACTTAAAGACTTTCATGGATTGGGTGGCCGATGGTAAGCGCATCATGTCTTCGAGCTCGATGCGCTACACGAAGGAGTTTATGCCCTATCGCCACTCCACGCATGAGCTCGGTGATCTACGTTACGTCAGCATCACCACCGCCAAAAAGTGGGAGACCTATGGCATTCACGCGCTGGAGGCCATTTATCCGATTCTTGGCCCCGGCTTCCTCACGGCACAAAACACTGGCACCAAGGAGCGCAACGTCGTGCATCTCACGCACGAATGCGGCGCCGACATCGTCGTCGTCGCCAGCGCGGATATGTTTGGCGGCTTCGGTTGCCTCCAACTTTGCGGCACTGCGGGTAGTCGCGCCGTTTCCACCGGGGACAGCTTCTTTGCCTTCAAAACTCAATTGGAAGCGTTTGTCCACTATCTGCGCACCGATGAATATCCCTTCCCCTTCTCCGAAACGGTTGAGCTCATGCAACTCGTCATTGCCGGCATCCAAAGCCGCGACGAAGGAGGACGTCGCATCTCGCTTTCAGAAATTCAAACCCAACTCAAATAAATGTCATCCCTACGCAAAAGCCGAATCAAGAGGCTCCTCAAAGAAGGAAAGTTTCCTCTTACGATTAAATCCAACCTGACCGATCCTCGGATCACCGAACTCGCGGGGTTCTGCGGCTTTGACGGCATGTGGCTGTGCAATGAGCATGTGCCCACTGATTGGACGACGCTTGAGCATACGATCCGCGCCGCACGACTCCACGATATGGATACACTCGTGCGCGTCTCCAAGGGGGGCTACTCGGATTATGTGCGCCCGCTCGAAGCAGGCGCCACCGGCATCATCGTGCCGCATGTCGAAAGCGCCGAGGAAGCCGAACAAATCGTTTCCTGGACCCGTTTTTACCCGATCGGCAAACGCCCGCTCGATGGTGGTTGCACCGATGGCATGTTCTGCGCCGTGCCGCAGGATGAATACCTCGAAAACAGCAACACCGAGAAGATCACCATTCTGCAGATCGAATCCCCCGAAGGCCTCGAACAGGTTGAAAAAATCGCCGCCGTGCCCGGTTTCGATGGCTTCCTTTTTGGCCCCGGTGATTTCAGTCACCGGATCGGCAAGGCGGGTCAAGTCACCGCTCCCGAGGTCAATGAAGCTCGTAAGCGGGTCGCCAAAGCCGCCCGCGCCAATGGAAAATTCGCGATGACTTCCGGCCTATTTCTCCCCATGGAAGAATTAGCCGCCGAGGGCGTGAACGTCTTCAACGCCGGTTCCGATGTCGGTGGCTTGCGCGAATTCTTCGATGCCAAACTTTCTTCGGTGCGCGGCACCGCCAGTAAGATCAGCAAAGCCGCCACTCCTTATGACTGATCCATTTTCTCTCAAAGGTAAGGTCATCGTGCAATGCGGCGGCACCGGACTGCTCGGTCGCGAGCTCGTCAAGGCCATCGGTCAAGCCGGAGCGACCCTCGTCGTCGGCACGCGCGATCCCGCAAAATTTGGTCCCGATCGCGAGCTCGCTCGCAAAGTGGGGGTCGAAGTCCAAGTCGAGAAACTCATCGTCAACGATGAGGATTCGGTGAACGCGTTTCGCGATGCAGTCCTCGCTAAGAACGGGCAAGTTGACGGTCTTGTTTACAACACCGTAAGCCGCCCGATGAAAGGCGAACGCCCTCATGCCGACGAATGGCGCGATTCGATGGAAACCAATGCCACGGGCCTTTACCTGACCCTGAATGCATTTGTTGAAGTGATGGCGAAACAGCCCACCGGTGGCAGCATCGTGAACATCTCTTCGATGATGGGAATGGTCGGCCCCAACATGGCCAACTACGAAGGCACCGACATGACACCCGCCCCAGATTACTTCTTCCACAAAAGCGGCATGATCAATGTCTCGCGCTACTACGCATCCGTCTATGGGACGAAAGGCGTGCGCTGCAATGTCGTCTCGCCGGGCGGCATCTTCAATCCCGCTGCACCCCAGCCGGATGCCTTTCTCGAAAAATACAACAAACGAACCATGATCGGCCGGATGGCGAATCCAGACGAAATGAACGGAGCGGTGATCTTTCTGCTCAGCGATGCGGCCGCTTACGTCACCGGAGTCAACCTACCGGTTGATGGTGGTTTCACCGGAAAATGAACTCACCTAAAGACAAGATAATCTGGATAACCGGTGGCGCCGGTTACCTCGGCACTCCGACCACGATCGCCCTCGACCAATGCTGTGCTAAAGTGCTCTGCATCGATCTTCCGGGCAAAGCCGCCGCCCTTATCAAGGAAGCGAATCTCCAACGCACGGTTCCAGTTGAACTCGATGTCAACGATCCGGCCACGCTGCCGGCAGCAGTTGCTGACCTGATCGCTGAACATGGCGCACCCGATGGCCTCGCCCATCTCACAGTGGCCTCTTCCGTTGGGCACACCTTGGAAGATCTGCCCGCCGAAACATTTCAAGCCACGCTCGACCGCTCCCTGGTGCCGACTTTCGTGCTCTGCCGCGAACTGGCAAAATCCATGCAAGCAAGTGGCGGCGGTAGCATCGTCCTGTTTTCCAGCATGTATGGTCTCGTCCCCCCCGATAAGCACGCCTACCAGGAGGAAATGAAACCCAACCCGATTGATTACGGGGTGAGCAAAGCGGGCATGATCCAACTCGCACGCTATCTCGCCATGCATTACGGTCCGGATGGTATCCGCTTCAACTGCATCGCGCCCGGGCCATTCCCCAACCCTACGGCTCAGGCCGCCAATCCCGATTTCGTAAAAACGCTCAACCAAAAGACCATGCTTCGTCGGATCGGCCGCAACGAAGAAATGCTGGGTCCGGTTCTCTTTCTACTCTCCGAACAAGCATCGTATGTCACCGGGCAAACCCTGTCTGTTGATGGGGGTTGGACCGCTTGGTAAGTTTGGCTCCACTTTGGAACCAATAGCCTCGACTCGTCATCAGTGAAGCGTGCTCAATCTTCATACCTTCCTTAGAGTTATTTACTCTCTTCCAAACCTCTGAACATTTTCCCCATGAGTGACCTCCCCACCGTTCTGATCATCGGCTGCGGCAGCATCGGCGAACGCCACCTGCGCAATTTCAAAGAAACTGGCCGCTGCAACGTCATCGCCTGCGATACCCGTCCTGCGATCCTCGCCGATATGGCGCAGAAATATCAAGTGGAGACCTCCACCGATTGGAAGCAAGCGATGGCCAATCCATCCTGCACCGCTGTTGTCGTCTGCACCCCCGCTCCCAGTCATGTCGCGATCGGCACCGAGGTCCTCACAGCGGGACGTCACTGCCTCCTCGAAAAGCCATTGTCGCTAAACCTCGATGGCATGGAAGCGCTCCAAGCCGCGCATCAAGCCAGTGGTCGCGTCTGCCACGTCGCCTATGTTAATCACAGCCGGCACGAACCCAGAGCCGCCAAGGCGTTTCTGGATAGCGGCGCCTTTGGCCCTGTGCGCGCGGCTTCCACGGTCGGCGGTCAACACTTCCCGACTTTCCGTCCGGCCTATCGCGAAATTTATTACACCGATCATGCCCAAGGCGGTGGTGCGATTCAAGATGCCATGACCCACATGGTGAATCTGATGGAATGGATCACCGGCCCCACCGCTTCCCTCTTCTGCGAAGCTGATCATCAGGTGCTCGCAGGCGTCGAAGTTGAAGACACCGTCTCGATCATTTCCCGCAGCCAATCCGGCGCAATCATCAGCTATAACCTCAATCAGTTTCAGGCCCCCAACGAAGTCACCGTCCAATTCCACTGCGAAAAAGGCAGCGTGAAATTCGAGTATCACCATAACCGCTGGGGCCATCTCGCCTTCGGCGCCGCGGACTGGACTTGGGAAACAGTTGAGCCACTTGGGCGCGACGGCCCCTTCTCGGTTCAAGCCCATGATTTCATCGACGCCACCGCAGGCAAAGCCACGCCTCTAGCCACTCTTGAAGAAGGCGTCCAAGCCGTGCGTTTCAACCTCGCCTGCTTCGAATCGATCCGCACCGGCAGTCGGGTCACGATTAAGTAGTTCGGTTAAGAGGGGAGGGGCATTCGCCCAAAGACATAGGTAAGCATCACATGAAATACGCCGACTTACTTTCCCCGAGCGATCAGGAGCTTGCCCGCAGGTTGAGTGATTTCGTTCCCGACGAAATCTACGACATCCATACCCACCCGTATCACCCCGATCATTTCGCTCCGGGGACGTGGAAATTCATGGACGCCAAAGGCCTCCTTAGCTGTGCTGAACATCGCACTGCCCTGCAAAGGTATATGCCCTCGAAGACCATTCACGGTCTCTACTTTGGCATGCCGCACAAAACAGCGGATCGTCCGGTCATCAACAATTGGGTCGCCGATCAAGTGACCCAACAAGGCACGTCCTTAAGTCGCTGCCTCATGCTAGTCAGTCCCGACGACGATCAAGCTGCCGTCGCTCAAGCCCTGCGCAGCGGCCTCTTCTGCGGGATCAAAGTCTACCATTGTTACTCCGGTCGCGAGGACACGATGAACGCTGCGGTTGAGGAATATGCGCCCGACTGGATGTGGGAAATCCTGCACGAAGTCTCCGGCATCATGCTCCTGCATATCGTGCGCGACGGCGCGATGGAAGACGCGACCAACCAACAGTCCATCCGACGTCTATGTCGCGCCTACCCCAAAGCCCGACTCATTCTCGCGCACATCGGACGCAGCTTCAACTACCGCAACGCCCGCAACGGATTCCACAGCCTCGTCGATTTAGATAACGTCGTCGTCGATACTTCCGCCATCTGCGAATCGGAAGCCTTTGCCGCTGCGCTCAAATTTCTCGGTCCGCGTCGCGTGCTCTGGGGCTCTGATTTTGCGGTCAGCGAAATGCGCGGAAGATGCGTCTCCACCGGTAAAAGCTTTTTCTGGCTCCATCCTGAACTCCTCCGTCCAGACCACGTCGCGCCGACCTCTACCGACTTCACTTTGGTCGGCCTCGAATCCCTCCTTTGCTTGCAGGAAGCCTGCGAAGATGCCGGCCTAACCGGCGGTGACGTTGATGACATTTTTCTCAATAACGCCCTCCGCACCCTCGCCCCTCATCTACCTAAAGAGACGCCGCCTGCCCAGCCCAACGGCCCCGAACTCTGGCAACAAGCCCAGTCGGTCATCTCTCGTGGAACGGGGCTGCTTTCCAAACGAGCCGAATCCTTCGATGCCAAAGGCTGGCCCTCGTATTTCTCCCGCTGTTCCGGTTCCGAAGTCTGGGATCTGCAAGATCGACGTTACATCGATTTTGCCGGCGGAGTCGGTGCCGTTCTACTCGGCTACGCCGATCCCGACGTCACTGACGCGGTGCGCCGTCGTCTCTCGCTCGGCACCTATTGCACCCTGGTTAACCCGCAGGAAATCGAACTCGCCGAACAGTTACTCGCGCTGCATCCGTGGGCGGGAAAAGTCCGCTACGCTCGTGGCGGCGGAGAAGCGATGACGATGAGTGTGCGGATCGCTCGCGCTGCGACTGGCAAAAGCGGCGTCGCGTTCTGCGGCTACCACGGCTGGCACGATTGGTATCTTGCCGCCAATCTCGGCGAATCCGATGTCCTTGATGGCCACCTCATTCCCGGTCTCGAACCCCATGGGGTTCCCCGAGAACTGAAGGGCACATCGGTTCCCTTCAGTTACAACAATCTCGAATCGTTCGAAGCCGCCATCGCTCAACTCGGCGATAATCTCGCCGCCGTCGTCATGGAGCCGATGCGTTCACAACTACCGCAGGATGATTTCGTCGCCAAAGTCGCCGCCCGTTGTCGCGCGGCCGGAGCCGTCTTCGTCGTTGATGAAGTCACCAGCGGATTACGCTATGGTTTCCCTGGTGCGATGAGCACGCTCGGAGTCGATCCCGATATCGCGGTTTACGCCAAGGCCATGAGCAACGGCTTTCCCTTTGGTGCGGTTGTCGGACGCGAAGCTATCATGGCCGCCTCTGATGCGAGCTTCATCTCCTCGAGTTATTGGACCGATGGCGTCGGAACGGCGGCCGCCCTCGCCGTTCTTAAAAAAGCACAGGCGATCAACCTCACCGCAACCATCGCAGAACGGGGACAACGCCTATACACGGCCCTGCAAGAACTCGCCACTCGCCATCCGGCCTGCCGCCTCAAAGTCGATGGCATGGTCGCCACGCCACACATGACTTTCGACCTCGGGCCGGAGTCTTCGTTAGCGCAGACGCTTTATGTGCGCAAAATGCAATCGCGTGGTTTCCTCGTGATGGCTTATTCGTATGTGATGCTCGCGCACGACGAGGCCAAAATCGCCTCCATGCTCTCCGCTGCCGATGAATCACTGAGCGAAATCGCAAAAGTAATCGAAGCCGGCACCCTCGCCAAAACCACCGGCCCACTCGTCCAACAAGTCGGCTTCGCCCGCCTGACTTAGCTCAGTCCTGGCCCCAGGAACCGGAAGATTTTATCATTTATTGTCGACTCCATCCGTAGTGGCCTCGGCACCCCGAAAACTCTAGTCAGATTCCTAACATCCGATTTTCCGCCGCGCCTTCCGCGAGTTGGCGGTAGAGTGCGGTGATTGATTCCGGGGTGGGCGCTGCGCCGAGAGCGGTCGTGATTCGCCGTGAGAGCGTGCCTCAATTACCAATTGCGTGAGCCATACGGTGCCGTCCTCCACGCGGAGCCGAATATCGGGTTGGTCCATCCTTGGCCAGATAGATGACGATCTTGTCGGGAGTATCGCTCATGCTCGGAAGAGATCGAGGCGTGGATCAGCCAAGACTTCGAGCCGGCCTTTAATGCGAGCATTGCGATCCTTGCTCTGGCCAAGCTTGCCTTCGGAATTGAAATCCACTTCACGGCAAACGCCTTCGGGTTTGGCCTTGTTGGACTCCTCAATCTGTTCGGGCGAAATATTGATGCGCTGGCCAATATCAGCTTCGTTGCGAAAGGCGCAGAGACTGTCGAAGTCGGCTCCGGCGGGAAGCTGAAATCTCTCTCAGGCCAAACGACGGGTGATCCGCGCCTCGTCTCCTTGATATTCGAGGTGATAGGCCGTGCGATGATCCTTCACGACATCGCTGATGTATTTCACAAACAACATCACGAGGATATAGTTTTTATAGTCGGCCGGATCGAGACTGTCGCGAAATTCCCACACACACACAGATTATCGAGGATCATGTGAATCCTCACTATTTTACACACGCAGCTGATTCGACATCTCAAATTCTCCCCAGGCTCAGTGAGTATGGAAGTCATATAGCACATCCGCCATCAATACGGATTGACGGTAATCCATATTCCCGTATTCGTAGCTCCATGAAGACGACTATCGAGATTCCCGATCCGCTTTACAAACAGGCCAAGATCCGGGCGGTCGAGCGGGGGCAAACCCTCAAGGCACTTGTGCTCACCTCCCTGAAACGCGAGCTCGGTTCCGGGACAACCGACGAAGCCAAGCCCAAAACCTTCGCCGAGAAACGCCGCTTGCGGCCCGGGTTTGCCCAGTTGCAGCGCGAAGGGGCATTCGCTCCGAAAGTCGGTGATCGCGACATCACGGATTTAATCTCCGATGACCGCGATGGCCGCTGACATCCCCTACCTCGACACGTCGTATCTCGCGCGACTCTACCTGGATGATCACGGCTACGCCCAAGCGCGCGACCTTGCCGATACGGCGGTTCAGATTACCTGCGCTTGGCATGGCCAGGCCGAGGTCGTGGCGGCGCTCCACCGCGCCTTTCGTGAGGACCGCCTTCAGCATGATGCCTATGCCCAAGCCTTGGATCAGTTCACCACGGACTCAAAGGACGGGTTGTTTCATTGGTTGCCTCTGGGCGATCCCGTCCAGCAACGACTGAGAACGTTTTTCCAAAACGCCTCGGCCTCCGTTTTCCTCCGCGCGGCCGATGCGCTTCATCTCGCCTGCGCCGCCGAGCACGGTTTCACCGAAGTGTATTCCCATGATCGCCATTTCCTCGCTGCCGCCGCCCACTTCGGTGTGCGCGGTCTTGATGTCATCGACCCCGTCTGATCCCAAACGCGTGTTGATTTTACTTTTTTGAACAAATACTGGCGGTTTGGGCTTGAGGTGGACCGGAACGCCCCTGTGACGGTGCGGCATGTTCGACGCACAGAGAGGTTAAACCCCTAACATCCGATTCTCTGCCGCTCCTTCTGCGAGTTGGCGGTAGAGGGCGGTGATTGATTCTGGAGTGGGAGATGAGCCCAACGCGGTCGTGATGCGGCGGGAGAGCGTGCCTTGGGTAAGATAGGTTTGTTGGGCGGCTTGTTCAGCAGGGCTGGCCTCGGCAGTGGGATTCAGGCGGGTGATCGCGGTGCGCCAGAGGTCGTGGGCGGTAGGCGTATCGTTGCCTTGCCAACCAAAGGCCAGATGGAGAATCGCGGTATCGATTTTTGCGAAGTCTCCCTGCTCGACGCAGGCGTGAAAGACCGGGGCTAGTTCATCGATGGTCGCGGCTTGTTGCGCGGTAAGCGGGAGTAGCGTTTCGGCCACCAGTTCGCGCAGCAAAGCCACTATCGTGCGCACAATCGAGAGGTCGGCCGCCGGACATTCCTGCAAATCGAGCAGGCGGATTTCGATGCTACCACGATCGAATCGCGCGATCGCTCCGCGCGAGTTACTGAACACCGGCTCGAGCATACCGTCCGGATCGTGAGGCGCGAGCGCGCGACCAATCGGCTCGAAGATCGCGCGTTGATAATCAGCTTCTGAATAAACCGGCTCGGGAATCACGCGTCCGCAGAGTTCGGGGATTTTCGCCGAGTTATTGCGGTAATATGCGAGTCGGTTGTCGGCGAACCCCGTGAGCTTCCCTTCGACCACCGGCGACGAAGCCGCCAACGAGGGTAGCAGTGGCAGCACTAAACGGATCGCGGCATGAAGTCGCGCAAACTCGTCGTCATTCGCAAAGGGCAGATTGAGATGCACGCTTTGCAGATTTGACCAACCGTGGCCGCGACAATCAAAGATACGATCGAAGGCGGCGTAGATATCGTTATTATCGTGCGACCACAAAACCGATTCCTCGGGCCGCATCAGGGGATGCATCGCGGTGGGCAAGAGCATCGCATCATGCGCCGCGAAACGGCGATTGAGCTCCCCCACTTCCGAGGCAAACGCCTCCGCGTAACCATCGAGACTCACCACGGGATCGGTCGTTTTTAATTCGATCACATGGGCCGTGAGTTCGTTCGACCACGTGACGATCCCGCGTTCAATATCGGAAACGATGTTGCCATCCGCGCCGACGAGCACGCGATCACTCCACGGCGCGATCCGCAGATCATCGCGTCGCACAATCATGTATTCAAGTTCGACGCCGAAGCGTTCAAAGAGTGAAAATCGGGCAGGCATTGGAAATGATGAAGGGGGAAGGATGATTTAAGAAATGGAGTCGAGGTAAGGAAATATTCTTACTACATAATTCATCATTTCTACTGGCGCCAGGTGGCGCGATCAGTCCTCTGAGCGGCGTTCTTTCTGGCGTTCGATGCGGCGGACAAAGACTTCCATGATGCGTTCGTAGAGACTGTCTTTGAGCAACTGGTCTTCGTAACCGGCGTCGATGCTCGGGTTGTCGTTCACTTCAATCACGCAGCATTGACGACCCATTTGTTTGAGATCGACACCGTAGAGTCCGTCGCCGATCAAACCGGCAGCTTTGACCGCTGTGCGCACCACGTGCTGTGGCACGAGTTCGAGCGGCACGGCCTCGACCTTGCCGTAATCGGCGTCGCCATCGGCCGCATTGGCGATGATCTGCCAGTGCTTGCGAGCCATGAAATATTTGCAGGCATAGATCGCCTTGCGATCGAGCACGCCGATGCGCCAATCGTAATCAGTCTGGAGAAATTCCTGTGCGACGAGCAGCTCCGTCTTCGCAAAAAGCTCGTCCACTTGCGCGTCGAACTCAGCGCGGGTCTTCACTTTTTTTACCCCGAGTGAAAACGCGCTGTCGGGCTGTTTAAGAATGATGGGGAATCCCAATTCCTCGCAGACGGCATCGAGGTTGTCACGGTGCACCACAATCGTTTGGGGCGAAGGGATATCGTGCCGGTCGAGCAGCTCGGCGAGGTAAACTTTATTGGTGCAGCGCAGGATCGAACGGGGATCATCGATCACGACCAATCCCTCGGCTTCCGCGCGGCTCGCGAAGCGATAGGTGAAATGATTCACCGAAGTGGTCTGCCGGATGAAGAGCGCGTCAAATTCTGCCAAGCGCGCGTAGTCGTCGCGCGTGATCACTTCCGCCGCGACGTCGAAGGTGTCGGCGGCCTTGATGAATTTCTGGATCGCCTTGCTGTTTGAGGGCGTGTGGTCCTCGGCGTTGTCGTAAAGGATCGCCAGATGGTAACGGGGGGGCGTGCGATGCGCACGTTTAGGACGGCGGCCTTCAAGAAATTGCCGCGCGACCTCCGTTACAAAGTCCCGATGATTTTCTGGAATATCCGAAGTTGAGATCGGGCTGATATCCCGCATCTCCCACACCCCCTCGCGTCGCACAAAAGAGGCGCGCAGTAAAGGCGACTGAAACTGGTTGTAAAGATGGAGGCTCAGGCGGTCGTAGGTCTTGGCGAGGTTGCGCGCGAAGTAGATGCTCAGGGTGAACGCGTCGGCTTTGATCGGCGCGAGGGATTTCTGGATGAGTTCATCGAGGTCTTCCGAGAGGATACGCGAGACGACCGGTGACTTCAGATCCTGAATCGTCGTGAGACTGGGCTGCGGGCGGTGTCCGCGCGCCTCTGCCAGTAGCGAGACATAGTAACCTACCGATTGATAAGCGTAGGAGCGACAGAGGTTGAACACCTGCACGTGCCGCATCGTGGTGTAACGACGATCGATGAGGTAGGCGCGTGCCGCTACGACTTCCACCCCGGGAATATTAAACGGCCAACGATCAGGATTATTGACGACGATTAGGCTAGGCATGGGTGAGAGCAGGAGGTTTTTCGATGATCAACAAATTCGCATCGTGGGTCAGCACTCCGAGCAGGATGGAGTTTATCACGCGATCGACATCGGTAGAGTATCGCCGCGAGGGGGAATGCGGATTGGATTGGAGGGGGTCGTGGATATGCACTTCGCGCAACTTGCGGTTGTAGCCGCTCAGGACGACGAAGTGACCGGAGGGGTTACCGCGGATGTCATCAGAATCGTCATTGGGACCAAATTCACGGGCGACACCATAGAGGTAGGTCGAGCTGAGGCCCGTGAGAATCGGCACTCCCCGATTGAGATGTCGGCGGATAAATGACCCGCTGAGCACGCGTGAAAGGATCTTACCGCCGAGCTGCAAAAATTCCACATAGGCCTTGCTGGCGACACGTAGCTTTCGCGAGGTCTTGACGCGGGCCTGTGCTTCGAGCTTGGCGATCAGATCAACGTCGGGGTGGGAAAACCAAGTGGGATCAAACACCTGCAAGTTGTGTGTATGTAAGGTCACGCGATAACCCCGACGCAAAGCATCGATCCCGAGGAGAACGCCGAGCGTGCCGCCATTCTCGAGTTTTGGCACCGATTCAATGACCTCCTCCAGATCCAATTCCTCTCCCCAGTAGCGGTAAACCGCCTGCAAACACGTGGGCCCACACGTCGTGTCATCAGGCTGAGCCTGCATCGTAAACGGAAGATGATGACGCTTGGATTTGCGCGCGCGAGCCATGGTGTTGAGAACACCCACTGTAGCACTATTCAATCACTCCGCAAGCGTGCGGCGTGAGCACGAATAGCCTATCCACCAAAAGATCTTCGGTTACTTATTTTTGAGGGACAGCACGGAATTCGCCGGTCGTGGGAGTAGCACGACTGACGATAACAATGGCGAGCCATGCCAGAATGAAGCCGGGGATAATCTCGTAGATGCCGGGTCCGCCTAGGAAGGAGTCGCTCCAACCCATGCTGATCCAGACGATCACCGTCACCGCGCCTATCAGCATTCCGGCGACCGCGCCAGTGCCCGACATTTTCTTCCATGTTAACGCCAGGATAATCATGGGGCCGAAAGCGGCTCCAAACCCGGCCCAAGCGTTGGAAACAA
>Ga0105053_10007805_pt1 | contig 14153 bp, 9 predicted proteins | sample BON01_FD_78093 | JGI IMG/M metagenome (GOLD analysis project Ga0105053, IMG submission 78093) | Freshwater microbial communities from Lake Bonney liftoff mats and glacier meltwater in Antarctica - BON-01 | ecosystem: Environmental > Aquatic > Freshwater > Ice > Glacier meltwater | place: Lake...
GCATCACCGAGGAAGAGGAGGGCCCGAAGATCTTCGACGGTGCTGCGGTAGGGGCCATTGCGATTGAACTCGGTCGTGATGAGCTCGAGTTGTTCGTGGGCGGCGGGGGTCGAGGCGGCATCGGCGGGAAATACTTGTTCGAATCTTTCGAACGCGACGAGCAGTTCCTTGATGTTGGTTTCGAAGAGGCGCAGGGGCTCGAAGGCGAGGCTGTAGACGGGCGGGACGCGGTCGCGGATTTGTTCGCGTTGGATACGAGTGAGCTCCTCGCTTTCGAAGCTAAAATCGGCATTGGCCACGATACGGATGGAGGCCGACTGATTGGCCAAAACCGGCACATCCAAAGAGTTCACCCCGACAAAGCTGATCAATACGATGGCGGCGACCGTGGCGACGAAGATTAACGCGGCCACGGAGGGGCTCTCCTCCAGAAACTTAACGAGACCGGGAGGGGCTTCACGCTTGCGCACGCGGCGCGGTTTTCTACCGCGGATCAGTTTAAATTTGGAGAAAAGGGCCAAAACTAAGGGAGGGGGTAAACGGTCAGACGCACGAAGGGGAGTCTGGGTTCATAGGATTTTTGTGAAAATCGTAGGCTTCGATGATTCGCCGGACGATCGGATGACGCACGACATCGGCGCTGGAGAACTGATGAAAAGAAACGCCTTCCACCGATTGCAGGATTTGTTGCACCTCAGTCAGGCCGGATATTTTGGAGCGAGGCAGGTCGACTTGGGTGGTGTCTCCGGTGATAATCATGCGAGAATCTTGGCCTAAACGAGTGAGAAACATCATCATTTGCTCCGAAGTTGTGTTTTGAGCCTCGTCGAGAATGACGTAAGCGTTGGAGAGCGTGCGACCGCGCATGTAGGCTAGGGGCGCGATCTCGATGATACCGCGCTCGGTGAAGTGTTCGACGTCTGCATGCGGAAGCATGTCGGCCATGGCGTCGTAGAGAGGGCGGAGGTAGGGGAGGATTTTCTCCCGCAGATCACCGGGGAGGAAGCCGAGGGCTTCACCGGCTTCGACCGCCGGGCGAGTCAAAATGATGCGTTCGACTTCGTTGCGCAGGAGAGCTGAAATGGCGTGGGCGACCGCGAGGTAGGTTTTGCCTGTGCCGGCGGGGCCGGTCCCGAAAACGACGGGGCAGCGTTGCAGCGACTGGACGTAGAGTTTTTGGCCCAAGGTTTTCGGCACAATGGATTTGCGCCGGGTCTTGATTACGACGGGTTCGGCAAAAAGTTCGCTCAGTTGTTCGGATTGGCCGCGGGCGATCATATCCACGAAGCGGCGAAAGTCGGGTGAGTGAATCGCCACGCCTTGAGCGCGGGCTTGATCGAGGAAACCAAAGAGGGACTCGACCTTGGCGATTGATTCCGACGGACCGTCCACTTTCAGCCACTCATCGCGGGTGGTGAGACGGAGACCCAGTGCGGCCTCGGCGTAGGTGAGGTTCTCAGTTTTGCCGCCGTAAAGCTGGTTGAGGTGGCGAGCGTTGGAAAAATGAAGGGTCTTGGCAGCCATACGAAACCGAACAAATGCGACGAACGAAGGGCGGGTTCAAGATCAAGCCGAAGGGGCGAGATCCCGGGCAGTTTTAGCGAGTTTGGCCCAAGTTGATTCCAAGGCTTGGGGGAGGGTGCGAGTCTGGCCGAGCACGGGCATGAAGTTGGTGTCGCCATTCCAGCGAGGCACGACGTGACCGTGAAGGTGGGCGATACTGCCGCCGGCCGCGGAACCGAGGTTAAATCCGACATTAAATCCGTCGGGTTTGAGCGCGGTTTTGACCACTTTCTTGCCGAAGGTAATGATGGTCATGAGGTCGGCCGATTCGGCGGCGGTGAGCTCTTCGAGGTCGCTGACTTCGCGAAATGGAATCGCGAGGAGATGGCCCGGATTGTAGGGGAAGCGGTTTAGCATCAAATACGATAAGGGAGAACGATGAACGATCAGGGCAGCGCGATCATCCCCCGAAGCCGGGAGCTCGGTAAAAGGTCGATCGGTTTGCGGAAACCGAGGCGCTTCGATGTATTCCATGCGCCAATAAGCGTGCAGTTGATCCATAGGTGCGAGGGGGAGTGAAAAGAGCGTCTGGGCTGATGTCAAAGCCGCTAACGAGGACAATTTTTCGCCATAAAAAGGCGTTGGTTTGGCGAGACGGACTGAAGAAAATTAAAGCTCGAATCTTGCCAGCTCGGCCAGGGACGTGTCGTTTTCGCTCACGTGAATGTTAATAATGCAAATCGTCGTGTCGTGATCACAGGACTCGGAGCGGTCACTCCGCTCGGTCTTTCTGCGCCGGAAACGTGGGCAGGGTTGAAGGCCGGTCGTTCGGGGATCGGTCCGATCACCCGCTTTGATGCCGAACTTTGCGCGGCGAAGATTGCCGGTGAGGTGAAAGGATTCGAACCCACCTCGGATTTAGCAGTGCCCCTCAAACCATTCGGCGACGAGAAGGCCGCCCTGACGGCGGTGTTTAGCCGGAAAGACGCCAAGAAGTTTGGCCGATTCGCGCATTTGGGGGCGACGGCGGCGGTTGAGGCTTACATCGATGCCGGGCTGGACGCGCAGCGAGCTGAGTTGGATTCCAATCGCATGGGGGTGAATTTGGGCGTGGGGCTCGGGGGATTGCCGGAGATCGAAGCGACGCAGGAGACGTGGCGCACGGGTGGGTTTCGAAAGATCTCGCCGTTTTTTATCTTTCAGATCGCGCCCAATTTGTTGGCGGGTCAGGTCAGTCTCTTGCTGAATTTGAGGGGGCCTAATATGGCGGTGGCGTCGGCTTGTGCGACTTCGGGACACTCGGTGGGGGAAGCGGCCTCGGCGATTGCGCGAGGTGATGTTGATGTGATGGTGGCAGGTGGAGCGGAGTCGACGGTGACCCCCCTGGCGGTGGGCGCGTTTGCGCAAATGCGGGCACTTTCGACGCGCAACGATGATCCCGAGAGGGCGTCGCGGCCGTACGATGCTAATCGGGATGGATTTGTGCTCTCCGAAGGGGCAATTGTCTTTGTCTTGGAGGAGCTGGAACATGCGCGGAACCGCGGAGCGCGAATCTATGCGGAATTGACCGGTTACGGGGCATCAGCGGATGCCTTTCACCTGTCCTCACTTTCGCCGGGAGGGGAAGGGTCGCAGCGTTCGATGCGGGCGGCACTGGCCTCGGCGGGTGTCGGACCCGAAGCGATCGACTTTGTGGCAGCGCACGCGACTTCGACTCCCGGAGGGGACGGCGAAGAAGCGGCAGCGATCGCGGAGGTGTTTGCAGATCAGAAGAGCCGACTCAATGTCAGTGCGGTAAAGTCCATGACGGGACACCTTCTGGGGGGAGCTGGATCGATGGGGGCGTTTACGGCAATTAAGGCGATCGAGACGGGCATCATCTCGCCTTCGATTAACATTGAAAACCTCGATCCGCAAGTCGAAGCGACGGGGCTCGATGTGACTCCAAATGTGGCGGTAAAAAAGACCGTGCGAGGCGCCTTGGCGAACAGTTTTGGCTTCGGCGGAACAAATGCGTCGCTGGTCTTTCAGGCTTTAGACTAATCGCTTTTCCGACGTTGAAAAATGCTGGATCCAAGTTCGATACCGAAGTTTGTCACCGATCGAGTGACCAACAGAAGAGGGAATTGCGGGGGAGGGTGGGTCGGTTGGGGGAGTTTTGGCTGGCGCGGGAGGAGGGCGAATGTTCAACCTGCGAGGGCTTATGGTGAAATCCTTTTGGAAGCGAACGACGGCAGAACTGACCTTGCCCTTTTGGTTGGCGATTTTGTTGGGGGCGGCGTTTATGGCGTTTACGGCGTGGGACCACTCTCATTGGTGGATCAATCGCGAGGACTATGGTTTCGGTTGGTTGGTGCCAATTTTCGTGATCTATGTGGTGCATGATCGTTGGGCTCGGATTACGGCGGCGGCGGCGGATTGTCGGGGTGCTCAAAGCCCGCGGGTGACGGGTTGGAAGCGATGGAGTCTGGGGACTCTGGTGGCGGGGGCTATGCTGGGGGGCGCGCTGATGTTTTTATTGGGAGCGTTTTATCGGGCGGGCGCGGGCCCTTCCCATCCGGGTTCCTTAGCATTGATGGGCACCGCCGGCATCTTTTTGCCGTTGCTGTTTGTCAATGCGCCGGAGGCGGAGACCGACCGTCCGGTGGGGTTTTTTGAGGACGCCCGGGTTAAGTTGGTGAGCCTTTTCGTGTTCCCCGCGTTGGTCTGGTTGGTGTCGGCGCCAATGGTGTCGGTGATCGAGAATCAGCTCAGTTTGTTCCTGCTCAATAAGGTGATCACAGTGGTGTTCTTCTGCTTTGATCTCCTGGGGCTGCCATTGCAACAAGAAGGGAACGTACTGGTGCTGCCTCCGCTGGAAAATGGCGAAGACAATCGGGTCGGCGTGGAACAGGCCTGTTCGGGGATTCGATCGCTGACGGCCTGTTTGTTTGCCGGATCATTCCTTGCGGCCGTGTTTTTGGATAAGCTGTGGAAGAAGGTTTCACTGGTGATGGCCGCGATGTTTTTTGCGTTTTTGACCAACCTGATTCGCAGCATGTTTCTTACCGGTTGGGCCTACAAGTATGGTCACGAGGCGATCGAAGGCACGGTGCACGATATGGCGGGTTTTTCAGTATTGGGGCTCACGGTCGTGGGGCTCTTATTGCTGCTGCCGCTTTTTCAGCTGCAGTGGAATTTTGCTTCCGATGATAATTGGGATGACCCGAATGATGACGCCAACGACGGTGAGAATCGGGTGACCTGATGGTAACCTTTTTGAAGAGACACTGGTGGTGGATCGCGGGTGGATTACTCGCGGCTTTCAAAGTGTCGCTGCTGCGCAGTCAGCATATTTATGCCTTGGGCGGAGCGGTGCATGACGACCGGTTGTTTATGAAACTGGCGGGCCACATAGCCCGAGGCGAATGGCTGGGGCCTTACGATCAATTTACGTTGGCGAAGGGGCCGGTGTATTCGATGTTCATCGCGGCCAATTTTTGGCTGGGTATGCCGCTGGCCTTGATGCAGCAGCTTTTTTATGTCGCGGCTGCTGCGATCGTGATTTGGGCGTTGGCACCGGTGGTAAAGTCGGGTGGGGCGCGATTGGGGATGTTCGCGTTTTTGGTCTACAATCCGTTGACTTACGAAGGGGAGGCGATGACGCGAATTTTGCGTCAGCACATGACCATCCCGCTGGGCTTAATTATCGCGGCTGGTGTGATTGCCTTGGTGACTCGGCGGTGGGAATCGTGGCAGGTGCGGGGGCCGTGGGCGGTGGGCACGGGACTCGCGTTGGGACTTTTTTGGAATACGCGGGAAGAGGGCGTTTGGATCCTGCCGATGCTGGGCATGGTGGGGTTGGCTTGGGCGGTGGAAGCGGGGCTTCGGAGTGGGAAAGAGTTACGGAATATAGCGGTGCTGGTGGGGCTGGTGATGGTATCCGCTTGGGGGCCGACCCTGGGGATCAGCGCGATGAACAAGATGCACTATGGGTGGTTCGGCGCAGTCGAGTTTCGGGCAAGTGAGTTCAAAGATGCTTACGGGGCACTGACGCGGGTGACGGTGGGACCGAATTTGCCGAGGGTGCCCGTTTCGCGGGAGGCGCGGTTGGCGATCTATGAGGTGAGTCCGACTTTTGCGGAATTGAAGCCCTATTTGGAAGCGGGAGGGGTGGCATCGAAGTGGTTTGAGCGAGACCAGTATCCAGTGGAGGAGGGGCAATACATGGCGGGCTGGTTTATGTGGGCGTTGCGTGATGCAATTACCGCCGCGGGGCGTGGAACGACGCCCCAAGGGTTCATGGATTTTTGCGAGCAAGTGGCGGCGGAGGTGAACGCGGCTTGCGAGGCTGGCCGGATTGAATCAACCGGAAAACGATCAGGGTTCCTTTCTCGTTGGCATCCGGATTATGGCACGCGGATGAAGACGGAGTGGGGCCCCTACTTGAAGGAGGCACTTTACAAAAAGGGATTCGAAACGATCGTGCCGGCGAGTGACGGCACCGATGATGACATCCGTTTTTTTGTCGATCTCTCTTACGACAATTTGAGTCCCTCGACGCGGGCGACCTATTTCCATAAACCGGATCAGATTCAGCTCAACGCGTTCAAGCTGACGCTACTGCGTGACATCTCCGATGCCCTACGGGGAAAGTTTTTCGTCGTCTTCTGGATCGGTGGCTTGGTCGTGATCGGGCGAGTGGGGCAGTTGGTAATCCAACGAAAGTGGTCGTGGGATTGCTGGTTAAGTTTGGCGGTTTGGGGAACCGCGTTGGCGGGGATCACCGTTAATTTCTTGGTGCACATTATGGCGTTCGATAACCTGGCGCCGCTGGCATTTTCACCGACTTACCCGTTGGTGCAGTTGGCCGCGATCTTGGGGTTGATTGACGGGTGGAAAGGATGGATCCAGCCGGACTGGCCGCGAATTGGTGGGATGGCGCTGATCAAGCGGTGGTTGAAAAAAGACTTCACGCAAACGGCCGACTCTTGACGAGCCGACCGGTGGGGGAAGATGGACTTAAATTACCGAATTAGTCTTCGGGTAAAACGATGAACTGAAAGGCATCGTCTTCGTCGAGATACTGGCGAGCGAGTTCGTTGATTTCATCCACGGTGATTGATTCGTAGTCGGCTTGGCGGGAACGGGCCCAGTCCAATCGTTGGGGGAATTCTTGGACACTCGCGAGGACGGCGCCGAGCCAGTAACCATTACTGCGAACACTTTCCTTCAAGCTGGTGAGGATAGGTTGAATGGCGCGATCCAGTTCATCTTCGCTGATACCCTGGCGGGAAAGATCGTGGGCGAGTTGGCGCGTGACCTTGGCGATCTCTTTGGCATCGGGTGGGTCGACTTCAACGCGGGCGTTGATCGAGCCGTAGCCATCGAAAGTGTCACTGGTGTTACTACCAGCGCCGGGGCTGTAAGCTCCGCCTAACTCCTCGCGAATCTTGAGGCGGAGACGATCGTTGAAGACCTGGGCCAGCACGCTGAGACGCCGAGAGAGGGGCGCGTCTTTACCATCGGTGGTGGGCCAATAAATCGAGACAATACCCTTCGAGATTTCAGTCGGAACGGTGAAGGATTTGTCGAAGGCTTGGGCGGGGAATGAAACTTTGCGGGCTTTATCTGAATCCGGTTTGGCGCGGCGAGGAGGTAAGGCACCGAAGGTTTGAGCGACGGCGGCAATGGTTTCTTCGACGTCCAGGTCGCCGACGATACCGATTTCGATAGGGCCACTGGCCAGGTGAGGCTGGATCCAGTCGCGGACCTCAGCGAGGGTGCGCTGTTCGAGGGTCTCGGCCGAAGGAAGCCCGAATCGGATGTCTCCATTGGCCAGGAGGCGCGGCACCACGGTCTGGAGGGGGCCTTGCGGCTGATGCGCGAGCCGGGTGAAGTGTTGGATGATCGCCTTTTTCATCTGTCGCTCGGCTTCGGGACGATACCCCGGATCGACGACAAATGCGGCGGCGAGTTGAAGTTGAAGGAGCAGGTCGTCGGGCGTGGTGCCACCGGAGAAGGAGAAGGCGTCCTCACCCACGCCGAACCCGACGCCAACGTTGCGGCCGGCGAGAATGCGTCGAAGATCATCGGCAGAGTGTTTCCCCAGACCGCCGGCGGTGAAGGTGCTGTTGGCAAAAACGCTGATACCCTCTTTATCTCCGGGTTCGGAGAGAAGGCCGGAGCCGATACGAATGGAGATTCCAATACTCTCGGCGGAGAAGTCGGTCTTCTTGATATTCAGGCGAACGCGATTGGAAAATTCGATCATCGTGAGATCTAGATCTTCGACCTCGGTGCGCTTGAAGATTGATCCGGGGGAGCCGAAGTCAGTGTAGCCAAAGGGTTCTTCTTTGATTTTGGCCGGGGCCTCCAATGTGACGGCTTGAGCCGAACGGAACAGCGCGGCGATGGCCGCTTCGGGTTCGGCCGGTTGATCGCGGCCGGTATTACCGATCACGGTAACAAAACGGTGAGGGACATCCCACGCCTCGCGAAACGCTTCGACGCAGGCCTCGACGGTGACCTCTGCGAGCGCGGGCATGAAGAGCTCGTAGTTGGTCTGCGGGGTCGTGAAGACGTCTTCGTCGGCGATGGAGGAGAGAATGCCCATCGCGAGACCAGAGGACTGGCGGGTGCCCGCGCGTTTGACGGATTGTTCCAGACCATTGCGCATGCCGGCGATGACCTCGCGTAGTTCGGGCCGTTGGAAGCCGAATTGCAGGGCGCGGCGAAGTTCGTTTTCGGCGACCGGAAGGGCGGCCTGCCACTGATTGACTTGGGTGCTCAGCTCGATGGTGGAGTTGCGGGCGATATCGTAAACGACGCCGGCATTGGCGCGACCGCTGGAAAAAGAGGAGTTCTCTTTTTTAGCGAGTTCAGAGAGGCGGCGGTTGAGCATCGCAAAGGCAAGATTCCGGGGCAGATGCTTCACGCGGTTTTCGAGGGTATCGGGCTCTTCGGCATAGGGAGTGAGCGTTTGGATACCGACGGTCACGCCGCCAGCTTCGGCCTCGTGGTGATGGAGCACGCTGAGCCCCTGGGCGACTTCCACCTGATCGAGGGGAGGGTCGTTACGAGCGGGACCTCTTGCGGATAGAGTTGCGAAACGACCGGTGATTTTCTTTTCGAGTTCATCGAGATCGAAATCCCCTACGGCGACGATGGCCATACGTTCGGGGCGATACCACGTGTTGTAGTAGTCCACAAAGGCTTCGCGGGGAGCCGTGGTGAGGATCTCTTCGGTGCCGATGGGCAACCGATTGAGAATGCGGGTGGCAGGGAAGAAGAACTCCATCTCTGCGAGGAACGAGCGCCATTCGACGGAATCGCGGCTTCGTTTTTCGCTAAGAATAATACCGCGCTCGCGATCGATTTCCTCGGTGAGTAACAGTAAGTTGTCGGAGTAGTCGTGCAAGACCTGGAGGCCCTCGTCGAGGTGTTCCGACTTGGCGTCGGGCAGGTCAATCATGTAGACGGTGCGGTCGAAGGAGGTGAAGGCGTTGGTGTCGCCGCCGAAGCTCATGCCCATGCGTTGGAAGAATTCGATCAAGGTGCCCGGCTCGTAGTTTTCACTGCCGTTGAAGGCCATGTGTTCGAGGAAATGGGCCAGACCGCGTTGGTCGGCGTTTTCCTGTAATGAACCGGATTCGACGAGCAGTCTCAGGGCGACGCGTTCTCTCGGTTCGCGGTTGGTCTTGAGGGCGTAGCGGAGGCCGTTGGGCAGCACGCCATAGCGCACGGACTCATCGACCGGCACATCACTGGTTGCGTGGATGAATTCGGCCTCAGCGATCGGCGCGAGAAGCAGCGCCAAAAAAGTGGCAAAGAGGGGAGGGAAACGAAAAAGTGGTCGAGATGCAGCGGAGAGCATAAGGGGGGATAACATGCCGCAGAATGCCGAAACGCCAAATTAATGTTTTGAGCGCGGCTGACTTTTGCTGATTCCTCGGGCGATTGCTCATGGTGCTTTGGTTTTATAGATTAGTTTTTCTACCGGTTCTGCTGGTTATGGCTCCCTACTACTTGTGGCGGATGCGTAAGCGCGGGGGCTATCGGGAGGGTTTCGAGAACCGATGGGGGGCGATGCCTTTGCTCCCGGCCAAGCGATTGGGAGTCCGGCGTATTTGGCTACAGGCAGTGAGTGTGGGGGAGTTGTTGGCGATCGGGCCGCTGCTCAAATCGTTGCGTGAGCGGGCGGACACGGAGGTTTTTTTGACCACGACGACGAGCACTGGTTTCCGCGTGGCGAAGGAGCGGTATGCCGATCTGGTAATCGGGGTGGCGTATTTCCCGACGGATTTTTGGCCGTTCTCGGCTCGGGCGTGGCGACACGTGCAGGCGGACCTCGCGTTATTGATGGAAGGAGAGCGTTGGCCTGAGCACATTTACCAAGCCAAACTAAGAGGCGCTCGGGTGATGGCCGTGAATGCGCGGATGAGTGATCGAAGTTTTGGTCGCATGAAAAGAGTGCGATCCTTGGTTCCGACGATGATGGGTGGAATTGGCCGACTGTTGGCGGTGTCGAAGGAAGATGCGGCGCGGTTTGAGCAATTGGGATTTCCATCCAATCGAATCACGGTCGTCGGCAATTTGAAGGTGGATAACGAGATCATTGAGATTGATGAGACGGCAAAACAAGCGCTCCGGGCGGAACTCGGATTCAAAGCGGAAGACCAGATCTTGTTGGGATCCTCGTTGTGGGCCGGGGAGGAAGCGGTATTGATTCGGATTTGGCAGGAATTGAGAAGGAAAGGGGGGCGCGTCAAATTGTTGTTGGTGCCGCGTCACGCTGAGCGGAGGCAGGAAGTCGAAGCGATCGTGCAAAGCGCAGGGAGGGCTTACAATTTGCGATCACGTGGAGTGGCTTCGGGGGCGGTTGAAATTTCGATTGCCGATACCACGGGTGAGTTGCAACGCCTGACGCAGTTGGCGGAGGTCGTTTTTGTGGGGAAGAGTCTGCCGCCGCACCGCGAGGGGCAGACTCCGGTGGAGGCGGCGGGACTGGGCAAGGCGCTAGTCTTTGGCCCAGGAATGGGGAGTTTTCGGAGTATTGCCGCGGATTTGGTGATGGCGGGGGCGGCGATTCAGGTGCCGAGTATCGAGGCGTTGGGAGGAGAATTACTGAAACTGTTTTTAGACGAAAATCGGCGAAATGAGCTCGGGAAACAGGGAAGGATCTGGCATCGGGCTAGTCGAGGCGCGTTAAACCGCACGTTGGAGATTATTATTTCGGAGTTAAAAAAATAACAATCAGTAGTTTAGGTGATTTTCCAAAATGGGGTTGCTCGGTCATGGGGGAGTTCTAGGCTCCCACGTTTTTATGCAATCGCACGGCCCCAAGCGCGTCTATACCCCTCACTCGCTCGAATTCTGGTTTGAAAAACTGGCGGACGAATGGGAGCAAGATTTCACTGAAGATCAGTTGGAAGCGGGCCATCGACTCTATCGAGAAGGAGACGTGCGAGAGTTGGAATTGACCGATCAAGTCGCGATTGTACATCGGCGGGTAGAGAAAAAGGATGAGTATGCGGTGATCGAGTGGGGCAAAAATGGGCTCAACGTGCGTTCGTCATCGACGGACAAAGATGTGGCCAATGCTCTGGCGGTAGCGGGGCTCCACGAAATCGAGGAACTGGTGGCGGATGAAATTTCCCCGTTACCGAATGATCGGCCCACGGCCGCCGAAGCGGATGGGCATCGAGAGCGTAAGCAGAGTGATTTGAGTTCAAACGGTGCCGGTCAGGGAAGTCACGGTGTGACGACCGCCGTGCCGCTCCGGCGCACGGGAGCCCCGACCACGCGCGTGAGTTCGCGGACGCTGGTATTGATCTTCAAGACGCGAGTAGGGGGGGTGAGTTTCCGAGCTTATTGGCAGACGAAAAAGAAGGAGCGGATCTCGGCTTTAGGTGAGGCCGCGCATGCGAATGGGAACGGGCATGTCACTTCGGGGGAGCGTGCGAAATTAATCGGCCTCGCGGCGTATGCTCGTAAGGCGCACTTTCAGTATGCGAATGATACCGGGGTTTATCTCCTCTCAAACGTCGCCGAAATTCCCCGCTTTTTACAGGGCACGTTATCGGCTTGGCGGCGTTTGTTTCAGATCGAACTTGATCACAACGCGGCAAACCTCGTCAAAGGGACACGAACGATTCAGGTCGAAGCCTTGGCGGGGCATCGGGTTGGAGCAAACGGTGGACCGGGCGGTAGCAATCCCAGTGGCGCGCTAGATTTACGTTGGATTTTCAAAGCGGGCGAACAACTGCTGACGGATCAGGAAGTGCGATCGCTGTTAAAGCGGGGGACGTCGCCGACGATCTTGCCGAGCGTCGGCATTGTTGAATTACCAACCGAACAAATTGCGGCGATCGAGTCCTGGCGTAAGAATGTGGCGGATACGCACGCCGGGAGCGAACTATCGCCTTATCTGGTATTTTCCTTATTTGGCGATTTGCGGTTCAAGCTCACGATTTCACCGGAGTTGGCGGACTGGCGAGATCGCGTAGTGAAGCCGGCGCCGGTGAGTGCGGCGTTGCCGGAATTGTTGCGGCCTTATCAGCGGCGCGGGGTCGAGTGGCTGCATCGTTTGGCGGATGTGGGTTGTCATGGACTGCTCGCGGACGAGATGGGGTTGGGGAAGACTTTGCAGGTCCTCTCCTTGTTGGCGGCCCGCCCGATAGTTGGCACCGCGACTTTGATCGTGTGCCCGGCTTCCGTGGTGCCGGTTTGGTCGGAAGAAATAGCACGATTCTTCCCGAATCTCCGCACTGATGTGGTGAAGACGGGCCATGATTTCACGATGACGGCGGAGCCGTTGATTTGGCTGGCGAGTTATACGCAATTGCGGAAGCACAAGACGTTGTTGGGGAAAATCGAGTTTGGATACGCCGTGCTGGATGAAGGGCAGTTTATCAAGAATCCTGACGCTAAAGTGACCCGGGCGACATTTGCGATCAGAGCGAAGCATCGGGTGGTGCTGACGGGCACACCGTTGGAGAATCGCCAGTTGGATCTGTGGTCAATCTTCCGGTTTTTGTTGCCGGGGTTGTTGGGCTCGCGGACGAGTTTCGAGGCGCAACTCAACAGCGATCATGGTCGCACCGTGACTCGATTGCGGGCGCAGTTGGCGCCGTTTATCCTCCGGCGCACCAAGAGTGAAGTGGCGACGGAGTTGCCCCCGAAGGTCGAAATCGAGCTACACTGCCCGATGAGTGAAGTGCAGCGGATGGAGTATGCGAAGATTTGCAGCGAGGGACTGCGGCGACTCGGAGACGACGTGGGCGCGGCGATGCGCGAAAAGTCGTTCGGTTTTCTCGCGTTACTCACCCGGTTGCGCCAGGTTTGCTGCGACCCCGATATGTTGCCGTGGCGCCGGTCTCCGTTGGCGGACTCGGGTAAAATTGTCCTGTTAATCGAGAAATTGGCCGAGGTGATCGATAGCGGTCACAAAGTCGTGATCTTTTCGCAGTTTGTGATGTTACTCAATCGGGTAAAAACGGCTTTGACTGAACACTATCCCGACCTGCCACTTTATGAGCTTACGGGGATGACATTGGATCGGCAGAAACCCGTGCATGAGTTTCAGACAAGTGAAGGAGCGGGGGCGATGTTGGTCTCGCTCAAAGCGGCCGGCACCGGGATTACGCTGCATGCGGCGGACTATGTATTCTTGCTGGATCCGTGGTGGAATCCCGCCGTGGAAGCGCAGGCGGTGGATCGAGTGCATCGTATTGGTCAAACAAATACGGTCTTCGTTTACCGGATGGTGACGGCGGGAACGATTGAGGAACGGATTCAGGATCTCCAAGCCTCAAAGAAAGATTTGTTCGACCAGATCGTGGGAGGACTGGGAGGCGATCATGATTTGAGCCGACATTTCACCTCCTTGCAGGATTTGGTGACACTCACGCAAGATGCGACGGACAATGATTCTGACAACGGTGATGGAATCGATAGTGGTCGTGCGTGAATTCTCGGCCGAATCATGGTCCGGGGGAGCAGTGGGAGGGGGGGGGGAGGGAAGGCGACTGCGGCCAACTTTCGTTCCTCAGCGACTGGAAGGGCCCAGCTGGGGAGCGAGGTTCGTCCGTTGGTTTAAGGCGGTGCCGCCATTCCGGTGGGGGAATGACGGTGATTTGAAATCATTATCAAAGATTTGCGCCGACGTCGTTGCCGGTGGCGGCGAGGAGATAAAGTTGCGCCATGTTGCGCTGAGCGGCGGCACTCAAGTGCAGCGCTTCAACCTCGGCCAAGGTTTTCATGGCCTGCAATGCTTCCAGCGGAAGTCCTTGGTTCTCAAAAATACGTTCCTGACTTAAGCGGTAGGACAAACGCGCATGATCAACGGCCTGGCGTAATAATTCCAATTGTCGGCCGGAGGCACGATATTGGGTGAGGGCCAAGTTGACGTCGGCAATGATGTTGGCTTCAGCTTGGCTTTGCTGAGCCTGGGCTTCGCGCAACCACGACTTCTGTTGGGATTTTCTGGCCCAGCTGGCGAGTCCGAATCCTTCGACTTCCCAGTAAACGGCGACGGCTGATTCGCGACGGTCGGTGTAGGGCGAGACCGATCCGGAGACGCCACCCCTGTAACTGCCATCCGAATACGAGGCGCGAATTTTGGGGAGCAGAAGGCCCAGGCTTTGTTGCTGTTGGAGGGCTTCTTCCGC
>Ga0105053_10007807_pt1 | contig 14146 bp, 10 predicted proteins | sample BON01_FD_78093 | JGI IMG/M metagenome (GOLD analysis project Ga0105053, IMG submission 78093) | Freshwater microbial communities from Lake Bonney liftoff mats and glacier meltwater in Antarctica - BON-01 | ecosystem: Environmental > Aquatic > Freshwater > Ice > Glacier meltwater | place: Lake...
AGATATCACTACTGCCTATGTACTTGTCGAATGCGAACTGGTCAGCCCACCAAGACCGTACTTTCCCATCGGTAAAATCGAGATAGCTTGAGTCTCCTGGCCAGCACCACCCTTTGAAATCCGCCCCATTCTTGTCTTTCACGTAGTAGCCCAACTGCGTGGCCTCCTTGTGAATGTAGTAATGGTCGTCACGCTTTATGTGAGGGTCCACGATAGTCACCATCTTCCGACCGAAGTGAGCGATGTTCTTCTGCATTTCGAGTGGATTTGGAAATTTGTGTTTATCCCAGGTGAAGTATCGCTTGCCGTCAGTATGCTCGATATCTAACCAAAGCATATCGTACGGTAGATCATGCTCTTCAAATCCTGCATTCACTTCCTCTACATCTTTCTCGTCTCTGTAATTCCATCGACATTGATGATAACCCAATGAGGCCATCGGAGGTAGAGGAGCAGTACCCGTCAACGAACTATATTGCTTAAACACTTGAGATGGAGAAGGACCGGTCATGATCATTAAGTCAAAAACTCCGGTTTCACTGATCCATCGCACATTCTTAGAACCGTCTTGAGGATCATTGGTAATATCTACGAATGTCTCAGAAGGGTTGTTCCAAAATACACCAGAGGTTTGCCCTGCTTTATGAGCTATTGCGACAGGAATATGCCCATACAAAGCCATTGGTACATCAATCTCATACTCAAAAACATCCAAGTTGTACATCCGAAACGGCTCGTCGTATCCACCAGATCCTTTTGTTGACTTCAAGGAGAAATCAGTAGCATGCTCTGGTACACCAAACATATGTTTCGCTCCAGGAAAAGTAACATCAACTCCAATCGACATTAGACCATGTGGTTTGTTATCCGTATGCCCCCCAAACGACTCAGGTGCCTCAGTGGCAGTAGACGCTAGTTCAGTCTCTTTCACTGCTTCTTCCACAGAGCCATCAGCGTAGATAGGCTTTCCATCTTCACCCCAATCGAGAACCTCTCTTGTGTCTTCTGGAATCTCTTCACCAGGTGAATCAGATGTTTTCCGGCTCACTACATTGTTTTGTTGTTCGTAGTGCAAGAGACCTTTCTGATTGATGGTGGCAAAAATGTCCCCAGTATCAGTAAGGACATCAACGCGAAGAGGCTTTCTTTGAACACGAACATACACCGTATTGGACCGCAAGAAAACAAAATCGTTATCCTGTTTCTCAACTCGGAGTGTTTCAGTTTTGATGTCTTTAATGAGAACATCGCTTGGAGCCCATCTAAAACTCTGAATTTCATCGATCCTCAATCGAAGCACACCACTATCAATAGCCTTAATGGTCAGCTTCAACTCCTCCTCTCCGGTCTTACCCACTCGAGCAACCATGCTTCCTTCCTCGTTTCCAAAAGATCCGAGTAAGGAATAGTCAGATATTTGGTGATCGATGTCCCGGTAACGAGAACAAAATCCAGTCTGCTTGCAAGTCCGAAATTTACTTCTGTCAACTGCCATCACGCAAGCAACACATGAGAGTAAAACATGCTGTAGCACACGCATCCTCAGCGATCTTTCGTTTGAGTAGACCCTTTAAATAAAAATTAATCCGTTAGTTGATGAGTCTACCCTTGGTGTCTGGGCAGTCGGTAGGGTAAGTCTATCTGGTTTTCAAAAATATATATTTATTTATTCAGCTGGGATGCCAGTAATAATGATCAATCATTGAACGAGCGCTTCAACTACCAATTGCTAGAAGCTCTCCGAGCAAAAGATCCTAAAATATTGACTCTTCCAGAATCAAAACTATTGTTGACCATGAAACCGAGTTTACCTGTGAACAGTAGCAACGCTATTAAAAGTCCCAGGTCCCCTAATCAACGGAGAAAGACATCTCCTAAGAATACCAAACCAGTAGTGATTGAACAAGTAGCCTCTCGAGTTGAAGAAAAACTACAGGTAGCATACAGCGATAGCATAAAAATTTGCAATAGTATACGTGAAGGCAGTACATCTTGTAAGCAGGATCCCAAATTGGTGGCCCAAAGGAAATCTTTAGAATGTTTGGAAGTCCAATATTCAAATGAAGTGAATCGGTGGTTATCGTTGAAGCCTACTAGTGTAAAAGTGTCGCCACTGGATTCAAACAAAACTACTACGGTAGTAGACAAAACAGACAGCGTGGAAATATATAACGACGAAATAGTTGATGAAGAATCGTTATTTGAAATCCATTCTCCTTCGGACACATTGTTTGAAGCACTGAAAAAAAGTGAATGCGATCGTGGCATGTACTTCCGCACTTTCGAAGTTATGAAAAGCACAAATTATCAAAATGACGAATATTCTGGATTACCGGTTGTCGATGCATTATGCACCTACATATCCGACACTGAATCCCCTGAGCCTTTTGTTATATTCAGAAACCAGTTTAATCGACTCTCTAAAACTCTAGATTTGTCTTTTCTTGGTCTTGGGGATGCAAAATTAACACCTGCTGCAGCCACTGCAATCAGCAGCCTCGATGCGAAACATTTGATTTTAAAATCCAACCGACTTTCAGATCTTGCGACATGCGCTTTCTTCAATTCGCTTTCAAGTCATTGCGTATCGGTGGATGTCTCAAACAACCACGTAGGAATAGCAGCTATCACATCACTTATGAAACGAAACGAAATTGAATCATTAAACATCGCAGCAAACGGGCTAGACTTGCTAGCTTTAAGAAATTTGAGAAGTACCATCAGCACGACACTAAAACATCTCGACATATCGAACAATGTTGTTGGTACACCCGGCGCCTGTGTCATCGCAGACTTGCTTAAAACTAACACAACTCTCACATCACTCTGCTTGGACGCTACATCTCTCAATTCCAGTAATGGTTCTGTGGTTATTCGAGGGCTTATTTCAAATTCGAATTCCACGCTGGTTGATTTGAGCATGAGCAACAACACCCTTTCTGATAGGCATGCTGATAAAAATCGTAGTAAGAACGTCGATTTTGTGAAGATACTTAGTCAGTTGTTGGAGCACGAGCGCCTTCGCCACTTAAACATTAGTCACAATCAGCTTACTGCCGCAGAATGTTCAATGATTGCAAAATCGCTTCAAAATAACCGTGAACTGCTAGGTCTCCATTTACAAGGAAACGAGGGATATGTAGATAGTCTTGGCTTCGTTCAAAAATCCACAATAGTCAGTTCGGCCTCCGTTGAAGACCAGTGCACGGCATTTGATAAAATGCAGAGACGTGATCCTTCACATTTGGATTCATGGCGCCCAGAAATGAATTGCTGGTTGTGCTGCAAGTGGAAAGAACAACGATTTAGCATTTGTAGTTCATCTCCGAATGTTCTTCTTCATACAAGCTTCGATGGATTCAGAGGAACACGTTTAAAAATGGCTCAGAAATCAAAACGAGGACGAGAGCAAATGATTACGAAGACGCTTCTGCGACAGGACTCATTAGCAAAGTTGTGTAAAGTGCAAGAATACGACATATTCCGAATATGTCCACCAACAGAATTCGCATTCTTCTTTACAGTCGATGGAATTGTGAGACTCAGTGATACCGAGTCAGCATCCAATTGGGAAGATTGTGCTTGTAGAAAATATGCCGCTGAATTCGAAAATGTCTCTCGTTATAACGTGCGAAAGGCAATTAAAGTACCCGTCTCGAATGATACTGAGATAGAATACGATAGCGATGGGTCATGTGATTCTGTGGGGCCTCCATTGGTAATGCAGACCTCTGCTTCTTCCTCTTACCTGTTTCGAAGACAGACAGTTGAAGCTGGAGATTATTCAAGCCAAGAATCTCGATCCGGTACCACCCATGTCGAAAAAAAGGAATTCAATAGGGCTTCACCCAGGTCTATTCGTTTTGAAAAAGACCCTGTTTTTGAGAAATCAACTCCATTTGTTTACCAAACATTTGGTACCATCTTCAAAACTGAGACGGACGTTCAAATATTTGGCGACATGTGGCAAGCCAGCAAAGTGGATGAGTTGATCTCGTCTCCATTGGAGAAAGAGTCAGCAAAAACTTTATTTGAGTCGCATCTGGTATTGATCCTGGATGTTTTCAGATTGCTGTGTATTCATGATTATCGAGTTGGCAGGACAAGGACATTATTTGGTCTTAGTCTACTCGGATTGCATCGTTTCATAGAATTAACTGGAATGGAATCTTTCATGCCACGGGAAAAAGTGGAATTCGTATTCGAAAGCTGTTTTCAAGGAGCAAAAATAGACGAGATGTCAAAGAGAACGGAACCCATGCTGGACCAAGTGCAATTTATTCACTGTACATTGCAAATTGCGATTGTTTCATTCGCAGAAGAAACTCCTAGAGAATCTGAGGCATTAAGCATTCTTATCAACCGATACATGAAACCGGTTGGCGTTGTCTGTGAGTTGCTGGACGCCAAAGTCCGAGATTTTTACAACGAGCAGGTTGACGTCTTCTTTCTAAATCTTCCTTTTTTTATTAAAGCATTCGGCAGGTTCTCCAACTCCGCCTACCGATGCTCAAAGCGCGGTTCCTTAAATTCTTGGGTTCGATTCCGCGATTGGTCTTCAATGTTAAACGCCATAGGTATTGATGACACTGCAATTGCTGCGAAGACTTACGCGCTATCGTTTTCAAGGGGCCACTGGACAATGGAAGGAAATCACAGAATGCTCTTCAAGCAATTTTGTTATGCATTGCATGTTGCAGCCATCATAGTAGCTGGGGACAACAAATGCCAAACTCAATATTGCGATTCGCTTCGACAGCTCTTGAAAAAAGTAGTTGTTGCTCTTGAATAGAGGGGGGCGCAACGCCACCGGTACGGTCCCCTTTTTTATTTTTGAAGTGGTCCTGAAGGTCGGTTTGAACTTTGAACTCATTTTGAATATTCTACGATATATTTCAAAACATAATAATAATTATGCGTCTTCTTCTTTGTATTTTCATTTTGCTTTCATACATTTGTGTTGCAACGTCAACAGAATGGAAAACTTCTCTCGAGAGAAACGGATACATCGTCCAGCAAGGGATGTTTGACTTCTTCTCGTTGGAAACGTGCAAGAATGATATGGACACGTGTTATGCCCAGAACCCTCTTACTCCGTACGGATTGATCTACCTTCCCAGATCACCTTTTGAAATAAAGGAAAATTATACCGGGTGGTGCGCTCATAACTTATGCAAGAGGAATAGTACAATGGGAGCAGCTTGGCGCGTGGCAAAAGGAGAGACCATTCTGCTAACAGGAAGAACCCCACCAAAAAGTATTTACTGGGGGTTCACCAATTATCTTTACACTCGATTCAATCCTCCTGGATGGAAACCGCCTCTCATCCAAACCCTAGAAAAGAAATTGGATGATTGCCCGGGTGGTGGTGTTAATGGATCTCGTTGCGAAATATTCGCTGGGATTAACGATCCATTGAATATGGAAACAGTGAATGTGAGTAGCGAAGAATCATTTAATGTTCCTTTTGCCATGTTACTAACTTGGGACTCCGAGTCCGAAACCAATGTCGCTTCCATTTTATCGCAATCGACATTCCCGTACAGTCTCAATTTCAATCGATTTCCAGGTTCCGTATTAAGACTAGGTGTTACTTTAGGTGATGAAGATGACTTTACGCATGTTGTTAGAGTCGAAGGTATTGCAAACGAAGACGACAGAAAGAAGTTTTACGCTGGCGAATGGGGCATTCAAGTGTATCGCATTTCTCCATCGGTAGCAAAAGATATAACAACCTTTCATCCTTCGTTCGAAAAAACCATGAGGCGAAGAGAAACAAAGGAAAAAGAAGAAGGCGCGAATAAAACAGTTACTCATCAACAACTCAGACTTGCATTGGCGGAATTGGAAGCTGGAGTTCGAATCAAACATTCACATGCGGCAATAGCGCGCCAAAACTTTGATTCGTTTGTCCAAGATAGCGGTTACGAGTGTCTTCATCAAGGAGTGCGTTGCCAGGGTGACTGTCGTGATACTGTAAGTATGTCTTGTCAAACTTGCTCACTCGAAACTCAATTTACTAGATATATGCTAAAGCAACGCTTTTAGTCTCTGAAACAATCTGTAACATGACTCACATGAATTGTCCTGAAACATGGCGCAGTGAATTGTCAAAAAACGATATAAACGACTCATTTATCGTCATTGGGGTCAGTCATTCTAAAACAGGCATGGCAAAATATAGCTCTGTTGCAGCATATGACTGGCCGAAACTTGCTCCAGTTGGTGATATCACTGACTGGCAACTTGAGAACTCAGCTGCCTATTATCTTGGAGACCAAAACCCGGCAACCAAATACCTCTACGCGGTAAAATTCGCTCGGGTTTGTCGAAACCCAGAGGAACTGTGCGTGGAAATACCTGCGAGTTCGAATGACCCAGAAATATCAGCACTATCCTATGACTCGCCCGTAATTTTTATCGAGAGATGCTATTTAAATCCTTTAACAAACTCAGGACCGGCTGTTAGTGAGACTATACTTCCAATACTGCTCCATACACGAAGTAGCCACTATATGGAAATCATATAGTAGAGCAGTTCCCCCCCAGAAATTTGAAACTTAAATTCATATATATTGATAACAATTATGATGAGGATAGATTATATTACACGTGAATACATACATCAGTCACCCATAAGTGTCAACAACATTTTGGTTCATTTTTCAAAAGGTGTGTACTTTTTTTTCACAGTTTTCACGAAAGAATTGAGCCATGCGCCCAAGCCGTGAATCCTCCTCCAAACGAGCTTCTAAAAGGGTGTCTCTTCGTGTTAAAAGAACTGTATCTCTGCCCGTTAAAGTTCTGGTGGTTGGAGATGCTGGTTGCGGAAAGACTTCCACGGTTAAGACCATTGCTGAAAAACAAATCCAAAGAAACCTAGCGAGTGAAACATTGATCCAGTCGGCTACTTTTCAAAACAAGTTTTCGTTTCCAAATTCCGATGATGATTCATACAATGCGTTTGAACCAGTAGTAGATGAAGTGGACTTTGATGTTGAAGTCCCGAATGACTTTCCTGAATCTCCTCCAGTTATTCCACTCAGGAAGTCAGCTGCGTCTTCTGTCCATACAATTTCTACATCTGCTGGTCCCGGAAAGAAAACCCCGGAGCTCCATGAAGAAATTCAAAGTTCGATGAAGTCTAGGCTCATTTCTACAGGAGGTTCAGCTGAAGGCGATGCAACTACCTGTTCACAACCTAGTAAACCTATATTAAGGAAAGTTCGTGACTCTGTGGCGTCTGTACGGCACTTTTTTTTAAAGAAGAATAACGCTGAATTAGAGCCCTCTTGTTGCGTAGCTGTCAGGTTATCTAACTCACCTTCTACGAATGGGGCCAAGCTAGGTGAAGAGTCAGACGACCAGGAGAAATCTTCCGAAACAGAAAAAGAATTTACCGAAAAACAAACTGAAAGAGAAGATGTGCCGATTGTGTGGTGGGACTTGGGTGGCCAAATAGTTTTTCACTCATTACACCATCTGTTTATGTCTAATAGTTGCATTTATATGGTGGTATTCAATTTGATGGATTTTGAAACCCATGATTTCACTAAGAGAATTGAACACTGGCTTGATATCATTAAGCTATATGCCTTGGAATCAAAAGTGCTGCTGGTAGGCACCCACATGGATAGAATTACCAAGTTTGATGATTATGTAGAACGAGTCAACGACCATTTGTTTGATACTCTGAAAGCTGAATCACAGGCCCAACTCGTTTTGAGTGACACAGATAGTCATTGCTTTTTCCCAATCGGAAATATCGGTTCCAGCCCGGAGAAAGTTGATGCCATTCGTCAAGTCCTTCAAGAGACCAAGCGAACTTTCACCTCGGAGGAATTTGATCAAACCGATACACCTCGGGGAGCGATATTGGCTGCACTGCGAGGCATTCTGAAGGATCAAAATAAGATTCTATTTCCAACCTCTTGGTTGTCGTGTTTGAACGCAATGACCTCGTTGCAAGTCCCTTTTTTGGAGTTGTCATCACGCGAGCTGCAAGTGATTTTCGATGAGAATACTATCTTCGGTGATGAAAAAGGCCAGATGCTGGATGCGATGCATAATCAAGGGCTCTTAATTTTCTTGAACAAATCCGATATCTTGCAATCTCGAGTAGTTCTAGATCCACAGTGGCTCATTGATCAATTGACCAAAATCATACGCTCGAAAGAAGATCAAGTTCCAAGAAACGAAATTGCGGAATTGCGAAAATGGAAACTAGCCAAGGAGTTTAACATTCTAATGAGCTCTGGCATCGCCTCCACTAAACTCCTTCGGCATTTTTTCCTGCCTGTTGATTTTGATTGGTAGCTGGAATTTGCTTCCGCCTTGTTGCTGCTCTCTCCACTCGATAAAGGTAAATACTTGGTTCCCTCGTTAGGCCCGGATACCTTTCTTGAGAACCCAATGGATGGTCCAGCTTCTTGGTTACAATTCGACGAAGTACCGGAGGGCCTCTTCCATCGTTTGGTGTGCGTCTGTGCTGCTGATTCTTCCGAAAGTCCCCTATCTCGTACACCGACGACAAGTCGATGCAGTGCCATCTTAACATTGCGTGATGTAGATGTTTACATGATGTCATGTGGTTCAAGAATTGTGCTGCGATTTGCTGCGACTGAAGCAGATGAGATGCTTCATGCGCGGAATGCTCTGGTTAGAACATGTGCACTTATCGTGGAGTAGTTCATGGGCAATTTATCCATGCCCAAATTGTTCTTGGTTCCTGTAGGAATGGAATCCAGAAACCCATTAATTGGAACTGATCTTGAATTGGTAGATAAAAGCCGCCTTAGTGGCGTCAAGAAGGTTCGTTTGAACGACTCGACAACAACGCCACTCTCTAATTTTGATTTGTTCTTTGGAGATGAAGACTTGAATATTGACCCGGCCCAACCGCTTGCAGATGTATATGACGCATTTTTCTCTCATGCGTGGGGCAGAAACAGTGAAACCCATCAGTCAGTTATGAAGATATATGGTGCATTAAAGAATCGGGTCCAAGTTTGGATTGACGAAGAGAAAATGAACGGGAATGTGAGTGCAGCAATGGCAGCAGGGATTCAAAGATCTAATTGTGTAGTTGTGTTCATCACCGAGTTGTATGCCACCAAGATAGCTGGAAAATCTCCTTCTGGAAACAAAGATAATTGCTTCTTGGAGTTCGACTACGCTTCAAGGTGAAAGACGCTCATACCAGTGTTGCTGGACAAATCGCTGAAGGGGAAACAGTGGGAACCAAAACTGGACATGTTTTGCGGTGGTGATTTATATATTGACTTCACAGATTTGAACTGTTTTGAAAAAAATATTAAAACTCTGGTGAACAGAATAAATGAAATTCGAAAGTAGGCATGAAGCACTTTCTCTACTCCAAGGTTTGTGTAAGGAAAAAGCAATGGTGGACCTTTTCAGCGCAACATCTCTAATTTTAAACCTAGTCATTTGTTTTCCTACTGTTGATTGACTGAAAGTCGTATAAAATGGACGTCCGTCACAATGGCTGAAATTAACCCGTATCACGAAGTTTGATTTCATTTCTGCTTCATGTTGGTTCGATCCTATTGTAGATGTTTTCGAAGATGAGCGATCAGAAATTACGCAAGGATATTGCATCTACATATTATGAAAATATCGGTTTAGAGTTATTTGCACCATTTGCACAAATAGTTGAAGGTTTCTAGCAAAATTCTTTATGTAGATGGTTGAACCTGTAAATGTTTGTGCTTGATAAAGAAGTCTCGAGGACGCCACCCATATCACTGCGAAGGTACCATTTGAAAGTAATTCAAAACTTCACATAATAAATAAAAAGACACGTGCACACTGTAGTATTCAAATATGGCTTTCTCTAACACTACTGCAAAAAACCTTCGCATGCGAAGGCGATCAAACGAACATCTTGAAGATGAAAAACCAATTCAATATGGGTAGGAGCATTTACGATGACTATGAGATCGTTGAAGAGGTTGGCCAAGGTGCATTCGCTAGAGTGTACCGTGCGCGTCAACGATACACTGGGCAGGACGTTGCAATCAAGGTACTTCCTATTGAGAAATACGACGACGAGATGAAGAACATCGTGAAGAACGAGATAAATATAATGAGGATCATTGCTCGAGATCTGCCTAACTTGAAAGATAGCTTTTGTCAAATTATAGATGTGGTTGAAGAATCGACAAGAACATGTGTGGTCATGGAGTACCTAGCAGGCGGGGAACTATTCGATAGGATTGTTGAGCAGGAAACCTATTCAGAAAAAGATGCTTCCATTATTATGACGCAACTTGTAAATGCGATCGACGCTCTTCATTCACTTGGGATAGTTCACAGAGATTTGAAGCCGGAGAATATCGTCTTCGCGAATTCAAGTGCGACTTCTAATTTAAAAGTGATGGATTTCGGTCTAGCGTTAACTTTGGGAGACGATGATCCGCATGAAATGGTGGATTTTGTTGGTAGTCCAGGATATGTTGCTCCTGAAGTATTGACGAAACAGTTATATTCATTTGAAAACGATATCTGGAGCATGGGTGTTTTGTTGTTTATTCTTTTGGTCGGATACGCGCCATTTCATGGTACTAAGGCTGGAAATGTGTTGGAGAACATAGTTGAAGCTCGATATAGTTTAGCCGGACATGGCTGGGAAGATATCTCTGACAGTGCGAAAGATCTTGTAAGGCGTATGTTAACAGTGGATATCAGAGATCGTATTACCATAGAAGAAATACTTGAGCATCCGTGGATGACACATACGAAATCCACAGGTCCATTAACCGGTACTTTGACTTCACTGAGGAACTTCAATGGCAGGAGGATATTTCGAGTAGCTGCAGAACAAGCGTTGGGTCGAGCTTCAAACAGTCTTCGCAATGTGCTGTTAAAAATAGTGGAAAAAACACATCCCGCAGGATTCACGGTCTCAGATATTACTAAGATCGCTCAAGCACTGAAAAAGTTAGGTGACGAAAAACATATTTCTTGCGATCAGTTCGTTGAATGTCTAGAAGATATAGGGTTCGAACATCTGCCTCTTCAAGAGATATTTACAACTTTGGCTGACCATCGAAGAGGTGTCTTATGCAGTGATGCAGAGGAAGAATCGACTGTTGATATCGATGAGTTGGTTGTAGGACTATCCGTCATTGCTGCCTTGGAATCGAGAGAGAAAATATTGGAATACCTTTTCAAATTCTTCTCAACTGAAAATGAGGAAAACGACGGTTTTATTAAGCGGTCTATTAAAAACGTTCTTCAAGTACTAGCCAGTTACGAGAAACCTGCCCAGGGATACAGCAGAAGAAAACGTCACATTATCAACAACTTGGGATTAATACTGGGTGAAAATTACTTTACGGCTCCTGAACAAGAAGGAGAAGATACGCTGACTCGTCCCGTAGTTCGTGTGTTGGATCAGGATCAAATTACATATGAGAGATTCAAATACGGAATCATCGAATTTGGTGATGATGTATTAAGGGACTTCGTTTTTAATCCTTTTCAATCTGCGTTATCTAGTATTGATAAATACACTGGAATCACAAGAAGAAGTTACGGAAGAAGGTTCGCTGATTACTTTTCAAATATCCGTTCTTACTCTAAAAGCGTCTTCACAGATTTAAAATCTGCTGAATCCTGAAAAATAGATTATAAATATTTTGAGTTTACTTGTCACCAAATACCTCCCAACACTCTAAATCTTCAGGTCCACCTCCATTAATCACATTTGTGAATCCATTTCTTTCTGCAAATTCTTTTGCCTTCTGACCACGTCCACCACCGCCACAATGCGTAATAACAAACAGTTTATCTTTGCCTCCTGCATCAGCTATCCATTGTTCAGGTATAACACTTAAGTCCATGCATTCGTTCGATCTGTCGTATGGGGCGTTCACAGCCCTAGGACGATACCCGGAAGCTGTTCCAGCAATAGGAGCTCTTTCATGTGTTCCTTCATCACCGGGTTCTACTTTGAAATCAAGATTCCTGGCATCAACGATAATATAATTATGGTGGGATGAGTTTATAAAGTTGGAGAGAGATTCGGGAGAAGCAACGCCTTTCTTTCTCGAGTATGTCGACATCGTGCGTACCAAACGTATCATGATGGTGTATTAACCAACTGATACATATATCTAATTAATTAAATGCTGAATGTTCTGTGACACAAAGATAGTATTCTAAATGGAGTTGAATAATTATCAATATTATGAATGGTGTTTGTGGAAAAGAAGCAAACTCACAAGGTGTGAAGAAATGACACTTGTGAGTTTTGGTCTAGCCTATTGGAATACAATTTCGGCATATTTTGGGAGGAAGAACAAAAATGCATTTTTCTTCTATGGACAATTCTACCACTCATTTCATTCTCGACGAGTTCAGATTTCAAAAAAGTTTCGAATGAACTGACACGTTCAAGACTGGCAAATATACACATAGATTGCTTTTACAATAAATCTCCACTATAAATGGCTTTTATTGCATGGTTTCTTCTTGCTCTATTGATGCAGTTTGTTAGTGCACAGTATACGAATTGTGAATATGGAGGATGTAGCTCGTCTTGTGGTTGTGGTTCAAAAGTGTGCTCCGGAAATACTCAAAACATTGTGGGATTAGACATATGCTTGTAAGTTAAGTCGTCACTTTAGAGCTTGGATAACTAATAGAATGTCTGAAGCTCGCCACTGGAAACACATCACGAATGCTGCGACTTGGTAGCTACCACAGTCCCAACAACTGACGTGCCAACATATTCGCCAACTACAAGCGCCCCTGTAACGAATTCTCCAGTTACAGGCTCTCCATCCACATCATCCCCGGTAACGAATTCTCCCACTGATATTAATTCTCAAACTACGGATTCTCCTACCACGTATTCGCAATTAACCAATTCACCGACAAACAAGGAAAAGAATACATTGAGTCCAACAATAGCTACCACTCCCGTGCCGTCGGTTGCTGAATTTGATCTCATGGTACTTGCATATGGTGGAGCAGGATTCATTTTGCTCCTGGCAATTTTGGGTCTGCTTTTAAAACGCAAAAAACGCCAACGAGTTTCCAGTCAGTTGGTTATTCTTCCATATTCGTCTGGTAATCCTGGTTTTGAACAAACTGTAAAACCTGTGACGTTAAATGTATCATCAAAAACCTCCAGTAATAAATTTCGATCAATTGGAAGCGAGATCATCCAAAGCTTCAAGAAGCGGTTCAGTAAAAATTTGGAATTTGTAGATGTCCTGCATGATTTTACTGGTGATTTTAGTGATGAGTTGACTGTGAAAGCCAATGAGGAGCTTCAAGTTGTATCGAAGCATGATGAATGGTGGGAATGCCGGGTCATTAAAACAGGCGAACAAGGAATCATTCCGACTTCATTCCTCAAAGTATCAGAAGCCGTAATTATTTAATGAGAGAAATATTCAACACAGTTCATTTTTAAAAATAAATCCGAAAATTAGTTCACTTTTATAAAAAGTATTCCTAATCAGTTCATCTTATAAAAAATATTCCAAATCAGTTCATCTTATAAAACAATATTCCAAATCAGTTCACTTTTATAAAACAATATTCCAAATCAGTTCATTTATTCGAATTCCAAATATATTTCCTGAGCCTTACAAAATCGATTTCTAAAGCATTCGATTTTCAAACTCTTTTCCTATTTTAGATTTTAAAACACTGGCCGTGGTGCCAATGTTTGCATTTGGAAGCTAGCTGTTAGCCATATTTTGATTGTTCTCTTGCTGATTGCCGTTTGGTTCTCGGCATGGGGAAAGCCTACCCATTTCCCTGGAACACGCTTTACAACGCGTTGGTTTTCTTACTTTCTTTCGACCTGCCGTCTCCAATGCACCTTTAATGCGAGATGACTTCTTGGGTCGCCCAGTTTTACGAGGCGCATTCATGGCCAGCCGTAAGAATTGGTTTGGTTCCTCATCCAAAATATCAGAAACAGCTGGGACTTGAAACATGATATCTACAGGATGCTGCCTCTGTAGTGTCGCCGTGTGAAACCAATGAGGGCAAACTGTTGAGGCAATGCAGTGTTTCTTTTCAGCAGCTGCTATCATATGTTTGCACGGGAAACAATAAACTCTAGGATAGCCACAATCACATCCGTCCAAAGAAAACAATTCACCAG
>Ga0105053_10007809_pt1 | contig 14144 bp, 10 predicted proteins | sample BON01_FD_78093 | JGI IMG/M metagenome (GOLD analysis project Ga0105053, IMG submission 78093) | Freshwater microbial communities from Lake Bonney liftoff mats and glacier meltwater in Antarctica - BON-01 | ecosystem: Environmental > Aquatic > Freshwater > Ice > Glacier meltwater | place: Lake...
GCTGTTGCGATAGTGTTGCGATACTTGCCTGTTGCGCGCCTGGCACCTCCATAGATATGGGCGCCTCCACAGTTGGACTTGGTTGATGAGGGTATGGGAGTGATGCTGTTAGTCTTGGCACCTGCATCACGGCCACACCACCCTCGGGCCTCACTGTAGCAGCCGCCGCGGGCATGTGAGGCATGGGAGGCATGGGAGGAGGCACATTAAGTGAAGCGGCCTGGTGCTGGGGCGATGGTGGTGCCATAACGACAGGCGGTATTACATCTGGCAAACTAGAGTGAAGGAGTAGGACGACGGTGGAGCCAGGCAGGCCCTTGACTAGGCGGATCACTTCACCCGCACTCAACCCCTGCACTTGGACTGCGTCAACACTGATGAGCACGTCCCCGGGCTGCATCCTACCAGACGTTGCCGCACTTCCGTTGGGCGCCAGCGTCGAAAGCAGATGCATGCCTGTGCCTGTCGTCTCGAAGGAAAATCCAACTCCCGCCAGCCCATCAGGTGGCAACCCCATTCCTGGCAGCGGGCCCCTCTGCAATTCCACTGTTTTGCGTGTCCATCCTGGCGGCACACTCCTCGAGACTCCTACACCCGCTCCTGCTGCTGCTGCTGGCGGCGAAGGCACACCTGCATGGTGCACCACAGTTGCATCACCTATCGTGCCCATACGCACTCCTTGAGTGTACACTCCTTGAGTCTCAGCAACGATACCACGTATTGTCCCGCAGTCAACCGCCAAGAGCGGCGCCTTCTAGGCGCACTCTTGTGCGGATGCAGCAGATAGTTGCACGACATGCTGTGTTTGGCGTGTGGCATGTGCTCGTTGTTTGATATCTTGCATATGCCCTTTGTTTCGCGTGTTGCATGTGCTCTGTGTTGCATTTGCTCTTTCAAGCACGAGTGTCTCGACCGAATTGAGGATAGGAGCAGGGGATGGTGGGAGGTGTGCATGAGAAAACACAACGACCTGTAGGCTTGTGAAGACAAACGAACCTGTGCCCATGAAGGATGCTACATCGATGTCTTGACTTACATTCGCATACTCTGTATACGCTGGTTGCTGATGCTGCGTTAAGTAATCGCGTGTAATCGTGTGTAATGGAGGGTGTCAGTGTGTTGTCGTGCATGTATGCTTAATTCATAGTAATATGTTTCAGGATGTGTGTATGCCTGTGATTGTGTTTGTATGTGCGTGTGTGCGTTAGCGTGTGGAGTGTGAGGTTGCAGTGCGTTTGCGTGTGATTTGCGGGAGTGCGTGCGTGTGGTACGCACTGACGCATAGAAAGAAAAACTAGCAACCAATAAGCAACACACACCAGCGCACATGAGTACACCCTAACACGCACGAATATATCCCAATACAAACTAACGCAACCCAATAAACCTGCTGCTGCTGTTGCTGCTGCTGTGGGCTCGGCGGCGCAGGGGCGGGGACCGGGGCGGGAGATTGCTGTTCGCGATCGTTGTTCATAAGCCTGCAATGTAGACCGCGCAGGTTACAACACACAACAACTGCTTTGGAATGTCCAAGTCGATCGCTACGGGGTATTTCGATAATTGCACACAAGTTTTTGGATCCATCAGGAAGTTGTATCATGGATCCAAAAACCTGTCCGATATATCCAAGCTTTACTATCGGTAGAAGGGTTCATCGACTTTGAAATTTTCACCTTTCCAGGCTCGGACATATGCACGCACCATTTACATACGCAGTCGGACCGCTGCGCAGAGAAACACACGTTCCTGAGAACGTGTGTTCCAGAGTTGTACGTTCAATTTATGGATTCTGTTTCAGCTCAAGGGTTGTATACAGGGTTGTGTGTTCACTTCTGTGCACTTTTGTGTATTCAGAATTGAGAATGACAACACGACTCGGTTTACATGAAATACCAACCCTGGGACTGGGAACACAACCCGGATCACAAACATTCTCATAAAGAAGCATCGCGTTCCTGACCGACGAGCAGGCGTACAAGCAAGCACAAGTGGGCGAGCACACGGAAGGTAGTGGGTTTGAGACCCGGCGTGCTCGAGGGCTTTTTCAAACATCTGTTTTGCAGCCTGCTGTTCGGCCAGTGTTTTGCCTGACATGAAGTGCTGCCCGAGGTTGCGGTACCCCTCAATGATTCTGTCGCTGTCTCCTTCTCGCAGCGCAATTTCGAGCTGCTTTTTGAGCAGTTCAAACTGCCTGTCGCGCTCGCCATCATCTGCCCCTCCAGGTGTCGAATCATTCTGTCTGTGTGGCTGGGGGGAGGCACTTTTGGCGGGTTGGGATTGATGGTCGCTGCCCCCGACGACGCGCTCCCTGTATTGGCGCTGCGGTGTCGACTTCGCACCGCTATTCCTGAGGCGTTTTAGCTCGTCCTCCTGAAAATTGTTCGCCGACCGCTCCCGATACACGATAGGCGACGCCTCTCCTCCGGCGCCTCCGAGCGATGGCCCTCTCTTTGCTGGCGACTCCTTCTTCCTGAACAGATTCATCGTGCGCCGACAAGACAGCAGGGGGTGGGCAGGCCACCCTGATCCCAGCAAAACAAAGACCTTTGCTCAAGCCTGTGGTGTGCGCCGCTCTCTCCGACTGAGCGGCGACTCTTTCCGAAATAACGGAATCCACGAACTTTCAACCTAATCCACAAAACATACCGCCCCTAGGTCGCCCCTAGAGGGTACCGGGACTCGGCCAGATTACTGGGTGAATCGTGATGATCAAAAAATTGAGGGGCCATTCGGGGAAAACAAATGCACAAAAATCGAGAAATAGTTGGTATATGAAGGGTCAGGATTGTGGGTACATAGGGACAGTTGACTCGGGGCCCAAATATTCTCTATCCTGAGACCAAATACAAACGCTCAAAATTTATATCATCTATCACATCTATTGCGTTTACCCTTGAACAAATTTTCACAGAACTGTTATAGCTTCCCGTGCAGTCTCTAATAGGGAGTCCCGTACCCTCCGTCCTGAAGGAGCCCGGCAGCGGCGAGAGCGGAGGGGTGCAAGCGCGGTTGGTCTTGGGTCTTGGAGTGCGTTCTCTCGCCCCAGCGCTCTGATATGGTATCACGAGAGGCGTGCTGTAGCTCACGTGTCTGAAGACCCCAGTCCTCGGCCACACTCCGTCTTCTTCCTGCACTCCCGACCCTCCCCTTGCTGTGAATTCCTAAAAAAAGTCAACTCTCGACCCTCAGAAATCGAAAAACAGCCTCGAGTCTCGACCCTCCACCCGAGGGTAGGGAGGTGAAACGCGCGGAATGTCAAACGAAATCCTTATCTGAATCATGAAACTATTGTTCTAGGTCTCTTTTCATTTGAAAATTTGAAAAGAGACTCAGAATGGTAGTTTCTTGATACCGATTAGGATTTCTTTTTGAATTCCGATGACCATCCCGGCATCCGCCCAAGAATCACCCAAGAATGGACTAAATTTAATCGCACTCTGATCGGCCACGAACCATGTGGTAAAATGTGTTTCACAAAAACGGAATTGGTCCAATAATAAAGGCCAACTGTACCAAATCTTAGCCACTTTTACATGTAACTGAATTCAGTGTCTACATTAGACTCAAATATATGTACTGTAATTGAAAAAAGACTTCCTGGCAATACTAAAAAGTGGACACTCGTCCGTTCGTGGCTGATCAGAGGGCGATTAGTCCATTCTTGGGCGGTCCGAGTCTCATCTTCCACGGAACGGGCTGTAATGCGAGCAGTACCACATGATCTTATGCGGAGGATCAGATTCAGGAGAATAAAAAAGTCCGGAATATGATTTTAAATATCTGTACTGAACGATAACTAAAATACATTTTTTGCAACCTATTTACCTGTAAGGCCGTACTAAGGAAACATATATCAATGATAACGTTGGGCGGATCGCTCTAGATGGGCACTCTTCCAAGACCAAAAAATGCTGGCTCGCTCGTCCCGTCGGAGTGTCGCCTTATGTGCAGTGCAGTGGCACGCGGGTGCGTTTGCGCAAAGCGCCCAGTGCTCACTTACGCGCGTGCGGGTGCGTCCTGGTAGCGATGACAATGTCCGCATCCGAGCGCCGCTGTGGCATGTGGGCCAACGTCGCCTCTTGTCGTCGCCCAAGCGTCCCGCAGAGCAGGACGAAGCAGGTGGAGGCGAGAAGGCGCAGCCATCAGATAAATATCAAACGATCAAGGTGAAGTACTATCCCCCATCCTGACCCAGCATTTCCCGAGACGGGTGCTGATGGTGTGGCTGTGGCGTTGCACAGATGATGGCGGGCATCGCCTTAGGAGCCTCTGCGCTGGGCGCCTTTTTCAACATTCGCGCCTATGAACGCCGCAGGCGGCGGGAGGAAGAACATGGCGGTGGTGCGGAGGGTCAGGTGTATGTATGCGCTCGTGCGACTCATGCGTCTTGATGTATACAGGGCTACATATCCCGGGAAATGCTGCGTGTGATGTATGCGTGAGTGCAGTTATGTATCTGTGGAAAGTGTGTCGATTAAAAAGCTACTGCTTGCCTAAAATGCGTGGCCTGCTTCGGGTGCCTTCATAGGGAGGTTCACCTTTTTTGCACACCTTGAACCGCAGGTGAAGCTGCTGAAAGGAGCAGCAACAGGGAAACCCCTATTGGGCGGCGAATACACGCTGGTGAATCAAGACGGCAAAGTGATGCGCAACACCGATTTCCATGGCACCTGGGCCTTTCTTTATTTTGGGTTCACTTACTGTCCAGATATCTGTCCGAATGAATTGACGCGTCTCCAGGAGATTCTTTCCATTCTGGACAAGGTGCCGTCTTTTGGCCTGCCTCTTGCCTCTTGCCCAGCATATCCGGGCTCTCTGTTGTGCTTGCTTCTTCTCGCTGTGGGCGCGTGGGCCTATCTATCCCAGTGAGCTGAGGTGAAACCGTTCAAAACAGGAAAACAAGGGCAAGGAGGTGACGCCAGTCTTTATTACCATTGACCCTCAGCGCGATGGGCCAGCCCAGGTGTGTCTTTTTTGCTTGTCATGTCGTCCGGGTTGCGTGTGGTGTGGTGTGGTTAGCTTATCTATTGTGGTTGGTGTGCGCTCATCTACATTGCTTTCGTGTCCTCGACGCACCTCTAGCAGCCCGCAGACCTCGTCCAAATCTCTTGAACTTTCCTCCTCGTTCCCCTCGTTCGCCGTCTTTCTGTTGTCCTCCGTCATGCACATGTTCTCGCAACGTGCGGCAGAGAGCACGTGACCAAGTGTGCAGAGCAAGGCGAGATGCAGAGGTACTCCTCAGACTGCCAATTTACACACACGCCCACGCACACCTACCAGCTTAAGGATTACCTATCAGACTGGCATCCCCGCCTTATCGGACTCACCGGCTCCCCTTCTCAGGTATGCTTTTTCTTTCTCTTGTTTTTCACAGAAATATTTGGTCATTGCTTGGGCGCGCGCGCCTCACAGCTGCCGCGCGCCTTCCGGTTACCATTCACATGAGTGCGCGGCGTCGAGGCGATCCAGTTGGTGGGCAGCGTCGGGGCTTGGGCTCGCGGCAGTGACTGTCTAAGGAAGACTCCCGTAGATAAACTCCTGAGTAATACCCCCCAATTTTTTTTCCGTATGCATTTGGACGCCATTTTCCTTCTGTTTCAGGTCCCAAGGATTTGAGACTCCCGATTTTTTCACTGTGTACCAAGCGTCTGCGAATGCGCGGAAAGCGCCGCGAAAGCTCGAACAATATCAATCTCCGAAAAATCGGCGGAACAAGGCATTTATTTATGGCACGATCTGCCGATTATTCGGAACTTAGTGTTTTTCCGGACTTGTGCGGCGTTTTCGGCGCTGTCACAGACTCTCAGGAAACAGCAAAAAATCCGAGCGCCTCAACAATCGAGACTACGAAACAGAGGGAAACTGGAGTCCCAAGGACGGAATAAATTTTGAATACGCAACTAAATTTGGAGAAAGAAAAATTCACCCTCGCTCTGGCTTGCTCCAGTGGGCGCGCGGCAGCTTCGGGCTGGGTCGGGAGGGGTCGGGAGGGGCGACCGTAACCGACGCTAACTAATCCTACCCGTCCCAACTCATGTCTTGACCGCTCTCTTACCTGGGTGTGGCGTGCGTGTCTGTGGACACTGGCAGATTGACGACGCCTGCAAGAAGTTCCGAGTGTATGCCAACAAGGCGGTCCTTGGCGACGACCCCAACGATTATCTCATTGATCACTCCGTCATGTTTTATCTCGTCGATCCCTCAGGTCCTTCAATCTCCTCTTCCCCTCCCCTCCCTACTCGCATCTGAATTTTCCTCATCTTGCATGATGTGCTAGTGGAGATGCATGTGTCTCAGCTGCGGCCTCCATCGTGCGGTCTTGATGGAGTGGTGTGGGTGTGAGAAGCTGAGAGTGGAAGGTGTGACAAGTGCAGGCGAGTTCGTCGACTACTATGGGGGCAACCTCACGCCAACACAGATCGCCAGCCGAATCAGCGAGAGCATCGACTCGTTTCAAACGTGACCTGCCGTTGCTCTGCGTCACACCCAACAGTTGGCACCTGCACAGGACTCTGCGTCCTGCCATTTGAGCGAGACAGAACACTAGAGCTCGCCCTCTCTTAAAGTTTGCACGTCGTGTGCAAGAAGAGTGTCGAGTGTGGACGAGGCATGATGTTGCGTAATACACATGGATGTTTGTTGGGTGCTGGACATCGGCACGCGTGCCTCGCTTTCGTGTGTGTGTCAGTGGTGCAAGACGCACTAGACACTCGTAACGATGCCTCCAGCCTCCAAACATGACCTTCAGTGACAACCCCCTTCGCTCATCTAATGTGACGCATCTAACATGACGTATCCGAGTCTACTCTCACGCACATTCGTGGTGTATGTCTAAGTGGGTACCGAGTGTAAAGGCGGGCTGGAAGGTGCCTTGTATGTTGCATTGTAGTGCAATGTAGTGTATTGCAGTGCAGTGTTGCAGTCGCATGTAGTGTAGTGCAGTGCAGTGTGTTGCGTAGTGCAGTGCAGTGTGTTGCAGTCGCTGCCTTGGTACTCCGCAATTGAAGGTGACCATTCGACTCAACGTATATTCCAATGAGTCTGATGCGGACTCATGGGTCGAAACACCTTACCTGTCTTGCAGCAGTTGCCCACAGCTGCCTTGCTAGTCCGGTCCAGAGTCATGGGTTCGTGCACATCCAAAAGGGAGTGAATAGGAAAAAGTTGACAATTGCAAAACAGAATGACCAAGATGAGGCAATTGAAACAAGGAAACCAGTATGATGGTGTTTGCTTTATTATGATGGTGTGTGTTTTTTGGAAATTTTCAAATCTTAATATTAGTGGTACATCGGAGAAAGCATTTCCGAATTTTTTTGGCGATTTTTTTATGTTGCGGAACTCCCTCAAAAAGAGAGGTGTTTGAATACACAAGAATTCACTCGCTTCTTGTCAACTAGTTTAGCGTTTCGCGGCTGGCACTGGTCGGGGCACTGGTAGTGCCTTCAAGCGCTTTTCACGGCGGACTAGCCCTGCGTGGGTCGGCACCCCACCTGGTGTCGTGAGCCCTGGAGCCTGCATAGGGCTTACACATTTGATTGTTTCCCCGTTTTACGTTCGAACTTTCAAGAAACAGGGGCCCGAAAGTCGAAGATTCTTTCTTTTACTGCACATATGCAGGACTGGATTGTAACTATTACAGTCCCACGAGCCTGAGTTGCTAGGTTTCAATTTGAATCCTTGTGTCTTTCTTTCTTTCCGTGTGGAGGTGCTCCCGACTTTATCAGATAGAACCTCAGGCCTTGATGTTGTGGGTCCCACGCCAACACCGAATCCAGTCGATCTGTTGTTGAGTTGGTCTGCAAACTACAAACAATCGCCCATCAACAGTAAGGACGTGGTAAGAAGCACGCATTGCGTATTGGAGCGCGCTAATCGAATCGGAGCACCATTCGGTAAAGTCTTCTGAGTCCACCGCCGCGCGTTGCCTATGCAGGCAAGTCGAAGTATCACGGCAGACAATACCTCGTCGAGCGACCCCCGATTGTGAATTCTATTTTTTTTGGACATTTCACCCGATCATTTTGATCTTACTTTCTAGGCGTTTTCCTGGATTACTGAAATGTTCTTGTCTAGAAGGAACCCAACCATAGTTCCCTCCGAGTCCCCCAGACTGACAGTAGTAGTAAAGCATTAGATAATCTACCGTAACTAGCACATCACAACATTTTTGATTGTTTTTCTTTCTTTGGGGCAGAAACCCCAACTTTGAAACTGTGAATCTGGGGATGACCAAAAATCCAAAATAATTACGTGTCGAGGAAAATATTCTTGAAAGCGGCTGAAAGTTTGGCGGGGGAAAACCAAATTTTACCGTAGGGGTGTCCTGAAGACTCGCAGGCTGGACAGGTTACTACAGGAGAACTAAGGCTTCTGTGATTCTGTGGGAGGGGCAACACGTGTCAAGACAACAAGTCGGATTCAAAATCAAAATTCAAAACGAGTCGGGGACATATCGAGTGTCGAAATTAAACCAACAAAAAAGGCAGAAGAATCTGAAGGGGCTGGGCGTTTTGGAGTGCGGCTCCAGGCGCTGGGCAGTTTCGGCGTTAGCGCCTCGCCGCCGCGCGCCCGACTTTCTTTCTTTCTTTCTTTCTTTCCTTCTTCCTTTCTGTGGGGTTGAAACCCCGACTTATAGTCAGAGGACTCGAGGAAGTGGAATCGAGGACTGATCCTGAAGTGCAGTTAGAGGACTCCAAGAGTTGAGGAACTCGAGTCCAGGAGTACTAGAAGACTCGAGAAACTGCAGTCCGGGAGGAGTAGGACTCCACGAACTCTCGCAGACGGTAGTTCAACTGAACATCAACCAGCCTCTGCCCTCGCCATTCCAAGGACCAAGTGAGGGGTCCCAGTCTTGCTTCCTTTTATGTTTTGTTTCCTGGACATGAACCGCCACTACACAACGCAGTCCTAGGATTGTGGACTTTGAGCATTTTTCTTTCGTCCGAAGCGGCACCCTTTTTGATCACAATTCGTTCTTTTGTATGGGTCTATGCTCTACATCCTTCACTCTGACCAAAACACACACTTCTTCTTGCCCAACAAGTTTGCGACACAATTTTTCAGTTATGCAAAAAAAAATTGATATACAATGTATGTTTTTTCCCCCTTGAGGGAAAATCTGGGAAAGCGCTCCGACGTACGTAGGTAGAAGCACCATATTTTTCAAGGGAAAAAAAACGTCGATATACGTCAGAATCTTTGTCCCACCAAAAGTTGTCGGAACGGGTCGAGGACAAAAAGTTCACATTAATACCAAGGTAATTAAATCGCGCACGGCGGCGTCGTGGTGGCAGTCAATGTGAACACACAAAACATGTTTAGTGATTTGTTTGATGTTGTTGTCACGGTACAAAGTAGACTTGATATGAGCAAACCTACGCATACAACAATCCCCGCGCACATTACAAGACGGATCAGATCGGCGCACCTGGCGAGGGCGAGTAGACGGTGTCGTGTAATCAAAGGAAAAGTACTAGAAAACTGGTAAGGAGTAGTGCACCGTTGAGGGGCAGGCCTCAGCGATGATTGGCCGCCAACGCGATAGGGTCATAAATCTTTTTTCAACCGGGTCACATTTTGGTATTTTTCATAGTTGTATTTTCCAGGTCCTTCATCCTTACAGAAACACTTTGTCGGGCCCAATTTCTTCGGGCTCACTGTGACGCTGCCGCGGCACACTGTGCCGCCACGCACCCCCACCCTATCAAGTTCCAGCAACCGCTAGTGTCATAATAAATGTGCACAATTTTTCTGGCTGGCCTGCATCTTCGGGCTATCAAACCCTAGGTCTACAAGCAAATCCTTTTTGCTTCCAAGGAACCTGGTGCCTCAGGTGAATCGAGAAGTCGACAACCTATGATACTGATAATAAAACCACCGTTCTTTTGCTGAATCTCAAAATCAGTTCCGCCCCTTGTTCTGGTCCCGAAAAGTGTCTGCAAGCTGCTTAGCAGCTTCAAAATGGATGGGATGTTTTGGAATTCTGAGAATCAAGGCGCCCATTTTGGAATAAGATAACTGTTCAGTACTCCAGGGAACACGTCAAAAAAAAACTTACTGCGTTTTGGACCAGAATTCGGACATACGAGCAAGATATTGGACAAAATCAAGCCATCAAAACGACTCGGAATTTTTAGGGATTCTCTAGGGCCTCGTCAACTTCGAGATTCAAAAGCCTTTTGGTAAACCCTGAAAAATTCCTTCGCCTCAACACCCCCTGGTCACGGTGAGTTGTACCAGCCTCTGCCCCTGAGGCTATGTAAAGAAACTTGGTTTTGTTTTGTTGATATAGACCGCCACTACGCAACGCACAACTTATGATGAAGAAAATATCACCTGGAAATGTTTGGGTCTGAATTGTTCAATCAATCAAACAGCGCGAAGTGCGGTTTTTTGGTTTCGGTGTCACGGACAGCCGCGAAATTTTGAAAACATGACAGTAGTAGTTTGTAGTATTTTGTCGGGGCAAGCATTATTGGGGTTGCTTGGCGATTTTTTTTGCTACTTTACTCCAAAGAGTGTTCTAGTACACCTTTGCTAATTGTAGCCTAAGAGTTCAAGTAGCCCAAGAGTTCACACCTCACACGTACGCGCTGGCACACCCAAGAAAAAAACTCTATGTTGTGTTTCGTTGCCCTCCACCGTTACGGTCACGCCAACATGGTCGACTCGGGGAATTTCAATAGAAGCGCGTCTCCAATAGAGAGAGATGTGCTTCTCTTGAACAGTTTTATTTAAACTGAGCAAATTTCCGATGTAAGGAGTGAGTGAGTGCTGCGCTGTAGGCAAGAATTATATTCGCCGCAGGCAAGATTTTTCAAACTGAATCTTGCTCCGTAGGCAAAAAAATTGTGACAGAATCCTAATAGGTGACAGAATCCCAATAGGTGCTCTATCCTGCTTCTGTAGTATGTAATTTTCTTATAATTCGTAACAAAAATAATGATTGGTCTAGAGCTCAGCATCTTATTCATTTAATTAATAATCAAGTAATAGGGAGAGGGTACAACGCAGAGTTGAACACCCATGAGCGCACTTTGACCCAGAGTTACCGAACCACGAGTGGTGTACATCTTTCTCAGTTCATTCTTTTTGTGAGAGTAGAGTTTTTATTGAAAACTGATGATGGGTATCTTAAAGATACGGGGGTCACTACACCCTGGCAAACCCTGGGAATCCCCTTCGCTATAACACCCCTCGGTCATCTCCAGCAGTCTCCACCCTCGCCCATTCCAGGTGGAAGAGGTCCCAGTCACCTGGTGATATGCTCCAAGGCTCGAACATAGAGACACACATACACACTTTTTTTCCTTTCTTTCTTGGCCAAGAAAGAATGAAGGAAAAAAAGAATTCGCCACCCATAAAAGAGACCTCATTGGAACACGGGAGTGTTGCCCTCGAGACACCTCTTACCCCAGGTGTGTTGCAGTTTGTTGCAGTGTGTTGCATTGTGTTGTAGTGTGTTGAGTGTGCTGCTCTAGAAACATCGGTTGCTCTAGGCGTGTTGCAGTGTGTTGCAGTGTGTTACAGTGTGTTGCAGTGTGTTGCAGTGTGTTGCAGTGTGTTGCATTGTGTTGCAGTGTGCTGCCCTCGAGACATCTGTTGCCCCAGGTGTGTTGCAGTGTGTAGCAGTGTGTTACAGTGTGTTGCAGTGTGTTGCAGCGTGTTGCAGTGTGTTGCAGCGTATTGCAGTGTGTTGCAGTGTGTTGCAATGTGTTGCGTGCCCCAACACGCGTGCCCGACATGAAGATATGCATATTATGGCACATGGAACTAATGTGCACGAAGTGGCATGCTGATGGCAATGCATGCACATGTACATTTTCACTGACACAATTTTGCCATTTTTGTGCAAATATGTATGTCATATGTACCTATTTATTACATATATTCCTATACAAACACACTCACACATACGCAAACACCAGAGCCACACTCTCCACCACGCGTTGCTCATCGCAGCCTCTGCGAGGGAATTCTCATCATCCTCACCGTACTGCGTTGCTATGCAACACGTGCCGACATACAAGCGCAAGGATGTGGCGCGCTCATGAATCTCGCGCAAGATGCAGCGGCAAAAGTGAAAATGAACACCGCTGGCGCTATGCCTGTCATTCTCGAGGCCCTGCGTGCGCATCCAGCCTCGCGCGCCATGCAGATGCGCGCATGAGTTGTCTAGTGTGAGGGGGGGTTTGATCTCTTAACCTTATTTTTTGAACTTTAGTCAGGGACACTGTGACATTTTCTTGAATTTCTTTTTACAAAATCGACTGTAAGAATAATTCCCGGGCCCACCGTCGAATATTTCAGTGTGTACATGTGGGTATACATACAATCTATCCTATCACACATAATCTTTTCACCCACACACACCATAAGTATACATTGATGTAGATCTGGCTCGAATATGTATATATATATGCAGATCTACCTCATTGACTCGTTCACGTTCACACTCACTCACCACCCACATTCTCTCACACATGTCTACATAGCATTGACACATACTTACACGTACACACTCCAATTTTTCCCGGGTGCGTCCTTTGACACGTCTATAAGAATACATTGGGGTTCTGAGGGTTTTAGACACAAGATCCGGTCAAATTCTTTGTGGTTGAGGAGTATAGTTTTTCTAATGAAAATTCCAAACAATAATACTTGACGTGTGCAGATTTTTTTGACTTCACAGTCTTGTCTGTGTTCTTTTTCATTGAGTCACCTGTGGGGGGTACTATGTACTGTCACCCTTATATAGGTCAGGGGAGGGGGGAGTGGATGGTGGAGTTGGTTAGTGGTTAGCGAACAGTCTTGGGGGGGGGGACGGGGTGGATAGTTAGTGAATAGTTGGTTGTGTGGGGACGGGGTGGATGGTTAAGGGGGGGGTGGGTCCTATTCCAAGTTGGATGCGGGTTGTGAGTGGTCACGTTAAATAAAAGCCAGTCTGAGCTAGGCTGGGAGTTGTTCGGAGACCAGTGTATAGGCGTTTGAGCACCAAGTCGGTTGTGCGTGTATTGCTTTGTTTTATTAACCCAATATTGGGGAATCGTTACGGTCCCGGGGTTTCCTCGTGTCAACAGACCTCAGATAAGAAATAACCTGGGGTTTCTTGATCCTCACCCTTCACCCATGCCCTTGACCTTGAATACGTCGCCGGGTATATCTGTTTTTTTTTTTTAAATCCACAAGCTAGCGCGCCAATTACATCAGGAAGGCACACAGATGGAGGTGCAATAGTAAGGTAGCCCGGAAACGCCTGGCTCGAAGGCACTCACGCAATGGACCATGGAATGAATGGCAAACGTATACACATGTATTCAAATAAAAGAGACATGAAACATGATATACATCAAGAAACAAGGAGCATGGATGAAGAACACATATGTGAAACAATGAGTATTTTTATTTATTTTATTTGTGTGTGTTGCTTTTTTTTAAAAATTATTAAACCGAGTGTCATGGGGAGGGGTGGGAGGCAGACTAAAAAGAACTAAAAAAATCCCGGCCTGGGCCGGATGGCCGAGACGCCTCGCGCTGGTACGGGGGACTTCGAGTGCAGAAGTTGACGTTATTGGTGTTCAACGATGTTAAATCGTCTGGGCAATCTTTCCATCATAAGCACTTTATTGATCAGCTCGCTCCTTCCCCCTGATAATCGTGGATAACTGCCCCCACATGCACAATACAGGCTTCTTTCCAGCTTGTCACCTTCTTTCAGTAACCGATGGATGCATTTGGATACCGTATCTCGCCAGATATTTGGAGATGTTCAAGAAACCCAATTTTCAGGTAGTAAAATGCAAGCCCACGTTCTGAAAAATTCTTTCCCAGGCGGAATTGGAAACCGAAGGATCAGGTTTGGCTACAATCTTTGGTTTTCCTCCCACCCCTCGTCACGGTAGAGACTTTTAAGTTAACTTTTGGCCGAATAAAATCTCAAAATTCACATAAACACTTCTTCGGCTTCGGAGGAAAAATTGGTTCTTTGTGCACAACGGGAGATCAACGGTCAAGGGGTGTCCATTTTACGGCGATGGGGGGGGGGGGGGGGGGAAAAAAGGGGGGTTTCCAAATCCGGGGGGGGGGGGGGTTGGGGGGGGGGGGGAGGCAGTCCATATGACAGCCGGCGTTACATATGTCAC
>Ga0105053_10007818_pt1 | contig 14133 bp, 12 predicted proteins | sample BON01_FD_78093 | JGI IMG/M metagenome (GOLD analysis project Ga0105053, IMG submission 78093) | Freshwater microbial communities from Lake Bonney liftoff mats and glacier meltwater in Antarctica - BON-01 | ecosystem: Environmental > Aquatic > Freshwater > Ice > Glacier meltwater | place: Lake...
GCATATATAGAATTATATGTACATATATATATATATATATATAAATGTATGCATTTATATGCATATATATATACATACGTATGAATTATGCAGGACCTCAAGTTCCTCAATGTGTTTGCGAGAATTGAAGAGCGCCTCCATATTGCTTCCACCCGTTTCAGGAATTTGGAATGTATATACACGTATATGTATATACATATAAATATACATATATATGAATATATATACAGCCTATCTGACCTGCAGTGACTTTTTCCCAAGCTCAAAGCAAAGCTCAAAGCCAAAGCTTTTAGGTTTCTTTTGACAGAAATGTGGCAAAAGAGTCCTATGAACTTCGGCTTTGAGTTTTGCTTTGAGCTTTTGAAGATGTCACTTGTGGCGGGACGGGCTATGTATACATATGTACATATATGTACATATGTACACGTATATATGTATGTATACGTAAGAATTCTAAGGACCTCAAATTCCTTAATGTGCTTGCGAGAGTTGAAAAGTGCCTCCATATTGGTTCCACCCGTTTTTGGAATGTGCGGGAAAAAGAGTTGGAAGGGGTTCTCCGGTTTGCATTCTGTTGCCACACCATTTGACATGACTCATTTATATGTGTGACATGCCTCATTCATAAGCGTGACATGACTCATTCATATGTGTGTCATGCTTCATTCATACGCGTGACACATTTCATTCATTCGTGTGATATGATTCATCCATGTGTGTTACTGGACTCATTCAGTCGTGTCACTTGACTCAATCATATGTGACATGACTAATTCATATGTGACATGACTCATTCATATGTGACATGACTAATTCATATGTGACTTGGACTCATTCAAATGTGACATGACTCATTCAGTCGTGTGACCTGACTCATTCATATGTGACATGACTCAATCATATGTGACACCACGAATTCATACGTCACGCGACCTATGGGGTGGCTACGATTAGTAGGCTCCTTAAAATTATAGGTCTCTTTTGCAAAAGAGCCCTATCAAAGAACCTATATTCTGCAAAAGAGACGTATGATTTTCAGGAGCCTACTAATCGTAGCCACCCCATATCTAAATGTGATGTACGGAGTAGTTGAAAGAGATTTTCTGGGTTTATATACGTATGACTTATACGGCAGTGACCGGGAGGGTCACGACGAATTGATGTATGAACAAAAATAATGCAGGATCCATATCTACATACACTCATTCACATATGTATACCTATACCTATATACAGCAGACTCCAGGAGGGTAGGAGCGAATTTACATATTAATATACATTATGAATGCATCTGTATCTATATGCATACATTTACATATGCATACATATCCGCACGAAAAGCTTCCTGGAATCCAGCGGGTGTCGAACCCCTCCACTGCAAACCAGCGGATATCGACTCCGGCTCTCTCATTGTGGTACAAATCGACAATATACTGTAGGTCGGGATTAGTGGTAAAAATCAAACGAAGAGGGGGGTTGAAACGTCGCATCCAAGAAGCATCTTGGGCGGATAAGCAGACATCGGAAGCGTATGAGCGAATTTACATATGAATAGACGTAATTTAGTACCCATGTCTTCATTCACACATTTACATATTTATACATAAGTACGGCAGAAACAGGAAGGGAAAGAGCAAACTTACATATGAATATACATATCAAGTGTATCGACTTCTACATACATACATTTATATGTACACATATACACCGCGAACACCGGGAGGGTAAGGGCAAAATTACACACGAATATATATAAAGAATATATCTTCATGTACATACATATATTTACATATGTACACATATATACGACAATGACCGGGAGGGTAAGAGCGAACGAGCGCGGGGGTGATTTCACAGATGCCTTTGCAGGGTGTGGGTGCCACAGGTTCGCGGTAAATCCACACCATTGTGGTGTAAAGCTAGTGTGAGAATCAAAAGGTGTGTCCGGGGAAGGGGGGGTGGGGGGAAGGTCATTTTTTAAATTGAGTGAAAACTCAGCGGGAGTCCCATGTGATGTACATAAAGATACATAGGGAGAGAGAGAAAGAGAGAATGAGAGAGAGAGAGAGAGAGAGAGAGAGGGGGGAGAGAGATGCAAAGATAGGCATACAGATAGTTATTCAGATAGAGTTTGAGTTGTCCTTGCAGGCCACAATCTAGCGTTAGTTTAGCATGTTCTTGTTTTTTTTGTTTGCAACGAGCCAACAAGCTCTTTTTTTTCAAGGACACTACACTTTTTGTGAATATAATCTCCCCTTTTCCGAAAATGACCTTACAATGTAATGAATTTACTAATCGTAGCCATGAATTACTGAAAAACGATTGTTGGTCGGGGAAGGGGGGTGCAGCACTTGATTAAAATAAAACGAGAGACAGAGAGCGCGCGCGCGAGAGCGAAAGCGAGAGAGAGAGAGCGCGCGCGCGCGCGAGCTTAGAGCGAGAGCAAGAGAAAAGGTGAGAGCTAGAGCGAAGAGAAGAGCAAGAGAAAAAAAAAGAGATGTGCTTAGATTCAACAAAGCAACGTACACTCTCACACTTACCACTACCAAGGCCACCAAGGGCACAAACATGACTATTAGAAGCAATTTCCAGTTCGTTTCGTCCTCCTGGGTGAGAGATTGTGAGAAAGCAAAAGGAGAGGGGGGTTGGGTGCGAGTAGAGAGAATATATGCGCGCGAATGCATCATGGCCTGCTGTGCACACGTGTTCATCTGGCTGATTTATGTGTGCTTGCACGATTGCTAGCCAGCGAATGTCTGCATGTAGATTTGGTCGTGTTCGACAACTTACGCCGTTAGGATAGTCTTTCTTGCGCTTTAGCTCCTTCTGCATCGCCGCTGAACCGTCCGGCAGCCCTCCACCACCCTGCATCCACGTGGAGCAGACGGCGTGTTTGTTAATTTTAAAAGTAAAATTTGTGCTGGTGTCTACCAGAAATTTGTGCTGGTGTCTACCAAACATCCTGATATACACCACACACAGGGGGGTCCACCAAACAGAAAAGTCCGACGAAAGACGAACGCTCTACTTTGCGCGCAAACGCTCTCTTCACACCGCTGACAATTTGCTGCAGATGGCGATACTCTTGCGCACCAACACATATGTACACAAAGATAAGTAAGCACAGGCACATCATATGGCTTCTTACCCGATGGCGAAGGCCATTCATAGTTTGATTTCAGAAATCACGAAGTTCGTGACTTTGCTGCCGTTGTTTGCATTGGCGTGTAAAAATTCGAATCAAAGACAAAGCATCACAATGGACGACGCGAATTCCCAGGTGGCTGTGGGCGCTGTGGGTATGCTCTCACTCTTCGGCATGAACCTTGCCAGGTGCCTTGTGTTCTCTTTGTCTTTTTGTCTGTTGGTTCAGAGGGAGAATTATACGAGCGTGGATGTGTGGCATGCAGGTGTGGATGTGTGGATGAGTCTTCGTGTGTGATTTGTGTCTTGCGTGAATGCAGCATCTGTGCGCCTGTCTCCAGAACATGCTTGCCGTTATACACCCCAAATTACACATTCCTTGCTTCTTTAATGCAGCGTATGCCCCTGCTTACTGTCTGTGCTCTGTGGCGCTCGACGCGATCTCACGTTCAGATATCTGACAGTGTCTGTTCAAGGCGGCAGTCTTGCCCGTTCCTCTCTCACAGAGAAGACATGGGCATGGACGCACAAAAACACTTTCTTTCAGCAATCCTCGCTCACTCCCCCCCACCCCACTACAATACACACACATGCACAGGGCGGCAATCAATCGCCTTCCGTTTGGGGCACGTGATCCGCAAACACCTCATCAGCCTATCTCAGACGCAGACTCGCAGGCCTCTTCTGCTCACTCTGCTGGCGCTTCAGTTGACATGTCTCTGGACGACAAGGAAAACGAGAATGAAACCTTTGGTGTGTGCGCGAGAGAAAGTGGAAGCACGTGGCGGCGTAGTGCTTGGCGCCCACACCGCCGCGCATCACGTCGCTGCAATGCAAATGGCCAAGAAAATTGCACAGAAGGCTGCAATGCAAATGGGAAAGAAGATTGCACAAAAGGAAAATAAAGATAGAGTATTAGGGAATTGCAGCACTGGTACCCGATTAGAGCACGGAAGCGACGACGCACAGCGCCGAGCCACCGCGTGCCCTCGTTTGCTTGCGTCTTCGCTGCACATATCCCTGACAACTTTTGTAGAACACATTTGATACGTCTTGCACGCACAAAGCAAGCGTGCTATTGCTCCATAGAAAAAGAAATAGCGAACCGAAAACAATTACCTTTGTCCGTAGTCTGACGCCTATCGCTTGCGCATTCTCGAAATTGAATGTATCAACAACCAAAAACAGAAACTCCCGGGAGCATCACCAGTCCCAGGATTGTTGACCGCTCGCCTCTGCTAGGCCGCACTCTCAACAAGCTGCTCGGTAACTGCTCTCTCTCACGCGCGCGCGCACTCTCTCTCTCATTCTCTCCATCTCTCTCGTATTCTCTTTTCTTTCCTGTATCGTTCCCTCTCTCCCCCTCTCCTGCTCCCTTTCGCGCGCGCGCACTCTCTCTCTTGTCGCATCTATGGACTGAACGAGCCATTCGACAGGATATTGTTAACACCATTGTAAGTTGATGAGGGCGTATCTAAGGACTGATATCACGTGAGATATTCATGGGTTTTAATGAGTGACATCAAATCAGATGTTTACTGTTTCCCTGTGTGCCTTCAAAAGAGCCCTACACGTCCTTCATATGTCACATGAAACATTTCATTGTGAGTTCGTGAGTGCGTATCAGAGGAGTGATAACAAATCAGATGTTTACTCGTTTCTGTGAATACCTATGAGAGGGGGGGGGGCAAGATCATCATATATATATATATATATGTAAATATACTGACATACACACATGTAGATATATATATATGAATGTGTACATACATGTATTACATACACAAACTTTCAAGAACACAAACACATAACCACACTAACAGCAAAAGCAACTGTGCCAAGGGGCAAAGACACCACATCGCCCTCCCAAGGAGCCGTGTCCCAACTCATATATATATATATATACAAAGATATACATGCATATATACATATACACATGTGTACATATCTATATACATGTACACATACATATCGATATACATATATTTGTATACATATATATATCACACACAAAAACTCTCATGCACACGCACACACACTCTGAGAGCGCAGCTGTGCTAAATGGCAATAGTGCCGCATCGTCCTCTCATGAGAGGTGGGGAGCTGGGGTCGAGTACCATTTTCAAGAAATTTAATGAGCCCTACGACCCGTCGTAAATGGTTCTTAACGACGGGGCGTAGGTTTCATTAAATGGTACTCGACCCCATGCCCCAATCTCTCCCCGTACATTTTTTTGGGTCTCGACCCCAGCCCCCCACCTCTCCCTCTCATCACCCCGAGTCCCAGCTCATATGTATTTACACATACACACATATATCCTTACAATAGACCTTCAAATACACACTCTCTGACACACACATACGCACTAACAGAAAACGCAGCTGTGCCAAAGGGCAAAGGCGCTGCATCGCCCTCCCAAGATGCCGAGTCCCAACTTCCAACCACCCGTCTGCGCCGCAGCGCGCGAGCGTCATCGTCCAAATCTCCCGCCACCCGCCCCTCTGCGTCCGCCTCCACGACCGCGTCTGCCGCTACTGCCAAGGCGACACGTGCTGTATCGCGCAGGGCAGGTGTGTTGCAAGGCGTGTACATTTTGAATATACATATATATATATTCACTAATTCTCATCATTCAAATCACACGCCACCTGCTGCGTCTTCACTGCCGCGCCTTCACTGCCGCGCCTTCACTGCCGTGCCTTCACTGCCGCGCCTTCACTACCGTGCCTTCACTGCCTCGCCTGCCGCTACCGCAATGGCGACTCGTGCTGTATCGCGGAGAGTCGGCGGGTTGCAGGGAAGCAGCAAAACGTGACTTTTGTGCATTGGCTTCCTTGAGGGGGTATCAGGCTCGTTTGAGGGTAAATAGGGCTCTTTTGATTGTGTGTATGGCTCTTGTATATGAATATACTTCATTTTGGGGGGTATACAAGTCTTTGATTATGGGGTGGCTACGATCAGTAGGCTCCTTAAAATTATAGGTCTCTTTCGCAAAAGAGCCCTATAAAAGAGACTATATTCTGCAAAAGAGACCTATGGTTTTCAGGAGCCTATTAATCGTAGCCACCCCATAGTGTATATACGGCTCATTTGAGGGCACAGAAGGCTCTATTGAGGGTAACTAGGGCTCTTTTGATGATATATAGGGCTCTTTTGAGGGCACACAGGGCTCAAACGAGCAACACCCAAAAAAGCCCTACATACAGCCAAAACACTCAAAAGTGCTGTGTGTACATTTGAAAGATCGGCGTGTACACTGAAAAGAGCCTTTAAACACTGGAATGAGCCTTACATTCACTGAAAAGAGCCTGACACACACTTTGTACGTGTGTTGAGGTGCGTCAAAAGTGCTGTCTTGGAAGATCGGTAAACACACTTAAAAAGGCCTTTACACTGACTTAAAAGGGCCTTTACACTGAAATAGCCTTACATACACTGAAATCAATCTTACACACACTCTGTATGTGTGTTGAGGTGCGTCTAGAGTGCCAACGTGCTCAAAGATACAGTGAAAAGAGCCCTGTTGACTGAAAAGAGCCTGGCAACCACTGAAAAGAGCCCTATAGACTGAAAAGAGTCTTACGTACACTTGGTACGTGGGTTGAGGTGCGTCAAACGTGCTGTCATGAAAGTTCGGGGAGCACTCTGAAAAGACCCTGGCATACACTGAAATGGCGATACATACACTGAAACAATCCTGACATACACTTTGTACGTGTGTTGAGATGCATCAAAAGTGCAAAAGTGCTGTATTGAAAGATGGGCGTATATAGTGAAAAGAGCCCTATAGACTCAAAAGAGCCTGGCAGACACTGAAAAGAGCCACACATACACTTGGTAGGTGTGTTGAGGTGCATCAAAAGTGCAAACGTGCTGTACTGCAAGATGGGCGTATATAGTGAAAAGAGCCCTATAGACTCAAAAGAGCCTGGCAAACACTGAAAAGAGCCCTATAGACTCAAAAAAACCTGGCAACCACTGAAAAGAGCCTGGCAAACAGTGAAAAGAGCCTTATATTCACTTGGAACTTGTGTTCAGGTGCGCCAACTGTTGCTGCTGGGGTGGGAGGTGCGGGCTCGGCTCGCAAGCTCGGACCATTGGGCGGGTTTGTGCACGCGTCGTTGGAGCTGTGAGTGTAGCCACACGTATATGTATATTGTATACATGTACATATATATATTTATCTGTGTATGTATGTATATACGTATATATATGTGTATATATTTATACATATATATACAAATGTATATATATATATATATATATGTATGTATATATATATACATGTATGCATACATGTATGTGTGCATGTGTTGCAGTGTGATGTTGGAGCTCTGAGTATAGTCAAACACACATATACATTCATATATGTATTACATGGGAGTACACCCACACGCACACATACATATCTAGCAGAGGGCAAGGGCAGATATGATTCGACACTTGTCATACAAATGAGTCGCGAACTCCATTTTTGTATGTGGATGTTTGATTTGAGTTTGGGTTCGCATGCTACCAATCAAACTCGGCGAGGGCAGATATGATTGCACACTTGTTAGGAATCAAACTAGGAGGCGGCAGAAAAGAAAGGGCGCTGATTCGAGATGATTCATTCACTCTACATATACATGAGTCACAAACTCCATATTCGTATGTGCATGTTTGATATATACATATATATATATACGTATATATACATATACATATATATGTATATGTATATGTATATACAGGTGGGTCAAGTCATGCTGCACGGGCGGACGAGTACGTCTCACGCATGACTTCCCCCTTGCCCTTCATTGCTGTATGCTCTTGCCTTGAAAGCGCTATGTGTGTGTGTGTGAAAGAGAGAGAGAGAGAGAGAGAGCGTAGAGGTGGGTTGAGTCATTCAGCACATGCGGATTAGTCTACATCTCACACATCACTCCCCCGTCGCCCTTGATGGCTGTTGCGCTGGGTGTGTGTGTGTGTTTGCGTGTGTGTGAGAGTTTTACAGACCCTTCCTGACAAGAGACTTCAATGATTTCCTGAAAAGAGACCACAGGTTTCACTTTGATTTCCTGAAAAGAGACCTTGCGATTTCCGTTTCATTTTAATTCCTGAATAGAGACCTTTATTGTGATTTCCGGAAAAGAGACTTGGTTTTGTGGGCTGTTTTTGCAAAGGAGACTTCTCTGTTTTGCAAAGGAGAACCTCAGCATCTGTGTGATGGATTTGGGTTTCGAAAAGTCTACAAGAGATTCTCAACGCCCTTGAGAGATTGTTTACACACGCACACACATACACACACACACAAATACACACACACACACACACGCGCGCGCGCACACACACACACACACACAAATTAATATGTACCGTATTGAATACAGGTCACGTTATCTCGGAATCTAGAAGAGACAGAAACACAGAGAGTTTCTCAACACCCTTAAGAAATTTCCACGCACACGCACACACACACACACACACATGATTATTTGTACTGCATTGCATACATGTCAGAATTTCTCGATATCAAGAACAGACGGAAAGAGAGAGATATGCTCAGGGAGGATGTGTGTGTGTGTGTATTGCATGTATGAAGGAGGTGTGTGTGTGTGTGTATATCGCGAGTCACACACACTCTTTCTCTGTCACGCTCACACCTCCTTCATACATGTGTCACGTATTTATGTTACACAGGTGCACGCAAGAGGTGGACGACATTTCGGCGCTGCTCGACACGCACCAGGTGTGCGTACATGTACTTGTATGTAGTATTTGCATGTATTTATATTTAGGGTACTTGTATGTAGTATGCAGGTGCGTGAGCAAGAGAAAGAAAGATAGTGTGTGTGTATGCGTGTGTGTGCAAGAAAGACATTCACCAAAATGCATCTCTGTACTTCTTGTATGTAGTCAAATTTGGCAGCGAGCTGGCTTTTGAGAATTTCTGCATGGAGTGCTGCTCAACGCGCGCACCATGTGCAGAATTTTCACAAAAGTCAGCTCGCCTCTATATCGGCAATGATGTGGCTACGATTAGTAAGTTTCTCCAAATTACAGGTCTCGTTTGCAAAAGAGCCCTATAAAAGAGGGTATATTCAGCAAAATAGACCTATGATTTTAAGGAGCCTCTTAATCGTAGCCACACCATATATCACATAAGTGTGGAGCTGGCTTTGGGACATTTGATCAGCCACATCATATTTTACATAAGATGGAGGTGTCTCATCATATTTTAGACGTCACTCAGTCATATCACACACGACTGAGTCACGTCACATTTTGACGTACAACTTAGTCTGCAGGGCCTCAGACACACTGATACAGCCAATTGCATTTGGAGTGTCATTTCTTCAATTCAATCTAAAATCTTCATCAATAATCTAATTGTCTAGGTCTCTTTTGCCATGTTCCGTTGAAAAGAGACCAAGGAGTCAAAAGTGCCTCAGACACACTGACAACTGTGGCGCTGACTTTGCAAACACGTGGAGGTGGTTATCAACATGTGACGTAACTTTAAGAAATTTAATTTAGCTGCAACACCGTACTCCCGAGATTCTGACATCTGCAGAAATTCTCAAAAGTCAGTTTGCTACGAGATGTAAAGTACAAAATGGCTGTGAAGTTGAATTTTGAGAAACATTCCTAGTCGTGAGTGAAACCTGTGTCCCCAGACTGTCGTCAGAATTCTGCAGAAATTTCCAAAAGTCAGCTCGCTACTAGATGTACTGCATCAGATGACAGTAAAGCTGACCTTTGAATTTTTTTTTGTAGCTGCAAGACCTTTCCCCCGAACTCCCGACTCTCCGTAGTCGCCGCACTAAAGGTGTGTTTACGTTCGTATGTGTGTGTGTGTGCATGTGTGTGTGCGCGTGCACGTGCGCGTGCGCGTGTGTGCCTTTCCCCCAAACTCCCGACTCTCCGTATTCGCCGCACTAAAGGTGTGTTTACGTTCGTGTGTGTGTGTGTGTTCGTACCTTTCCCCCGAACTCCCGACTCGCCGTAGTCGCCGCTCTGCGGATATGTCTACGTGTGCGTGTGTGTGTGCGTGTGCATGCGTGCCATTCCCCCAGAAAGGCACTACCCTACATATAAGAATGAGTCATGCCTCAAATATGAAAAATTTAACATATAAGAATGAGTCATATCTCACATACAAAAATGAGTCATGTCTCATTCAGAGGCCAAGCCCCCCAAGCAGTCACATCCTTGTCGCGTGCTGCGCAATTGCGACTACAGCATACTGCATTTGGAGTGTTGTTTCGTCATCTCAAAACTCAATTGATCATCAGTTCTCTACGTCTATTGCATGTGGAGTCTCATTTCTCGGATCTCAAAACTCAATTGAGAATCAGTTTTTCATGTCTTTTTTGCCACATTTCGTTGAAAAGAGACCCATTAGCAATCTCAAAACTCAATTGATCATCAGTCCTCTACGTCGATAGCATTTGGAGTGTCATTTCTTCAATCTCAAAACTCACTTGATCATCGGCTCTCGACGTCTCTTTGGCCACGTTCCGTTGAAAAGAGACTGATCAGATTGAGATTGGAGACTGAGATTGAATGACACTCCCAACGCATCTACTACTATGGGAAGGCTACGATTAGTAGGCTCCTTAAATCTGTACGTCTTTTTTGCAAGAGAGCCCTTTCAAACAGACAACATTCTGCAAAAGAGACTTATCATTTTAAGGAGCCTACTAATCGTAGCCACGCCATATGGGGTGGCTACGATTAGTAGGCTCCTTAAAATTACAGGTCTCTTTTGCAAAAGAGCCCTATAAAAGAGAGTATATTCTGCAAAAGAGACCTATACTTTTAAGGAGCCTACTAATCGTAGCCACGCCATACCTTATGTTTTTATAAACGAATGATGCATGCGTCATGTCTCACATGTACAAAGGAGTCATGTCTGATCATCATCAACATCGGAGGCCAAGCCCCAAGTAGTCACCTCTCCTCGCGAGGATTAGCAGGCTCCTTAAAATGATAGGTCTTTTCTGCAGAATATGGTCTCTTTTATAGGGCTCTTTGGCCAAAGAGATGTATCATTTTACGAATGATGCATGCGTCATGTCTCACATGTACAAAGGAGTCATGTCTCATTATCCTCATCATCAGACGCCAAGCCCCAAGTAGTCACGTCTCGTCGCCTGCTGCGCATGTATATATTTGTATATAGATAATGTATGTATACATATACATGTACATATACATATATATATACACATATGTATCTATGTATATATACATATTCATATATGTATATATATGTATATATACATATTCATATATGTATATATACATATTCATATATGTATATACATATGTATATGTACATATTCATATATGTATATACATACATATAAAGCCCGCTGCACATCTGCCACTACCTCAAATTTGTAAGAAAGAATGATGCATGCCTCAAATCTGAAAATGAGCTCATTTTCACGTGAGACAAGACTCATTCTCGTACGCTACACTCATTTTCAGAAGACATGACTCCTTAGTACACGTGAGACATGACTCATTCCTGTACGCTACGCTCATTTTCACGTGAGACAAGACTCATTCTCGTACACTTCACTCATTTTCAGAAGACATGACTCATTCGTACACGTGAGACATGACTCATTCCTGTACGCTACACTCATTTTCACGTGAGACAAGACTCATTCTCGTACACTTCACTCGTTTTCAGAAGACATGACTCATTCGTACACGTGAGACATGACTCATTCCTGTACGCTACACTCATTTTCACGTGAGACAAGACTCATTTTCAGAAGACATGACTCATTCGTACACGTGAGACATGACTTATTTCTGTACGCTGCACTCATTTTCAGAAGACATGACTCCTTCGTACAAGTGAGAAATGACTCATTCCTATACGCTACGCTCATTTTCAGAAGACATGACTCCTTCGTACGCATGAAACATGACTCATTCTTACACGCTACACTCATTTCAGTCCAGTGTATACGAATGAGTCATGTCTCACGTGTATGAAGGAGTCATGTCTTATTCAGAGGCCACGCCCCAAGAAGTCACGTCCGTGTTGCCTGCTGTGTTTGTCTGTACCTTGCACGTATAACAACGAGTCATGTCTCACATATCAAACGGCGACATGTCTCACATATCCAAAAGAGTCATGTCTCATTCAGATGCCAAGCCCCAAGGAATCACAGCAATGTCGTCTGCTGTGTCTGCCCGTACCTTGCACAAATTAAAATGAGTCATGTCTCACGTATTCAATGGAGTCATGTCTCAATCAGAGGCCAAGCCCCAAGAAGTCACGTCCCTGCCGTCTGCTGCGTCTGCCACTAGCAGCACCCTCGCAAAAGCTAGCTCTGCAGACACAAAGGTATGTGACATGACTCAATTATGTGGGATATGACTCATTTATGTGGGGCATGTCTCGTTTATGTGGGGCATGTGCCATGTAAATGAGTCATGCCCCTCTTCAGACGCAAAGGTATGTGAAAAGACTCATTTATGCGGGACATGAATCATGCATCATGGACATGAATCACGTGGGGTATGACTCGTTTATGTGGGACGTGACTCATTTATGTGGGACATGACTCATACACATGTGACATGACTTGACATGAGTGATTCATACGTGACACACATGACATGACTCATTCACATTTGACACTTATGACACGACTCATTCGTGTTTGACACCTGATGGTATGTGACATGACTCATTCATATGTGACACACATGACACGACGCATGTATATGTGACACATATGATACGACTCATTCATATGTGACACATCATGAAGTGTGTGACACGACGCATTCATATGTGACATGTCTCATTCATACGTGACATTTATGAAATGACTCAACCATATGTGTCACACGAAGGTTCGTGACACGACGCATTCATAAATCACATGAATCCTGCATATGTCCCCTGACGCATTGATGTGAGACACACAGGATTTGACTCACTCATACGTGACATGGTGCATTGTCCATGGCTCTTCTGTATTGCGCATTCAGATGTCCGTGCAGATGGCATATATATTGCGCATTCATATTGCGCATTCACATTGTACATTCGTATGGCGCATTCATAGGCATATATTGCGCATTTATTTGGCAAATATTGCGCATTCATATGTCCGCACAGATGGTATATTGCGCATTGATAAGTCCGTGCAGATGGCATATTGCGCAGATGCTATATTGCACATTCATATGTTGTCCCTGGCTCTTGTATATTGCGCATTCACATGGGGTGGCTACGATTAGTAGGCTCCTTGAAATAATAGGTCTCTTTTGCAAACAGCCCTATCAAAGAGACTATATTCTGCAAAAGAGACCTATCATTTCAAGCAGCCTACTAATCGTAGCCACCCCATATGTCCACGCAGATGGCAGCATCCATAACACAGACGAGCGTATGTATACATATACATTTTTTTTTCCTCCTGCACACCACGCGTTGATGTGTCCACGCAGATATGTGACATGACTCGTTTATATGTGACGTGACTCATTTATACGTGACGAGATGTATTGTCCATGAATAGGCTCCTTAAATTATATGTCTCTTTTGCAAAAGAGCCCTATCAAAGAGACAATATTCTGCAAAAGAGACCTATAGTTTTATGACGAGATGTATTGTCCATGACTCTTGCGTGCAACGCATGGCTACGATCAGTAGGCTCCTTGAAATTATAGGTCTCTTTTGCAGAATACAGTCTCTTTGATAGGGCTCTTTTGCAAAAGACACCTATAATTTTGCGTGTGACGCGTTCAGGTGTACTCTTGCGTGCGACGCGTTCAGGTGTCCTTACAGGTATGTGCCATGACTCATTCATGAGTGACATGACTCACTCACACCTATATGACATGACTCGATCATATGAGACATGCCTCACCATTATATGTCATGTATATATATATTATATATCACTCATGTTGCTCCCGCCATCCCGACACAGAAAGGCCGATATACCACATACACCCACACACACACA
>Ga0105053_10007822_pt1 | contig 14132 bp, 8 predicted proteins | sample BON01_FD_78093 | JGI IMG/M metagenome (GOLD analysis project Ga0105053, IMG submission 78093) | Freshwater microbial communities from Lake Bonney liftoff mats and glacier meltwater in Antarctica - BON-01 | ecosystem: Environmental > Aquatic > Freshwater > Ice > Glacier meltwater | place: Lake...
GAATTCAGTGATTCCACATAATGTTCTTGCTTCTGATTACCTCACGGATTGCCATCAGGCTCTTTTCTTTCAACAAGGTACTCTTGTTTATTAAGAAATTAGCATTTGATGGCTTTTATCCACTACTAGTGCTTTTAAAAAAATCTTTTTGTTGTTTTTAAAGAAATTAGCATTTGATGGCTTTTATCCACTACTAGTAGTTTTAAAAAATCGATTTTTGTTGTTTAAAAAAAAAAAAAAACTATGACAAAAATTTGTAACGGTTAGAATGAACGATCCGAGCACGACCAAGCATGAATTGGAACAGGCCGCGGATTATTTGGGACGCCATAACTTCAAGACCCTTGTTGAATGGTTCACTGCAGAAGTCATTCTCAACAGACCCAAAGATCCTGTTTCCTTCCTTGGAGATTTAATCCGGGATAAGGTCGACAGTCGTGAAGGAGCTCCCTACGTGCCTACAGATGCGGTGAGATACGCAAAGGACTGCTATGAAGAAGCCAGCAGTAATGCTGATGAGGAAGGTCAGATTCATCCGCGGCCATACCCTCGCAAGCCCAGTTCACTAACGGACTCCTTGGCTGTTCGACGGAGGCTGGAAACGCTGGAGAAAGTTATCAAGTGTTCGAGAAACATTACCCAGGAATTAGATACCGACAATGCCACAAATGTGATTATCAAGGAAACCTGTAGCCTACTTGGATGTGATCGTGCCAGTCTATATGTTTCGTGCCAGGATACACAAGAACTAGAGCTTGTAGTTGCAAAGGGTGCCCAGTCGATAAGGTTGCCGATAGGCCAAGGTGTGGCAGGCACAGTTGCAGCAAATGGTAGAATTTGCAATATTCCTGATGCATATACAGACGCAAGATTCAACAGCGCGCATGATGAACAGTCTGGGTACAAGACACGAACCATCCTAGCAGCTCCTGTGGTTAACGCTCAAGGTAGAACGGTGGGAGTTATCCAAGCGCTCAACAAATTGGTCACTGAACGATCCTGTACAGACGAGGCGCTCAACAACTATGACAAACCCGATGAAGACAAATTGGTGGTTGGTTCTGTGATACCTTTCAACGAAACCGACGAAGATATGATCATGATGCTGGCTCAACAAGCAGGTATTGCATTGCACAATGCTGAAATGTTTCAACAAACAGTGTCTTCCAATGCAAAGATCAACTCGATGCTAGAGATAATCAAGGCATTAAATAGCGACCTCGGTATAAATTCACTCATGTTCACCATCACCAACAGGGCTCATCAACTGGTAGAGGCTGATCGATGCACTATGTTCCTTTTGGATCATGCTGCTAAAGAACTCATATCCTTGCAAGGAGAAGTAAATCTTCGTATTCCCATGGATAAAGGAATTGCTGGCGAATGCTGCACTACCAATCAAGTCATCAATATAGTCGATGCCTATGGTGACAATCGGTTTAATAAAGAGGTAGATAAAGTGAGTGGTTACCATACCGCGACTATCTTAAGTATGCCATGTAGAGGACCTGAAGGTAATGTGGTTGGAGTTATTCAGTTGATTAATAAATCCACAGGGGCTTTCGATGAAGTAGATATCAACATTATGGAAACATTCCTTGCTCTTGCCGGACCTGCGTTGGCACAGTCGCAACTATGCACTAATCAACGAGCTCCGAAAACAGGTGACGATACGATTGTGGGATCATCGATGGAGAGGTCTGGATCTCAAATGCGGGAAATCAGACACCAAGTTGCAATCGAAGAAGGCGATGAAGATGAATGTTAAATAATAATAATTATGTTTGGGTCGATACTTTTAGCAGCAGCTCCTTATAGCTCAAAGGTCGATCTTCAGCGGGATCATCTTCATCGTTGTCGCTCCAATCATCTGCGTCATCTGTGGAAGGCAAATTTTTAACTTGTAGTTTGACCTTTTTCATATCCAAACCTTTCTTTCGATGGTGGTATTGCATGGAGTGAAGCGTGATTAATTCGCTAACTCTTTGTTCAATTATTCCCATAAATTTAAGAATGTTTTTCTCGGTTATATCCCAGGACTTTTTAGCTTGTTGTATTCGCAAGGTCTCGGCGCGGGAACTGGAACTGCGTCTTGTTCGCATCGACCCGTATTTGCCTTTCTTGGGAGTCAATACTTCCTCCTCTTCCAGTTCGTCTTGAAGTGGAATGTGATGGGTGATAAGAGCTTCAATAAGAGAAGTGTCGCAACCAATCCGAATAAACAATGAAGCTACATTTTGCTTCACTGCATCAATGATGGCTGTTGAACTCGCTCCTACTACTTCATACTTATCAGTCGTTACTTCAAGTGTAACTAATCGATCTTCAAGAGATTGCAATATGGAGGTACCATGATCAGCTTCATCCTCCATCGTTTTTATTTTGGATTGTTCTTCTTGCTCGGTTTGCATACTGAATTCAATCTCCTCGATGTTTTGACTGATTAAATTAACGTGTTGGAAAAGTCTAAAATTCTCTTCTTCTCGAGTAAGAAATAGATCCGCCATTTTACTAGGCGCTTCTATTCCTGTTTTCTCCCTCAATAGTTTGAATCCTTCATCTAATCCCTTTGCTTTTTCTTCCAATGTAGTAGCTGCGACTTGACCGCTGGCGATTTTCCACCTACTTTTCGTGATATTGGACTTTAAATGCTTCTCTTCATCGACTGTTAATTTGCCATTAAGAATCACCGGTGCTACACTTGATCTCTTCTTTGCATCGACTTGTTTATTGTTGGGTTTTGACCGTGAAAATGGATTCATCTGAAGAAGTTGACGTCTCGCTTCCTCAACCCTTTCTTTTTCTTCCTGCTCTTTTTCTTCCTCCAGTCGTTTTTTCTCGTTCCATCTTCTTTGCTTGACTTTTTCCGATTTTGCTTCAACGAAGGAGTTCAGTTGTTTCCATTCATTTTTCAGGGCTTTAAGCTCTTGCTCCGTTGCAGATGTATTAGTCACCAATTCATTCCTAATGCTCTGTTCTGTCTTCTTGCTTTGTTTGATGGATACTTTGGTCTCCTCAATTGCCGTCTTCACAGCATTCTGTTTCTTTAAGTGATCGCCCACGAGATGAATGTGGTCTACTTGAGTTGCTCGAAGTCGATTAACCTCCTCCCTCAAGTGTTTATCTCTGCTGAGTGCTTCATTTAATCTTGCTCGAAGACTATCTATTCGTATATCAATAGGCAACATTTCAGAAGTAAATCTCTTGTTCACTGATTGCTTCTTGACCGTTCGTCGAACGTCCAAGCGAATTTTTTGTATTTTCTTTTTCTGCTCTTCAATGGTTTCCTCTTGGTTTAAAATCTGCCTCTTTTGTCTCTCTACTTTTCTCACCATATCGTTTGTTTCCTTCATAATTCCTTTAAGACTGTTTAGTTCCGACAGTGCCGATTCAGATGGAACGGGGATTTTACCAAATGCATCTATGGATGCTGAATTCACAGGACTCGCATTATTCATACTATTTGAAAGCGCTGATGCATCAACATTCAAATTCGTTTCACGAGATTTGGCTGCCATCTTGGCGAAGACGCTAAGGTCGCCCATCAAATTCTAACGGATATCTCTCAAGGTCCCCGCGACATATCTAACGGATACTTTTCTTCAGAATGGAGACGTTTGTTGACACTTTGGGTGATTTGGAATCCCTCATTCGCAACATTAAAGTGCGCACGGATGAAATAAACTGCAATTTACAACATGCGCAATGTACTGAGGAAACAAAATCCGATATTGTATTCATTAATAATAATAGAGAAGAAACCAATGAAAGCGAACCATTTATGTGGATTCCGCTGCCTATAGGGTCGATGATAACGGTAGGTTCGAATGTTTTAAGATTCGAGGAAGATCTTGGAAATGAAGTGAGTGTTGACCAGGGTATCAAGATTGGTGACGAAGAATTTTGTGCCCAGTCTTTGGTTTCCTGCGGTATCGTGCTCGACCGCGTTGTCACATCTGTAGTCCCTCACTTATCTAAAGAGGGTCTAGCGACGGTTCTTTGCAAAGTATTCGTTAAGAATGTCACTCCAATTCAACTTCGCAGGGCGAGGATGCAAGGGAGTGGCAAAATTTATCCAGGGACCCATATAATCGAATTCGCTTCACGAGAACTGCGTTTAATGGCGAGGGAAGATGAGCTGTCACAAAAAGCCCGTACTTATGAAATACAGCAGCAGTTGATGCAAAAAAAGGCCCGAGAGCTCCAAAGGAAAACCAAGTTGAGACTTCAAGAGAAGCAAAAGGAAGAAACTAGAAAAGCTACGTTAGAAAAGGAATTGGACGAAAAGAAAATGGAGCTCCGGCAAATTAAGTTAGAACAAGATCAGCAGCGAGTAGCTCATAGTTTAAAACTGGCAAAGCGACGTGTCAGGGAACAAAAAAAACAAAGTGGTAGTGTTGTAGAAGAAAATGCAGATGTACGCCAGGAAACGGACTCGAGTACTTACAGACAAACTGTGAAGATGAGACTCAAAGATTTTAATAATCATAAAAAGCCAGTTACAATGCTTCCAAAGGAAGAGAGGAAAAAATGTCCCGCAGTTGAGACGAACAAGGAACTTCAAATTAGAAAAGAAGCCAATGAACGACGTAAAAGACAACGTGCGATCGCAAAGAATGTGGTAATGGATAACAAATTAAAATACGAAGGATTGCGTAAACACAGATATTCAAACCAGGAGAGTTTGGTATTACCTCCTCTGAAACAAAACCTTCAAACAGTTTCTTTCAAAATCGTAGATAGTGTTGCCGAGTCTATTCAACCTGCATTGATGCAACCTGCATCGATTCCAAAGTGCATATTTAAACCTACGGTTCAGATATCATCGTTTGCTCCGGAGACACGCCGTGCGCTATTAAAGCCTTCGACATCGCCGTGTTCAACACGCCACGAAGCTTTCTCCACGTCGTACTTATTCCGATAGAATCTTAAATATATTTTACACCTATTCGAAGTTTTCAGTATTGCGTCTTCGCTGTGTCATCTTCAAATCGAGCGGAGGCTGCTCGGAAGAGGATCGAAACAACGGTGGTGCCACATCATCAGTGGTTGAAAGACCAAGTGCCGATCGCATGGACCTCAACTGGAAATAATATCTTGCATATTCACTCGCCGATACTCTGGCTTCATATTTCATCGCTTCCAATAAACATATCTCCAGTTGGTTGATCCTTTTCAAGGTAAACGTCGGACAAATCTTTGAAAAGTCAATATTCCACATGGACATATCGTCCCATACTTTTGAGGCCAGTATCAACGTACTAAGTACAATGCCTCTCCAATTGTTCCCCTTCAGCACCAACCTTCCATTTGTCACTTTAATGAGACGCTCCAAATACGCAAATGACATGATGATACACTCCGTTTCCATTTGACCCTTGTTGAAAGCTTCAGACACGAATTCAAATATAACTTCCCTGGAGGGTATATGATCCGCATCCTCCATGTACACTTCATCAGTAAAGATACGGTACCTCGGATGAATGCTACCGGCAGAAACGTCCGAGAACTGGTTGAGATGCGCATGGATTACACCGCCGACGCATTGTAGAGCTTCCAATTTGTCAGGGTCAGCCATTGTCCCACCGAAGTAACTAGTGCTGGTTGTGTTAGCACGTGCCCTGTAACTGACTTTTTCACTACCGTCGTCGGTGTCTGCGTCACTCGCATCGTCTGTATTCACGTCTGTATTCAGCATGTTCTTCAAGCATTCGGTACCTATTGTAGAGATGGCTCTAAATCGGGGACCTCTAACCCCATCATCCATCATAGTTTTCGCTGGCCTTCCCCAGCATCTCTCTTCATCTAGCGTCTCCTTATTTTGGATACTCATCCAATCTGATAACGTCATGCATTTGGGCGGTTGGCCTAGTTCTGAGGGTAGTGAAATAAGACAAGGTTGATAGGGTTCATCGGGAGGTTCCCATTGCGTTACCCCAGTGTCTCGATGAAAGTAATAAGCGTGGCTGGAGGCATAATCCCAAGCTTCCACCCAGTTCATACTCGGTGAAATTAATAATTATTTAGTTAGAGGTTACAGGATGTGGAGTACCAGAGGTGGCTTCTTGGCTCTGTTTATATTCGTTAGTTGGTGTTTTTGGCCCAGGAAAGCACCGGCGCTTGAACCAATTTACATCAAGCTGAAATCGCCTGAAATCAAGGCTGTTATTGGTGCAACTAGGACTCGAGATCTGTCTGATTATGCACAAGATGTATCTGGAGGAAGCAGGACCTTGGTGGTAACTTACGCTTCGCGAAATTACGCCACGAGTTTTCTTAATTGGTATCTTGCGTTTTCTAGGTTGAACGTCCAAGGTTTGCTGGTGGTCTGTCTCGACGAGTCGATGGTTGATTATATGTCGCTTCGTGGACTGTCGTGCTACTACGAAGAGCAGATGGAAGAGAGTCATCTGAATAGATTCGAGACGTTATGGACACGCCGAGTTCGTGATGTATTGATCTTGATCAGAGGGGGATGGAGTGTTGTCATGTCCGATCTAGATGCTCTGTGGCGCAGAGATTTCACTCTCACGATAGCGTCGTTTCATCGAGACGCCCATATTGTTGGAAGCCGCGGCAAATTTCCTTGGGACGTAGCGAGAGAATGGGGGGCCTCGATATGCATGGGATTGGTGTATTTTCGAGCCTGTGAGGAAGTGGTACAAGTTCTTGAAGCTACGCTTGCTCTCTCTGTAGATACTAAAGATGATCAAGTGGCACTTAATAGGGTTTTGAAATCCATTGAAGGATCCGGATTTAGTAAAACGATGTCTGAAACTGGCAACTTGTTGGAGGAGGCAACATTGGAAAACGGAATTGTAGTTCACTTGCTCCCTCACAATCAAGTACCGAGATTTTGCAAAGCATTGACATCAGAAGATTGGAAGACTAATGTGGTAGTTGCTCATTGTCATGTGCTCGATGGTGTTAATCCAAAGAACCAAAAGAATAGAGGAGATGTAAATAGTAGGGATAACGTTATGAAAAGGTATCACTTGTGGTGCGACTATGTGGATAAATCAGTCGTTCCAGACACGCCTACGGCATTTAGAGATTGGGTACACACAGCCATAAATAAATGCCAATGAATATTAGAACTTTTTAAAGTTTTGTTCTAGAGCCGAGCAAAGTAATACTGGCGCCATCAAGATTCTTACACTTGTATCCATTTTGAATTAAGATACGACATGCATAATACGATCGCTGTCCTGACGCACACGAAACAAGTATCAGCTTATTCTTGGGCACCTCATTCATCCGACCCCGCAAATCATTCACAGGAATATTCAGAGCAGTATCACAAACTGCGCCATTGGCTTCGATCTCAGATGCGTTTCTAACATCGAGAACAAAAGCATCTTTTGCCACCTTCTTCAGTTCATGCCATTGTATCGTTTCTACTTTGCCTTCCAGAATATTCATTGCTATCATTCCCGCAAAATTCACTGGGTCTTTGGCTGAACCAAATGGAGGTGCATAACACAACTCCAATTCGGCTAAATCTTCCATAGTCATACGAGCTTGAAGGGCGGTTGCAAGAACATTCATTCGATTGGCAACACCATCCTTTCCTACTGCCTGTGCACCAAGGAGTCTCCCCTGATTAGCGCCCCCAATTTCAAACAAACATTTTAATGCAATGCTGGAGGCTCCTGGATAGTATCCTGCATGGCTCATTGGATGAAGATGAACACATTCATAATGAACTCCAGCTTGTTTAAGTCCAAGTTCATTCATTCCAGTGCAAGCCGCAGTAAGAGAGAAGGAGCGTAGGATACTAGAACCAAATGTTCCCTTGTATTTTCGTTCAGCTTTGTAGATATTGTCGGCACATAGTCTTCCTTGTCTGTTAGCAGGACCAGCAAGGGAAACCATCCACGGTTGATGCACTGTAGGATTGTCTATCTCAACATCGTCCCCTACTGCCCAAATATGATCGACATGAGTTCGCATGAAGGCATCGACAAGTATTCCTCCGCGGTTATTCACTTGTACCCCAGCAGCTGATGCGACTGTAGTATCAGGACGAACACCAAATCCCAACATCACCAGATCAGATTCAACTCGTCGGTCTCCAGCGACCACGATACTGGCTTTGCATTCGCCTGCTTCGAAACCGGACACAGAGCATCCGGTAAGGACAGTGACTCCATTGGCCTCCAGTTCTGAATGCACCAATGCAGCCATCTCGGGGTCAAATGGTCCAAGTAGTTGTGGCATGGCTTCTATTAGCGTCACTTTCAAACCACGTTTCGTAAGTTGTTCAGCCATCTCAATGCCAATGAACCCGCCACCACAAACTACAGCGCTCTTTGCCTGTTGTTGGGTGATCCAGGTATCGATGTGATCCATATCTTGCAATGTGCGCAACTGAAAAGATCCTTTTCTGTCAATCCCGGGAATATTTGGAATGAATGGTTTGGCGCCAAGTGCCAGTACTAGTTCATCATAGTCTAATGTGTATTCGCTGCCGTCCTTCAAGTTTCTAACGTGAACTCGTTTTTCGATAGGATCAATACTAGTAGCATCCTGCATTAGTCTCACATCGAGTTCCAGGCGGGCCTTCAGGGATGCGGGGGTCTGCACACTCAACGAGTTTCGATCAGTAATCTCGCCTCCAATGAAGTAAGGCATTCCGCAATTCGCGAAAGATGCATCCTCGCCTTTGTCGAGCACAACTATTTCAGCAGACTCATCCAGTCGGCGACACCGTGCAGCACATGATGCACCACCAGCAACAGCTCCTACAACAACGATCTTCATCGATTTCGAAAAATGCCACTCGAATGTGTAACCAGGAAAAAACTGGAAGTTCTTTTCCCGTGTATCAAAACGAAAAGGCCGAGATGAAAGGGCCGAAAATTGTGGAGTTGATTTTGAGTTGGGTATAAAATAAAAAATGAGACTAGCTGGCAGTTTTAGGTCGTTCTTCAAATTGTGAATAATTAAGAACTTCCGCTTGAGCAGCGAATATCTTGTCAAAAGTGAATCTTTCGGTTTTTAATATTCCCTGGAATCGCTCACACTCATCATGCAGTTCTCCCATTTCTTTTTTATGTCTGATGCATTCTTCTTTACTGGAGCGAAGTGAGTCAAAATATTTAATGCCGAGGTCGTTGAGCTTGGCGTTTAAGGCGTGTGTTTTGTTCTGTTGCACCTGTAACTGTTCCTCCGTGCGAATCAAATCTTTCCTAGCGGTTGACAACTGACCAGTAAACTTGGTCAATTCTTGAGTCAGTTTTGTCAAGTCTTCTTCCAGAATCGCAACTCTTGAGCCAGTTTCCAATGAACTGATGGCTTCCAATGAAGATTGTTTCGACTGGCTCTCAGTCAACTGAATGGTCAGGCCCGAAATCTTCAAATTCAGCGTATCGGTGTCCCTAGAATAATTACTGCAACGTTGCTGATCTTCTTTCAGTTCGCGCTTAAGATTTTCAATCTCCAATCCACTAGATTTTTCAGCTTCAAGATACTTCGTCTCTAAATTCTTTATCTGTAATTCATTCTCTGCAGCAATCAATTGTGAATGACTTGCAGTCGTTTCCAATCTAGAATTTATCTCGAACATTTGTTTCTGGAATTCTAATTCAGACTGCACCCTTTTAGATTCTGATTCTTGCGCCTTTTGGAAGTTCACTTGGTTTTCAAGTTCAGCCTTGCTCAATTTATCCTGAGCATCATGCACCAAGAACTGCATCCGCTGAATCTCGCCTTCACAATCATGCAATTGCTTTTGCAGCACTGTTAAACTTGCTTGAGAAGAAAGCTCAAGTCGATTCAACGACTCTGCATGAACTCGTTTTTCTTCAGAGAGTAAAGATTCCACACTCCCAAGTTGTTTCTGGAGCGATTCTTCAGTTTGCAAATGCGATTCAACTGCGATTTCTAACGCTTGAATTGATTTCTTGGTTGTACTCAGCTCACGGGTTCGAAGATCAAGATCTCGCTGTAAGTTATCTAATTTCACGGCGGATTCTTGAATCTCCTTTTCTTGAACCAACATCAAGGTTTCATACTCAATGATGTTTTGCCTATCCTCGCGATTCTCTTTCAATTCGTATATTTGTGTTTCTAGCTCCTCCAACTTTCTTGATTTTGATTCATCGTTGTTAGTTGCTACAGCTATAACGGCTTCGAAATCGGAGCATCGTTGCTCATGGTTAGCGTCTCTTTCATTCTGAATTTTCATCAAAGAGTTTAACTCGTCAGTTTTACTACTTAGACTACTTTGTAGATTCGCTAATTCTACAACTAGTTTTGCACGGTCGATTGCGAAATCTTGTTCCAGCTGACAATTTGTCTGCTTCAAGATCAAAATTTGCTTCTCCTGGTTCGCGTCTCCTTCATTTTGAATCTTTATCAGCGAGTCTAACTCGTCTGCTTTACCATTGAGACTACTTTGAAGACTTGTTAATTCTGCAACTAACTTTGCGCGTTCGATTGTAAAATCTTGTTCCAGCTGATAATTCGTCTGCTTCAAAATCAAAATCCGCTGTTCACGGTCAGTTTCTCCTTCATTTTGAGTTTGTATGAAAGAGGCTAACTCGTTGGTTTTGCGATCGAGACTACATTGCAGATTCTCTAATTCTGCCGCGAATTTCTCTCGTTCAATTGCGAAATCTTGTTCTAGCTGACGATTCTTCAGATTTAAAATCAAAACTTGCTGATCTAGGTCAGTTTGTAAGCTTTGAGTTTTCATCAACGAGTCTAACTCGTCTGCTTTATCATTGAGACTACTTTGATGACTCGCTAATTCTGCAACTAGCTTTGCGCGTTCGATTGCAAATTCTTGTTCCAGCTGATAATTCTTTTGATTCAAGTTCAGCACTTGCTGCTCTTGGTGGACTTCTCCTTGTTCTTGTACTTGTAATAAAGCTTGTAATTCCATTGTTTTCGTTTTCAAGCCTTGCTGTACATATACCAATTCTGCAGTGAGTTTCTCTTGGTTCAATATTTGCACTTGATGTGAATTCGCAAGTTCACGTAGCTGCTCTTTAAGCGAGGTCATGGTATCCGATTGCTGCTTTTCTTGACACCTGTATTCTACTTTCAAAGCATCTATTTCTTTCCGGTATGCATGATCCGAATTCGTTGCTTCCAACTGCTTTTTCAGCAACTCGGGTATCATTTTCAAATCTGCACCTGGTTGATTCAAAAAACCAAGGATTGGAGTCTTTAGCTCCGAGAGTCTTAAATTATGAAGACGCAAAAATTCGGTTTCATCGACAAGAACTTTTAGAGAACTCATTAATACATCTGTTCCTGTAGTAATATTCTCATCTAGTATCATTGTTAGATTTTCCACGATGGTTTCCATTTGAATTGTATTCTCCTTCAAAAAAAATTCCAGCGCCTTGAAAGCATCCACTCGTTCGCCCTCCTTTGCTTCAAATTGATCACTAGGGAAGTATTGGCCGCATATCTTTGACAGTTTGTTGGTTTGTTTCAATATGTGCTGACGTTCTTTTAGAATCGCTCGTTCAGACTTGATTCTTTGCTCTTCATTTTTCCGTCTTTCCAGTTCGAGTGTTTCTTTCAATTCTTGTTTAGTATTTTCCGCGCTTTCAAGCAGTAAAGATAACTCGTCCACTTGCATGATTGCACCGTCTAATTGCTTCTGGAGATCATGCTGTTTGGATAAATCAGATCGCCGCCTCTGCAACTGGTGCTCAACCTGCAATTTGTGTCTTGAATGACGCTCGTTTCTTTTACGTTCCTCTTCCGCCTCGCGTTCCTCAAGGAGTTGTTTTTCTAGCTGCAATTGCTGCATTTGGGCTTCCATTGCTGTTTTCTGAGCTTGTAATAATGAATTTTCATGCTTCAAGTTGGCAAAGTGGGACTCCGCCTGCATTCGTTTTTGTTCCCAAGATTCTGACAACTTGACCACCAGCTTTTCTTCACTTTCTAACCTAGCTTTCAACCTGCCAATTTCCAATTCTCTCCCAGTACTGCTTCCAGTTTCCTGACTCATCAATTGTTCTTGTAGCATTTGAATTTCCATTTGCAATGATTCAATAAGCATTGCATTCGATTCCTTATTCACACGGGCATTATTTACAATTTTCTTTGCACGTTCTGCGTATTTTAAAGTACTAAGGGTTTCTTGGTAGTTCACAGCATCAGGTGAGAGCGTGGCTAGCATTACAGTTTTTGCATTCCCTCCAAGAGACTCCTTGAGAAGCCATGTCAAGACAGAGTTACGATACGGCACAAACGATTTCTCGTCACTTGCTTTGGGGCAGGTTAATGCCTTAATGACATCTGCCAAAGCGGAAAGCGACTTGTTAATATTCGCTGCTTCTTTCAACCGAGCACCGGTGACCCCAGAAGCATTGACTCGCTCCGATCCTGCCAGATCGACCAGATACAATTTACTAGTTTTTTCAAATCTCTTACCATCGCTTTGCACACGGGTATTTCGTATAAGTAGTTGGAATACCGCATGTGATCGTGAGCTTTCTTTATTCATTTTGGTTTCTGCCACTCGTCTAGAGTTGGACCCTTCATGAAGAAGTTTTTCTATCTCCTCATATGAATTAACAGCTAGAGTAAGAAGATCTTCAACATAGGCACCTGTTTTAGGATGTTCTCTTACTCGTAGTCCGGAAGATTTCTGATTACTTCCTAGAAGATCAAATACGCGCTCATTGTAAATTTCAAAATAGGCAGCCTCTACATGATAGGATTGTTCTGCACCGGTTTTATTCAACAAATGAATAGTCTCGAAAATACCTTGACATAGTCTTGGAATAAAGCCTACATCATTATCGTATCCCATCATCGTATGAGTTTTCCCACTGCCTGTTTGACCATAGGCAAAGAGTGAGCAATTATATCCTTTGAAGGCATTTTCAATCATCCACGGACCATATGATTCAAAAACATGCTGCTGGTCGGCATAATTTTCATCCTCGCTATTCATGGACATGAATGAGTTATCAAAGGAAAACTTGGATGTCCACATTGTCAGCGGACTGTCAGCCAAGAGTGACCCACTCGGATCAGTAATCTCCGTGGTGTTACCATTTATGCTTATGATGCAACTCGACCCCATGTCCTTCTCCCGCTGGTTAAATGGGCGGACTCGAACCGCGACCTTGATTGCATCCATCGCAAAAGTTGCCGTTACAAATGGAGCCCCCCGCAATATGGGGGTTTTGGTGGAACATAAGTACCAGGGTCGTGTGACGGTGGTGACGATCGATAGGGCAGGTAGTAAAAATGCAGTGGATGGAGGTAAGTAGACTGGCAAGGAAGCAAGGAATGCTATTCAGCATGTCGCAGAAACTGCAAGACAACTTTATGATGCGTTTGTGGCCTTTGACCAAGATGCGGCGGCACGAGTTGCAATTCTGACTGGATCCGGTGGCACTTTCTGCGCAGGAGCGGACCTCAAGGCCATGGACAATCCTATGCATCCTCACGGTATGGGTCCCATGGGATGCTCCCGGTTGAGCTTGACCAAACCTGTAATCGCTGCCATCAGTGGTTTTGCTGTTGCAGGTGGTCTTGAATTGGCCCTTTGGTGTGATCTACGTGTGGCCGAGATGGATGCTACATTTGGTGTGTTTTGTCGTCGGTTCGGAGTTCCGTTAATAGATGGTGGGACTGTTCGGTTGCCTCGTCTGATCGGAGAATCAAGGGCAATGGATATCATCCTTACAGGTCGTCCTGTATCTGCTTCCGAGGCGCTGGATATTGGTCTCGTTAATCGTTTAGTTTCAAAAGGCGAATCTTTGATAGCAGCGGAAGGTTTGGCTCTGGAGTTGAGTGAACTGCCGCAAGCAACGATGTTATCTGATCGAGCTAGTGTGAAGGAGCAATTCGGCATGGACTCCCGCAGCGCCATGCATAATGAATTCGCTCATGGAACAGCTGTGATGAATGAAGCCCATAAAGGGGCTTTGAAGTTTGTGCAACGAGTTGGTCGCACCAAAGTGTCCAAGCTGTGAAAACGTTTTCGATTTTTTGTTTAATTGAATGTTCTCTTGGATTCTTATTTGATAATCTTCACCGTGGCTATATTGTCTTGGGAAACTGGGTGTTCAATGCTCTATGCGATGGTTGTTACAGGACGACAAAACTTTGCTTCCTCAAGCATTTTGTCATTCCGAGCTAGCTCGAGACAATCC